>JACCDH010167618.1_pt1 | contig 13933 bp, 7 predicted proteins | sample 7442481 | NCBI WGS metagenome assembly JACCDH01 (sample SAMN15323433, study PRJNA562643) | freshwater metagenome | isolation source: river surface water | place: USA:Blue River Watershed | collected 2017-08-15
AGGTTGATTTTATATTCGTTATTGGAGGTACTAATTCTAGTTGAGTTGTACTTGAAATTGTAGCCAAGTGCAGCTTCATTTTTGTCAACATTTAGAATATCTGAGTAGTCATTGATATACACGTATTCTAATTGGTATTCTAAGATACCTGCAATGGAGTTGTCCCAAGAAAGCGTAAGCTGATCAATGGTTCCAGCCTGATCACAATCCATGTTTTCCTCTAATATTGGATTGAAAACAATGGGGCTGCTTAGATTTGTAAATGCGATCTGCTTTTCAATTAATATTTCACCTTTAATAATGAGGTTTGCAGGCAAATCTTGTTGGGCTTGTTGATCAACAGATATCGCTAATAATTCGAGTTCTATACGATAACAATTTTTAAAACGAGCACTCTCGATAGCTCTGTAATTGGTATCGGCAAATGGATTGTACGCAATGGAGAGTGAGATGGTCGTATCGGGAATACTTTGGTTATTGACGTCCCATCTTTTGACCTTAACAGTAACTTCTGTTTCAAAAGCTGTCCCGAAATAGGCTTCATAGTGTTGATCAACTTCTAAGGAGATGCGATTCAAAACCTGAATATCCTGCTCATTGGCAATAGGAAAAGCAGCTTGTAAAGCAAAAGCAGCATTTGGCTGACCAATTGTTACGGCTGTACCTTGATAGGGTGTGTGAATACTTGCCACATAAGGAATGATTTGCGCATAGCTAGATTGACAAGAAAGTGTAAATGCTGCGGCAATAACCAATAAATTGCGTAGTAGTTTTTTCATGTACTTGATGTTTCGTAGGTCTATGATCTCAAAAGCCGCAAACTTGCTATTTGTAGTTTGGCACTTCGAATCAGTAAAAATATCTTGGGGTGTTTGCATCTTTTTTTTCTCTACCTGAGCTCCATACTCATAGCGTTCGAAGGTTACGTCCATAATGGGCAATACAGGCGCAGACTCTTCATAGGGATCTAACTGTATAGGGGCTGCACTGACTAATTGGTAATTGACAATTTGGTTTTTAGGATTAATCGTCATGCGCACCTGGCTGTATTCGCTGCCCTGCGGTAAGGTCAACTCAAATCTTACAAAATCTTTAGCCTGCCATTTTCTGACTTGCAATTGACTAAGAACCTCTTCAGACATGTTGTAAAATTGTTGTTGATCAATCCGAAAATTTGTTGGTTCTTGTATCATGATTTTCTGATTCAAGGTGTCATACAACAGCACTAAGTCTTTAGTTTGAATTCCTTGATAACTGAATTGCTGGAAATTGAGTAATTGCGTTTTTGAATTATAGGTCAGATAACCTTCAGCTTTTTCTAGCGTATCACTGGTGAGTTGATCAATAAAAGTATAGTGGCATTTATACGCATAACTTGACTCAAAATTGGTCACCTTTTGAACCTCATCAAGCGCTTTGATATATTCAGAAGGCGCAACAGAAACCCATTGTGCCATCGAAAACATTGGCAGGAATATGAACAGGTATTTCATCATTGTTTTTGGATATTTTCTCTATTTTCTTGAATAGTCATGATACCACGTTCGGTTTCTTTTTTCACCCGAACTAATTTTCCTTCTTCGTCATATTCGTAGAAAGTGGCATAATTTCTTTCGTCTAGTTCGGCCATGAGTCTCAAGCTAATCGGGTCATACACATAACTCATCATGCTTCCATCTTCTGGGAAAAATCGGATATCGTCAAAGAAGACATCTGCACCATTTGTTTTCAATTGAATAGACATGTTTGTAGCCGTTGAAGGGATGTCAATCAGCCCCTCAATTCTTTGCCAACCGTCAATAATGACACCTTGCGGTAGAAGTACATTGACTTGATTAGCATTTGTATAGCTTATTTCAATGTACGGATTGGTGTAGGTGGTTGTGCCAGCAGGTGCTTGATCTTCTTTGACCCAAGCCGATACCACATATTTACCTGGGCTTGGTGAAAATGATGTAATGCAATCTGAACATTTAACTTCATCTTGGCAGTACAAGCGGGCTCCTTGTTGGGTTACAATTTGAACGGTTCCGCTGCAAGTTTGTGGCTTAACCTTCAAAATATAGTATTTATTAGAAGTACTGCTAATTGTGCAAGTAGCTGAGCTAAAATCACCGCTTGAAATTTGATTCAAATAAGAATCAACTAACTCGCAATTTGTTAAAGCACTTGTATTAAAAGGGCCATATGTTTCCCAGGTACCTGTTGCATTGATCAAATTCACCTGAAGGCCTGGGCCGTTTCCTGCGAACTGAAAAATATAATATAAAGTGGTATTTCCACAAGAGGCATCATTACCTGCATAAAAGTCAAAATCCTGACTCATTGAATTACATACACGTAATGCGGCAGCACAACTCGTATTGTAACACGCAGGACTTTGTGCATAAGAAGAAGTTTGCAAAACCGCAGTCAGTATCCCAACTACGATTCCTAGAAACAAGTTAAATTTCATGGTAATGCGCTTATAAATAAATTACTTTTTGACAGCCTTTTGAGTCGGTAATAATGATCTTCACCTGATCTGAGCCATTGGTGTTTTTTTGGATACTCAAGCCAAGTCCATTGGCCAATAAATCAACCAAAGGAGACCCCGCAATAAGCTCAAATTCAATTGTAAAAGGTGCATTTGAACCGATAGGCGTCAATTCGTAAAGGACTAAACTCTCACTAACAGTGCTACTCAGCACTTGAACGTCAATGTCACATTCTTTTTGCTCACAAAGCTCATCTAACACTACCGAAAGCTCTATTGGGTTGTTTTGAGAAACCTTCACAGCATAGTGTCCTGAATGCGCTTCATACTGCACCAGAGTGTTGCCGCCAAGTCTAAAATGATTGTCAGAACAATTTTGAAAGGCGTAGTCTTCAAAACCATCAAAGCCTAATTGACGATACCTTGAATTTGCTGCAACAGCTACGGGTAAGGTTTGATTATACCCGTAAACTGAAGAACTGTAGCGATTGAGTGCATCAATCGTTTCGAGTGCTTGTCCAAACGGACTAAAGTCAACAACAGAAGATGTATAGGTCCAGTTTTGTCTATCTATTAACCAGGTATTTTGATGGCGGTAGAAAGGATTGAAAGAAGTAAACATACCGTCTTCTCTGATATTGGTATTATTGTTTTCTTTCGCTTGACTTCTACCGCTTAAATGCACATACGATGCCTTAGGTCGCCAAATGCCTTTGTTCCCTAAAACATAAGGATTGATTGTGGTACTGGTACCTGTTGTGTCAATGAAACACTCACAAAAAGTTTTCCAGTCATCAGAGTATTCAACTGCCGATGCCTGCAATACTTTTGAGAAAATATTTTCATGAATATTTTCCAACGGATTACTGCGCAATACGACAGTCCCAATTGGTGTATTTTGTAAATTCCTTCTTCCTGATCTTAAAACTTTGAGACTCAAATTAGCTCCATTAAGTAATGTGCCATCATGTTTCCTAACTTGAATTCCAGTTGCATAAGCATCCACGACCCATCCTTTTCCAATTATTTGATAAAAACCGTCGGTAATACTTACCTCGTCCCCAGCAGTAAAAGGATTGTTCCCGTTGCTAATTGCGCAGCCACCATTGATGAAATTCAAGTTATGAACTTCAATGCCCGTATTGAGACATGCAAGCCCCATCCCTTCGTAATACCAATGTGCAGGGAAGGTAAAACTGTAAACGTCATCATTGAAGTCGGTCTTCGTTTGCGTCAATAACACACTTCCAGTTTCGGCATCATAAGCCAAATCTTTTGTACTTACTCTAGAACCTAAATCAGTTGCTATGGTTTCGGATAATACACCAAAACGCTCAATGACTTTGACAAAGGTGTGACTTCTGAAATTAGTTTCGTCATATGCAATCAAAGGAAAAATAGTGGGGATTATAATGGTTGGCGGATTTAAAAAATTAATATTAAACTGAGTTCCAACCAACACGTGTCGGCTGTTAAATTTACGTGCATCAGCAACAGCCTCGTAAACGATTCCCCTCATTGATTTACCATTACTTCCATCTGAATAAATGACAGCTACCTCATTTGTCAAATGCTTGTAAGTTCCATAAGGCTCATTCACCCCTGGATCTGAGTCTGCCAAACTCAGGGATTCTGTTTGGTATTTATATTCAACAGTGCTTATAGGATTGGGGTTATCTTCTTGGTAAACGCTTTGTTTTTTCTGTTTACCATGCATATCATTTATTTCAATTACAAAGCCTTGGGTAGCAAGTTCCCTCGTCAAGTTAAGACTAAAAAAGTAGGCTGAAATTGGAATATATGCTGCTTTTCGATCTTTATCTGTTCTTTGAACTATAGTAGGAAAATCTTTTGCCGTATAAAATTCATGAACTACTTTTCCTGTTGCACTTCTTTTTACATGGTCACGTTCTAGATTTCTTATGGTTACTTTGGAATAACCCACAATTGGTGCCGGAAAGAATTGTTCTCCAAAAGGTGTTTCTTGATAGTTGCGAATATCAGGAGCTAAAAAGTTTTTGATATTGTTAGAAATAGGGGTTTTAAAAGGGTTTTCATCGCCCCCTATCGCAGGCTCGTAAGAGGCTACCCCCGTGCTTGTAAGATCATCATTGCAATATTCATAACTCTGTCCATAATAAAATGCTGGCATTTGCTGATTGGTCATCATGTCCCAAGCATCGTAGATTCGAATTTGCTTGACCCGATGGCCACCACCGAATTTGTTTTTATTAGGATTTTGTAAACGAATCCATGATTTATTCAATACAATTTTTTTACCAATTCCCAAATCATAATAATATTGATTTGGCCCTTTTAGGTATTGGGGCATAGTCAGCGCCGATGCAATGGTACTTTGAACTATATCAACGAGGCCTGATTGGGTAGAAAATTGACTATTCGTTGGGAAAATACATTGCGATAAATTCAATCTGGCAAATTGCACGGCGGATACCGCAATTGGATTATATAGTGGAATCGGTAAGTCTGAAATACTTTGGCTTTCGAATTTGACCTTTAAAGCTTTTTGACCATTAGGCAAGGTTACGATAGCAAAGTCATTTGGGTTATCTGAAAGTTTGGCATAGCCTGGTACATAGTCATAATTATCAACTCCGTTCAGGCTATTTTGATTCGCTGAAAATAAATTGAAATTGACCAATGCCTTATAATAAACTAATTGACCTGGCTCTAAATATTGGCTTACATCTTCAATATACGCACCTTGATTAGTAGGGTGTGGTATTAGTTCGAGATACAAGTATCCATTGGGATTCAAGGGCTGACTGATACTCACGGCTCCAGTCGTTTGAATAGCAGGGTTCGAACCAAAATAGTTGCAATCCTCAGCAGCAATTATGCGTAGCATATTATTGGCTCTTTTATGTTGCACGTATGCGTATGCATCCGATTCGTAGTCAACTTGGATTGTTGCGCCAGAGGGAAGTTGAATGGAAGTTAAATTCCAAGCAATTGCAGAAATTTGAGCTTCGTTGTAATCCAAGCTTGAATATGGATAATCACCAGCTTGAAGAGGTGAAGTAATTACGTTTCCAGTGCATGAGCCTGATGACTTATAGTTATTCCAGCGATCAATATCCTTCATGTCATATGGTGGATTAACTTGCTGTACAAATTGGCCATTTAGAAAAAACTCACCGTATTTAAACAAATAATATGAGTGCTTACCTTTTCGGGAATCTTGATATGTAAAGAACAAGGTGTCAAGCGTGAGTTTACCTTCGCTCGGATTGAGCTGATTTTTGTAACCAGGACACAGCGTATAGCTATACCTAAAATGAACGGTTTTCAAAGAGGTTGCATTTGCACCATTGGCTTCGTAATCAGGTAAGGTGAAAAGTTTGATGGAGTCTAATTTTTGCATTTGTGCTCCATTTGAATCGATTCCTCCATTTTCATCTATGACACTAACTGCATCCTTTCGTCCCGTAGTGTAAAATACCGCAACATGATTTTTGGATTTTACTTCTTTGACATACCACAGTTCTTTCTCTCCATATGTGTAATGTCCTTTGTCATCAAGAATGTCTGATTGAAATCCTTCGGTATAATTTGCTGTGTCTTGCGCCTCAGGGTTACGCCATTTGTAATTACTAATTTTTTGATAGTCAAAAATGAGGTAGGTACCTAAATCCCCTTTTGATGGTCCTTGGATTTGGTCGGCATCTACATAATCTGCATTCAAAACACTTGTCAATAAAAATGAATGCGAGTAAGCAGGTTTAATTTCTTCACTGAAATAATGATCGATTCCTAGATTGTTTTCAATACTATTGTCCCCTGGAGTATAGCCAACAAAACCATCATGACAATGTGGATAATTAGGCGAATTAATAGCATTTTGCCCAACATTAAAAGAAACGTCTTTTTGGATCGTATTGTAGGCTGCTATTCCGTAGACATAACGTCCTCCTTCTGTATTTAACACCGTAAATTGTCCGATATGATGATCAACCTCTGGATGTGAAACAGCGTAGGCCGCAGCATTTAATGGTTGTATGCCTAAACCCCCTTTCACCTCGTAGTTTGTAAGAGTAGAGACTAATTGATTTCTGTTATTCTTATTTTCCCGTTTGAAATTATCATTTGCAATTTTTGCTCCCTGTTGAGTAATCAAGGTGTCGCTTATTTTTCGAGAAGATTGAATATCGAAGTGGACCGGAAGCCCAGCACCAATATCTAAAAAGTGCTTATAATCTTTGATTATTGAAGATTCATTGGCTTCTACAAATTGGATATTCTGCTCTTGGAATGTTAATTTCTTAGCAGCACCATTGAATTTATCATCCCAATTCCCAGATGTTACATTTGTATAGTCGACATTAATATCTGTCCCTAATTCGGATACACTACCTAACGCAATTTCCAAGCCTAGATCTGTTTTAACACTTTGTTCGGTTACTTTACGGTCATAAACTGTCCCTACCTCATTTCTAAGCGGACGATAGCTTCCTGAAACTCCCTGTCCGGAAACAGAGAAAATATCATAGGTTAAAGTGGCGATGGGGAGGCAAGGGGTTCTTTTGGTATATGCACCGTCATTTTCACGATAAAAATCAAGTAAAGAATTATCATTTGCTTGATTTAAATGCAAGTAGCCGTATGCAGGAATTGAAATTGCTTTTTCCTTCAACCAGTCAATACTAAAAGCAACATCAAATTTTTTAAATTGATCTGCACCCATATTCGCACCGCCCGATAATGATGTTTTAAAACTTCCCGAATAACTATTTCTTGGCATACTAATAGTTGGAGTAATTTGCATGCCTTGAGGAAAATTAAAAGTTGCATTAAAATTTGAGAAGTAATTTGCAACTCGAGATTTGTTCTTATCATTAAAATTTCTGCTTAACGGGATGCTTGCACTTTTTAAACCTTGGCTCGTGTTAAAATTAAAGCATGCCAAAGTGGTGCTTTTTGAATCAAACTGACAAGTCGGACTCAAACTTAAATCCCCGTCATAGAATCCAATTTCGATAAATAACTTTGAACTTTGCCTTTTGGGTATTCTTCCGCTAAAACCAACACCTACAATGGAAGACATTAAACCTTTGTAATTATCATAAGTTAGTGAAATATGATTCAGAGCATTTGCCCCTGAACCGTTTGGATCGATACCGAAAAATTCATAGTAATTACTAAGATTTGGTGTCACATTGATATGCTCCTTCAAATTCATATTCTTCTTGATGGAATCCTGGCCGTTAAAGTCATCGGGTAAGCCACGCATGGATCGGTTCACCACACCCGGATTAAGGTTCCAACCTAAACCAACCCAACTTGCTTCCTGATCCATGGTAACACCTGCGTTGTAGGCCATATTGATCGGGTATCCATCTACATCCATAAGCGGAATATTGTAGGAGAAGTCGCCGGTAAATGGATCAACCATATCCGAGGTTCCAATTGGGGTAAATGACTGCACCTCTGGTTGGTCAGGTCCGCCTTTGCTATCTCCAGGAAGAATTGGAAGTGTGGTTGTTTTTACACCAGTTGAGCGCTGATTTATAGAGAAAACCGCATTTTGACGCAACGGCGTAGACCTTGAAGTTTGTGCTTTTACAGGGTAAACGGCTTGAATAAAAAGCAACAATGCAAGCGCTCCAGACGCTATTCTGTTAGAAAAGTGGTCTGTATTTATTTTTTCCATTTGCTAACTTTTTTTAATTGAGGAAGTGAATTGAGTGTCTTCTTTGTATAAGTAAATTCAAGAGCTTTATGCGCGTAAATTTTAGAGGCAAGCTCTATTTTTAAGGTGTCACCAATGTTATCTTTTGGAATCTCAAATAGAAAAGAGCCCTGGTTGGTCATTCCAAAGTTTCTCTCAAACTGAAATGATTCTACCGGTAACCACATGTTATCTTTTGAGAGATACTGAATATCCTTTCCAAATTGAAAAGAGAAGTATTTCAAACGCTGCTCGTATGTGTTTTTACCTCCATCAGAAAAGGTTAAAAACTCTTTGGTGCCATTTTGCGGGATATTCAACTCCAATAAGAATTGATACTGCTTTTTGGCTTCATTGAGCTCGTTTTCGATCTCCTTTGAAGCATTTTTAGATTGTCTGTAACTGCGTATAGCCTGAAGTTCAATCGGAAAATAATGCAGCGTGTAAGTGACAATTTCAGAAGATTTAGAAAGTGTCAAAAGCGCAGCTTTTTGTTTAAAAGCACTGATGTATTTGTCTGGTTGAACAGGAAATATAAAACTGAATGCCACTGAAGTAAGAAGCAGCATTACTAGTAGTTTTGGTCTCATTTCACTTCAAATTTTAATTCGTATTTGGACTTTTTGGCATCGAAAATCACCAACTTGTATTGACCTGATGTAGGGTAGTTGCCTAGATTGAGCATGTAATAGTTGGCACCAGTGCGTTTGAGCTGAATGGCTGTTGATGTTTGCTCACTCGGGTAACCTTGCTCTAATTGTAACTGAAGTTGCCCTCTCGTAGGGTCAAAAAGGAAGAACTGCAAAGATTCATCTTTGTAACTTTCTGGAAATTCAAAACAAATGACACCATCAATTACTGGATAAGATTGTCCGTCGGGGTGCTGTTTGATTTTATAAAACTGATGTTTCTCTACTGGCGGTAACGGAATATAAAACCGATAAGCCTCTGATTTATCAACCAAAACTTGGTTCTGAATCTTTTGTACTTGCCATGCATACCAATGGCCTTCTTCTAATGCCGGTGCATCAAAAGGATAGAACAATTGCGTTCCTGGAATTTCATCCATTAACAAGAGGGGCTGATTGAGTAAAACTGCTGCTTCGGCGCTCTGATTTTCATTTTGCACTGTTAGTATCAATCGGTAATAAGAACGTGCATTTGGTGTCTGGCTAAGGCCCATGTACGACCAACTGAGCATCGGATTCTTCATTTCTATTGTATCACCATTGAGTGGCAATACCAATGCGATACTCGATTGCGCTTTTGCAAAGAAGCCCGAAAAAATGAGAATGGTAAATAAGCGTAAGGATTTAATCATACCTATTGAATTGTGTAATTTAACTTGCTACAGAATGTATAAGGGAAGCGCTCAAAGCGGCCTGGATTATAGTATTGGTAGAAGTCGCCAAAGACTAATTTTTCAGCTCTGAAGCTGAGTTGAAGTGCTTTAGAAAACGAATATCTGAGTTCAACTTTTCCACCAAAGGTGGTTCCAAGCGTAGAGTGAACCGCGCATTTGACGCCCGCAGTCCATTGTAATTTGCGACTCGTTTTTGTGAAATCATTTGAAATAACAACAGAATGGCCATCTAATATTTGAGGATCATCCATTTTGAAATAACTCAAGCTAAACTGATTCACACCCTGGTTCAGTTTAGAACTCAAATTGGTCTGAACAGACCTGAATGAGCCACTACTTAATTGATCTGTTATGAAGTAGTCACTAAAAACAAACTGAAATATATGCGGGGTTTCAAAAAGTTCGAAGGGGCTGCTCAATTGAATAGAACCAATATAATTGCCACGGGTTTGGCGCTGTGCATTTTTGAAAGTGGAAAGTTGTTCTAAATAGACAGCGTTTGCAGTAAGATGGATGCGCTTGAACAATTGACTTTCAAAAGTGCAACCTAAATAAGTGAGATGTACGGTTGTGTCTGATGCATTCAAAAGATTGTTTTGATCTTTTCTAGCAGTCAAGCCTATGCTCATGTTAGAACCCAATTTAGTATTGGTTTTGAGTTCAATTCTGAAATTATTGGCCTGAACAATGCCAAAACTGCGGTTATCTGCAAAAGGGTCTATCCAACGAGCACCCAGCTTCACTTCTGATTTCAGATCTGGAATTTTTTGGGTGTAAGTCAGCAAAGCTGCATTGGATCGAAGACCAGAAAATAGTGTGGAGAAAGCATTTCTAGTAGTGCTGTCTGCAGCCGTCGTTTGAACAGAAGTTTTTCCATAAATAAGTCCAAACTTCATGTTCGGACGCCATTTTGGTTGCCATTGAAGGTCTAGTTCGAGCCCTGCACCAGGTGCTTTTATAGAATCTAAAGATTCCATTTTTACCGCATCGGTAACATACCTAAAACCAATAAAAGCATGTGTTCCATCCTTAACACCATAACCAGTCTTGACCATGCCTATCCAATTCTGGTCTGTGAGGTTTTGGTAATCGAACTGATTGAAGAAATTCTGCGCATTGATGAGCTTATTGTCAATCACATTCGTGCTCACCATGAGGTTATTTAGAGTAATGCCGCCAGCTACTGAGTAATACCACAAACCTTTAGTGAATTCGGTTTCAAAACCCTTCATAGGCATGAGGTTCGTAGACAAACCACTAAACGAAGGGTAGCACAAGCCTAAATCCATTTTACTAAGTTGTGTTTTACCTAATTCGCCTGGATTGAGGTTCTGGAGCGTCTTTTTCTTTTCATCAATCTGTTCTTTAGCGGCCAAGAAGGTCTGATACAGGTTCATTAATTTGTCATAGATTGCCTGAAGTTTTTCAAGATTCTCTGTGGCTTTATTAAGCTGCTGTTCTGCATTTTCTCTTTGGCGTTCTAGGCTATCCTTTTTTAGAGCTAATTCTTGTCGTAGGCTATCTGATTGTTCATTTTGAATTTTGGTCTCAAGTTCAGCAATGCGTGCATTCAAGGTCTCTTTGAGTTTCGTGCTATTCAACAACTGTTCTTTTTGCTGCAGCAGGTAAACCTCGGCCATGCCAAGTTTACCTTGAAGTTGTGATTGCTGTTTATCCAAAGAACTGTGCAGTTTATCGAGCTGTTGCAGCGCTTCATTCTTCTGAGATAAGGCAAGTTGCTTGCCCATAGAAGGGTCAAAATGCAAACGCACATAATTATTGACACCAATAGGGTTTTGAAAAGTAGAATAGCGGTAGTTCAACTGTAGCGGCATATTGAAAATCGGCAACTTCAAATCGCCTTCAGTTCTAAAAACATGCAACGGCGCAGTGGAATTTGGCTGCACATAAGCCGTGAGCAAACCAAATTCTTCAGTTGCCGATACCCTGCCTTGAATAGCGCTAGGTAGCGCTTTTAAAGCATCTTTGATCTTAGCAGACCTAAATAATGAATCATTGATTGGATTCAAATTGTTGGCACGGTTATTAATAAGTGAATCTGAACATTGAAGAAAAGCAACCAATAAACTATCTGGATTTACCGCTTTTATAGTCGGACTGCTCTGAGCAGCCGCAGAAAAACAAAGTAAAATCGAGAAAAGTAAATATTGGTAATGATTCAAAATGTTGCTTTAACTCTCAGCAAGTTACGGCGCTATTTTTAGCACATTTCTCGATTTTCAGGCTGTTTGAATGAGTCAAAAAAAGGATTTCCGAACCTTCAACCCTTATTTTTGTTGACTTGAGCAGCGTTTTTCAAGTCTTCTTTTTATCCAAAAAACAGCTTGTTGGGGCGGTATAAATACTAAAATAATTAGTATATATACCGCGCTCTCCAAAATTGCAAAAGCCAATTATTCTTCTGAAACACCAGTAGAATTCAATAAAATCTTATTTTTAAAGTAACTAACCGAGTCAAAAACTCAATTTTTACACATTTTTTTACAACTAAATTTGACTTGATTTTACGCTTTTTAGGTATAAATTGGCCCAAAAAAGAAAGCAGTTAACCATCTAACTTTAAACTATTTAAATGCATTCACATTCACATCGTGTCGGTATTCGAACCTGCTCCGATTACAGTCCGTTTGGTGTAGAATTGGATGGTAGAACGGTGAGTGGTGGGTATAGGTATGGTTTCAACGGAATGGAGGCGGATGACGAAATCAAAGGCACGAAAAACAGCTACGATTTTTGGGCTAGGATGTATGATCCTAGAATAGGAAGGTGGTTGACGATTGACCCTCAAGCTAGAGAATATCCAGATTTGAATCCATACAACTTTGTCGAAAATTCACCGATGATTATGAATGATCCAACGGGTGAGTCTGGCATTGTAACAATTGACAAAGAGGCGAGGAATATAACAATTGAAGCAAATATTGTTCTCTATGGCACTAGTGCTACAGCAGAACTTGCTCAAAGTACTGCAAAAGATGTTCAAGATACTTGGAATGCTGCTGATGGAAGAGTGATGATAGATGGTATTGAGTATTGTGTAAATTTTGTGATTACTGCTGAATACCAACCAACCTTAACTCCTGCTGAAGTTTCAGCTAATACTGATTATAAGAATAATTATATCCGTGTTGAGGAAACCAATTCAAAAGGAGTTTCTTATATGGTTGGTTCTTCCAGTGGAGGTGGTTCAAACTCAGGTTATTACTTACTTAAAAATATTACAGCTGATAAATCTACAACGGAGGGTCATGAAATGGGGCATGGTTGGGGGCTAGATATCGCTGAATACGGGACTAAAGATGGTCATCCGGCGGATCGCGATCTGCGTGGTCAAGGACAACCTGGCATTATGTATGCACGCGGAACATTAGTAGACCCTGATTATCAATGGGATCCTAAGGCTGCGGCTGGTGCTCCTGGCGGTACAGTAAACCCTGATAAAAGAAAAGTATTACAATCTGATATTGACGGTTTACATTTAGATAAATTAACTTTTGATGCTAATGGACAGGCTAATCTTGGAAAACTAACTAATACATATATTCCAAAATAGTAATGAGTAAGATACTATATTCCATTTTATTACTAGGCTTAACTGCTTGTTCAAATATTAATATTGAAGCTGTTTTAAGAAATAGTAATTGGAAAAACGTGAATGAAGAGGCAATTAATTTTGTGACTTTAGAATTCACAAATTCAGAACTTATCGGTACAAGTATTGGTGATACTGTTTTCAGATATAGTCTTGATATAAAATCCAAAAAAATTATTTTAACCAATAATAGGTTAAGGATACCTGTCAAAGTGATTTTAGTTGGCAACGATTCATTAAAATTGAGGTCTTCTTTGATTATTGGAACATATGTCAGAACTAACAAGAAGTAATAGGATAGCATACCGTCGGTCGTGTATCAAATTATCAGATAACTAACGTGACTCACGATAAACAATGTTTGGCGCACGTTGAACTAGGGAAAGTTAGATTGCTGTGTTTTATAAAATAGAGTTCTATATTACGTCCTTATTTCAAACCGACATAATAGTTAAAATTTTTACTCTTAGTTTACGCCTCTGAAAAAGAAAACAATTTGCAAAAAATATACGGTAAAATTTAATCAACCTTTTTTATGAGTTTACTATATAAAGACTTCAATTTTTTTTCAGAAAATACAATTATATCGCGCAGTCGATTGGTAGCAAATTAATGATTATATCATATTCTAATTTCATGCTCACCCCCTCCAAACCTTCCCCTTGCGTCGGTATTCGAACCTGCTCCGATTACAGTCCATTTGGTGTGGAATTGGATGGTAGAACGATGAGTGGTGGGTATAGGTTTGGGTTTCAAGGTAAAGAGAAAAAAGATGAGATTTACGGAGAGGGC
>JACCDH011406105.1_pt1 | contig 13932 bp, 9 predicted proteins | sample 7442481 | NCBI WGS metagenome assembly JACCDH01 (sample SAMN15323433, study PRJNA562643) | freshwater metagenome | isolation source: river surface water | place: USA:Blue River Watershed | collected 2017-08-15
AAGAGGCGCTGACGAAAGCGATTGAGCTCAATGGTGTGTCAGTCAGCTTCAATCAACAATCCTTCGCCTGGGGCCGTCTCGCCGCCAGTGATATGGATACCGTGCAGCGCGAGATCAAGTCAGCCTCTCCGGCGCAGGTGATCGAGTTCAAGCGCGCGCCTTCGCTGGAAGATATCATCAGCAAGCGCGTGACCTTCCTGATTGGATATCAGAATGCAGCGTATGCGAAGCAATATCAGAGCCTGGTGGAACAGGTACGCTCTGCTGAGAGCAAGCTGGTTGGTCATGGCGCACTGAAACTAACCGAGGCCGTCGCGAAGTATTATTTCAAGCTGATGGCGTACAAAGATGAATATGAGGTCGCACGCCTGCATAGTGACCCTGCTTTCCGCCAGCGCATCGCCGCAATGTTTGAGGGTGATTACAAGATCAAATATCACCTCGCGCCACCGATGCTGTCATCGAAAGATGCAAATGGTCATCTGATCAAGCGCGAGTTCGGCAGCTGGGTCGGCTGGATCTTTCCGGTGCTGTCGAAATTCCGTTTCCTGCGGGGCAGCTTCCTCGATGTCTTTGGTCATACCGAAGAGCGCAAGACCGAGCGGGCGCTGATTGCTCAGTATCGCGATCTGGTGAGCGGCCTGCTGCCCAAGCTGTCAAACGAAAGCTTGCCTACCGCGATCGCGCTGGCAAGCATTCCTGAAGATATTCGCGGTTATGGTCATGTGAAGGAACGCCATCTGCGCAATGCCAAACAGAAAGAAGCGGAGCTGCTCGCCAAACTCGATCCGGTGACGCGTTCTTCTGCCGACGCAGGCCGTCACGCGGCCTGATCTGTTATTGACTGAAAAATGCGCGCGGCATCAACCGCCGCGCGCATTGCGCACCAGTCCTCGCTGCGGATCGTAGCCAGCAGCAGCGATCATGTAAAAAACGATAGTCGATACGATCACCACACCCAGCGACAGTACGGCCAGTTCGCCATACAGCGCATGGCGCATGGCTTCCACGGCGTGCGTAAAAGGATTGAACATCGCCACGCGGTAGATCCACTCTGCCCCCGCGTCATGCATGCGCTGTATCGGATATAGCGCAGATGAGAGGAAGAACATCGGGAAGATCACGAAATTCATCGTGCCTGCAAAGTTCTCCAGCTGCCGGACATACACCGACAAGACCAGTCCGAATGCAGAAATCATCAGTGCCCCCGCGAGCAGCACCGGCAGCGAGATCAGTACCTGCCAGGGGGATAGCCCGATGCCCCACACCACTACGATCACCATATAAGCGAGCGCCTGCAGCAGCGAGAGGAAAGCACCGCTGGCCAGTTTGCACGCCAGCAGATAATCGCGTGGCAGAGGCGCGGTAAGCAAGAGCCTCATCACGCCCATCTCGCGGTCATAGACCATCGCCAGAGAGGACTGCATGCCATTGAACAGACAAACCATCAGCGCCAGCCCCGGCACCATGTAGAGCCGGTAGTCGAGATTTGGATCGAAGGGAATCACATTACCCAGATCGGGCATTTGCCGAAAACCTGCCGCGAACACCACCATCCACAGCAGCGGACGCACCAGCGACGAGGCTAGCCGGCCCGGCTGTCTGACAAATTTATGGATCTCGCGCCCGGTAATGGCCTGAAGCGCAAGCCAGCCATGCATCAGTTTCATGTGCGTGCCTCCTTGCGGGTCAGGTGCAGGAAAGCTTCGGTCAGATTCTTGTGGCCATCGAGCGTGATTAATTCTTTCGGTGTACCAGCAAAGCGCACGGTGCCTTCGGCCATCACGATTATGCGATCCGCAGCTTCAGCTTCGTCCACCAAGTGGGTTGCCCATAGCACGCCCATCGCCTGTTCATGGCACAGGGTTTTCACGTCATTCAGGATCGCGTTGCGCGATGCCGGATCAATGCCGACCGTCGCCTCGTCCATCAACAGCAGCTGAGGCTGGGACAGCAGCGCGCGCACCAGTTCGACCTTCCTGCGCGTGCCTCCCGACAATTGGCGGCAGGGTTCGGCCGCACGCTCTGCCAAGCCAAAGCGCTCTAGCCAGTGCGCAATGCGCTGCTTCGCTTCGCTGCGCGCAATGCCATGCAAGTCTGTCTGGAAGCGCAGATTGGCTTCGACCGTCAGATCCAGATCGAGTGCGGGCTGCTGAAAGACGATGCCCAGTCGCGCCAGTGCGGCGATCGGCTCCTTGCCAATATCGAAGCCGGTCACGCTCGCCGTGCCAGAGTCGGGCACGAACAGGCCAGAGAGTATCTGAAACAGCGTGGACTTGCCCGCGCCATTCGGGCCTAGCAGCGCGACGAACTCGCCGGCGCCAACGGAAAAGCTCACGCCATTGACTGCATGACGTTCGCCAAAGGATTTGCGCAGCTCGCTGATGATCAGCGGATCAGGGAAGAGAGAAGACAAGCGATCTCCGGTTCTTTTTTGACCGGAGATTGTAGCGGCTTTGAGTGGTTGACGTGAGCAACCAGGCGATGAGTTCAGACGGCGTCGGCTAGATGTTCTGTGTGCAGCGCGTTCCAGGGGTGGCGGGTACGCCAGCTCGCTACCCATTCTTGCGGAATCGCCAGCGCGAACGCGCCCATGTCGGTGACCAGCTCACCCAGCGTCGCGCCTTGTACGCTGACGCCGCGTGTCAGCACGGGAAAGCGTGATTCGATTTCTTTCCGCACCAGCGGCGCCAGTAGCGCTTCATTATGCCGCCATACGCTACCGCCGACGAAGATCGCTTCCGCGTCGAGAATCGTCGTCAGGTTGTACAGCGCACGGCCAAACCAGCGCGCCGCGTCCTGAACAGCATTCAATGCTGCTACATCGCCGTGTTGTGCATCAAGGAAGATATCTTCCAGCGGTTTGCCAAGATGCTTGCCGAAATTACGTCCCCCGATCATCCCCTCCAGATCGCCGCGATTGCCGCAGCCGCACAGTGCCTCGGAAGTATCTGACAGCAGCATGTGACCCGCATGTCCGGCATTGCCAGCTTTGCCATTCAGGATATGGCCATCCACACACAAGCCAAAGCCTATGCCTGTGCTCCAGGTGACGTAGATTGAATTCGCCGGTGCTGTACCGAATGCCCGCTCGCCATATAGTGCTGCCACACAGTCATTGGCGATCCGCACTTCAGCAAAGCGCTCGCGAAGCACGGATTCCAATGGCAGGAAAGTCCAGTCATTCGGCAGATCATCGCCATTCGGCAGACCACCGCATAAGTTGGGCGGCGTGATGCCGGTTGCACCGCTGCGCACTTCGAACGGACCGCAGCTGCTGACCCCTACTGATTGAACCAGTGAAGGACTGATCCGCAGCTGCTGACAGCACGCATCGATAAGTTGTATTCCCTGCTGCGCGATGGTTTCCGGGCTTCCCGACCTGAGTGTCGATTGCGTTACGCGCAGCAGCGGGCCGGTAGCATTCGCAAGGGATGCTGCCATCTTCGTGCCACCGATATCCAGCGACGCAACGAATGACTGCATACCCTTCAGCCCATCAGACGCTGATGGGTTTGTAACGAATACGCTTAGGCTTCGCACCTTCCTCACCCAGGCGCTTCTTCTTGTCCGCTTCGTATTCCTGATAATTGCCATCGAAGAAGGTGACTTGCGAGTTACCCTCGAACGCGAGAATATGCGTCGCAATTCGATCGAGGAACCAGCGATCATGTGAGATCACCAGCACACTACCTGCAAATTCAAGCAAGGCATCTTCCAGCGCACGCAGGGTTTCCACGTCCAGATCGTTCGATGGTTCATCCAGCAGCAGCACATTGCCACCCATCAGCAGCGTCTTGGCCAGATGCAGTCGGCCGCGCTCACCGCCGGACAGGTTGCCGACGATTTTCTGCTGATCGCCACCTTTGAAATTGAAACGGCCCAGATAAGCGCGTGATGGCATTTCGAAACGGCCAACGGTGAGGATGTCGGCACCCTGTGATACATCATCAAACACCGTCTTTTTGTTATCGAGATCTTCGCGTGACTGATCGACCACCGAGATTTTTGCGGTCGGTCCAATCACGACTTCGCCGCTGTCCGGTTGCTCTTTGCCAGAGATCATCCGGAATAGCGTGGATTTACCCGCGCCGTTCGGACCAATGATGCCAACAATAGCGCCCGGTGGAATGCGGAATGACAGATTGTCGATCAGCAGACGATCGCCGTAGCCTTTGCTGACGTTCTTGAATTCGATGACTTCATTACCCAGACGCTCGGCAACAGGAATGAAGATTTCCTGTGTTTCATTGCGCTTCTGGTATTCGAATTCGGACAGCTCATTGAAGCGAGCGATACGCGCCTTGCTCTTTGCCTGACGGCCCTTGGGGTTTTGGCGTACCCACTCAAGTTCCTTCTTCAGCGCTTTCTGGCGTGCCGATTCGCTGGATTCTTCCTGTTTCAGGCGGTTTTCTTTTTGCTCCAGCCAGGAGCTGTAATTACCCTTCCAGGGAATACCATGGCCGCGATCCAGTTCGAGTATCCATTCGGCGGCATTGTCGAGGAAGTAGCGGTCGTGCGTAATGCCAACGACTGTGCCGGGGAAGCGTTGCAGAAATTGCTCCAGCCAGTCCACAGATTCGGCATCCAGATGGTTAGTCGGCTCATCGAGCAGCAGCATATCCGGCTTTGAAAGCAAAAGCTGGCAGAGCGCGACGCGACGCTTCTCTCCGCCTGACAAGACCTCGATCTTTGCATCCCACGGTGGCAGGCGCAGCGCATCGGCAGCGACTTCCAGTTGCAGTTCCAGATTACCGCCATCGGCGGCGGCAATGATGGCTTCGAGTCGCGCCTGCTCGGTCGCCAGTGCATCGAAATCGGCGTCAGGTTCAGCATAAGCGGCGTATACGGCATCGAGCTTTGCGCGCGCTTCGAAGGCTTCGCCCAGACCACTTTCCACCGCTTGTCGCACGGTCATGGAAGGATCGAGCTGCGGCTCCTGCGGCAGATAGCCGATTTTCAGGTTCGGCATCGGTATTGCTTCGCCCTCGATATCCTTGTCGATACCAGCCATGATCTTCAGCAGCGTCGATTTGCCCGAGCCATTCAGACCAAGTACGCCGATCTTGGCACCCGGGAAAAAGGAAAGCGAGATGTCTTTCAGGATCTGACGCTTGGGCGGAACGATCTTGCCCACGCGGTTCATCGTGTAAACGTAGTTGGCCATAGTTTTCAGGTGATAAAAAAATGCTGTACAGGTAGCTTGCCGTGCGCCGCATCGGCATCTCAGAACGCCAAGAGGATACCCGAAGGGTGCGCCGGGGTACAGACTTGCGCTGCGTCGACAGAGCCTTAGAGACGCTTAGTCAGGCGCTGACGCTGAGGGCTTGGCACTGCGCCATGCCAGCCACAGACCTTGTGCAGAGAACAGTGCCAGCGCACTCCAGATCAGTGCAAAACCGGTCAGACGTTCGTTGCCGAAGGGCTCGTGATACAGCCAGATGCCCAGCAATAGCTGAATACTGGGGCCAATGTATTGCAGCAGGCCGACAATGCTGAGTGGAATACGGCGGGCTCCGAAAGAGAACATCAAGAGCGGTATCGCAGTCACCGGCCCTGCCGCCATCAGCAACAGGCTCAGTGTGATGGATCCCGACGCGAACGCGTGCGAGCTGCCGCTAAAGGGCAGCAGCAGAAAAGCAGCAGCCGGCGGCAGCATCGCCAGCGTCTCAACGGCCAACCCTTCGAGCGCGCCAAGCGGTGCGGTCTTTCTCAGCAGACCATAGAGGCTGAAGCTGATCGCCAGCAGCAAGCCTATCCAGGGCAAATGTCCCGCACCGAAGGTTAGCCAGCCGACACCGGAGGCTGCCAGTGCAACGCAGATCCACTGCACGGCATTCAGTCGTTCACCCAGCAGCAGACCGAACAGGACATTGAACAAAGGTGTGATGAAATAACCGAGACTGGCATCGATGATGCGATCAGCGTTCACTGCCCAGATGTAGATCACCCAGTTCGCGCCGAGCGCCGCAGCACTGGCCACGAAGGTCAGTGCAATGCGTGGATTCGCGCGCACGCTGTTCACCCAGCCCCACTGTTTGCGCCATAACAGCACCAGCGACAGAAAGGCCACTGACCACACAACGCGATGCGACAGAATTTCCAGCGGCGGTACGCTGTGTAACAGCTTCAGATAGATCGGAAAAATGCCCCAGAGCGTGAACGCGAACCCTGCGCTGAGGACGCCGGGCAGCATCAGGCGTCCTGTTCCGGAAGATCCAGCGCGAGCGGCAGCTGAGGCGTTTCAGTGGCAACTGATTTCGCAGTGGCTGCTTTTTTCGGTCGTGCAGTGCGGGCAGGACGGCCCTCGCGCATCGGGTTGCGGCTACCGTGGCGATGAAAGACTTTCATTGCCTCAGTGCGAACCTCTGGATTTCGGCGCAGTTCCCACAGTGTATTGCGGGCGTAGGCTGCCGTGGCCAGATGATCCACGACGGGTTCCGGATACTGCTGGCCGATGATGATGCCCGATGCTGCTTGCAGATCGGGTGGCATGGCCCACGGCTCGAAAATGAATTCCTGCGGAACATTCTCCAGCGCCGGCAGCCAGCGCTTCACGAAAATACCTTCCGGGTCCTGGTCGCGCGCCTGCTTCACTGGATTGTAGATGCGCAGCATATTGATGCCGGTGACGCCGCTTTGCATCTGTATTTGCGGATAATGAATACCCGGCTCGTAGTCGAGGAATTCGCGTGCGAGATGCAGTGCCGGTTCGCGCCAGTGATTCCATAACTGATAGCTGGAAAAGCTGATCAGAAGCGCGCGCATACGAAAATTGATCCAGCCGGTGTGCGCAAGCATCTTCATGCAGGCATCAATCAACGGGAAACCGGTTTCGCCTTTGCACCAGCGCTCAAAATATTCCTGACTGAAGCGTTCCTCGCGCAGGCCGTCGAAGCCACGGTGTACATTGTGCAGCTCGATCTCTGGTTCAGATTCGAGCTTCTGTATGAAGTGGCAGTGCCAGTGCAGACGGCTCTCAAAAGATTTCAGGCTGGCCAGTACGCCCTTGGGCTGAGCAGGCTCGGGCAGTGCCAGTACCTGTGTGCGCATCTTCCAGACTTTGTGCATCAGCTCACGCACCGATATCACACCATAAGCGATATACGGTGACAGCCGGGAGCAAGCGTCTTCGGCCGACAGCGGACTGGACATTGAGTAGCGGTAGTGCGGCAGCTGCTTATCAAAAAAAAGCTTCACCTGTTGCGAGGCTAATTTGCGCCCGCCGCGCTGTCGTTCGGGTTTGTCGGCATCATCCCGGCCCAGCTGACGAGGTGTCATCAGCCCGTTGGGAGTCAGCATCTTAACCGGTGGACGAAGGAAGTCAGGCGCGCTCACCAGCGGCTGGCGCATGCGCTGCATCCATATCGCCGACCACTCGTCACGGGACGGCAATCGCCGCACAACGCCATTACTCGGCGACTCTTTCCAGCTGATGCCATTGGCTGTGCACCAGTCTGCCACGCGCAGGTCACGTGCATAGCTGATGGCATTGCCGGTTTCTTCATGTGAGTACAGCGTGAAGTTACCGAACTCTTCTTTGATCCGCTTCAGCACGTGGGTGATCTCGCCATGCACGATCTGCAGAGGACTTCCCCGCCCACTGAGCGCCTGATCGAGTTCAGCCAGACATTCATTGATGAAGCACAGATGCTGAGCAGAGAAATCCGGTGCGCGGATGATCTCCGGCTCGTACACATACAGCGGGAGCACCGCGGCATGGCCGCTCGCCTGAAGCAGTGGCAGATGGTCGAACACGCGCAGATCGCGTTTGAACCAGACGACGCCCACGCTCATCGGTGCCACGCGCGTCGGGGCGCGTCCTCCGAACCTTGTGTGCAGACGCTCCAGAAGGCAGAAAATGAGCGGCAAGCTTTTTCTGGATCAGGAAAGCGCCGTGCGGGCGCACTGAGTTGTGTACACAGCGCAGACAGCGTTTCACGATAGCCGGGGTTCAACGTGGCCACGCTCTCGATGCAAGATGAATCGCTCAGCAATACTTCGAGTTCCGTCAGATCGCCGATGAATAGTTCATCAGTGACTTGCTGCAGCCTCCGCATCACAAAATTCCAGCGCGCTGCTGACCAGGGAAAACGGTGATGGAAAGGCAGATGAATCACGCCGATCCGTACGCCATCAAAAGGGGTGCTATCCATCATCCACGGATGCACCAGCTGCACGCGCGCTTTTGGGGGAATACGCAGCGCCGACGCCTCAAGCGGAGGCGCTGCATGTCGCTCGGGTTCGCTCATGCCCACCAAGGCGGGCGAGACATCAATCGTCTGCGAGCTCCGTGCGATGGTGTCGAGCGCCTCATAAGACGTATCAACTGTGCTGCGCTCGCAGTGCCAGCCTGCAGGCGCATAGCGAGCCACATTTTCTGCATTGAACAGATACGGCTTGCTACTGAAAGTAGCGGCAACCCACTGCCAGGATAAGTGGTTGGAGGCGAGATCGCCATCCAGCAGGTGCGCAACCATCCAGTCGGCGCCAGTGCGCCAGTGCACCTTGCGCAGGTGGACCAGATAGCTTGCCACCCACATGCGCGCATGGTTATGCAAATAGCCAGTGTCGTACAGCGTATGCACGGCCTTGTCGATCACGGGTAGCCCGGTGCGTCCCTCACGTACATCCTCCGGCAGGTCGCGCTGGTAGCGAACTCCGGGCAGCCCGGCGCGCATATCCTCAAGAATGCTGTCCCCCGCGCGATGCCAGACGTGATGGAAGAACTCGCGCCAGCCGAATTCAAAGGCCAGCTTGTCCTCCAGCGTCAGCCGGGGCAATCGTTCGAACAAGTCAGGAATACTGATGAAGCCGTGGGTGATGTAAGGCGAGAGACGCGTGACCTTACCCGTCAGGTGATTGCGGGTTTTTTCATAGGCCCTGATATCGATCGCAGATATCAGGGCCTCGAGCGCTTCGTCAGTCGGGGCAAAGAATTCGGCCATGCCCTCGATTGTAGCGGGCGCTCGGCTTACATGCTGCGACGGTATTGTCCGCCGACCTCGAACAGGGCATCCGTGATCTGACCCAGCGAGCAGACACGGGCGGCATCCATCAGTTTGGCGAACACATTCTCGTCACGGATCACGGCCTGCTGCAGCTCGGCCAGCGCCTTTGGCGCCTGTGCCTGGTTCCGCGCATGGAAGTCAGCCAGACGCTTGAGCTGCGACTGCTTTTCTTCGTCGGTCGAGCGCGCCAGTTCCAGCTGTTGCGGGATCGTGTCGCCTTTCGGATTACGGAAGGTGTTCACGCCGATGATAGGCAGGCTGCCATCATGTTTTTTGTGTTCGTAGAGCAGCGACTCTTCCTGAATCTTGCTGCGCTGGTAGCCGGTCTCCATGGCGCCCAGCACGCCGCCGCGCTCGGCGATGCGCTCGAATTCCTGCAAGACTGCCTCTTCGACCAGATCAGTCAGCTCTTCCATGATGAACGAGCCCTGGTTCGGATTTTCATTTTTCGCCAGACCCCATTCGCGGTTGATGATCAGCTGGATCGCCAGCGCGCGGCGTACGGATTCGTCGGTCGGTGTGGTGATTGCCTCATCGTAGGCATTGGTGTGCAGCGAGTTGCAGTTATCGTAGATCGCGATCAGCGCCTGCAGCGTGGTACGGATATCGTTGAAATCGACTTCCTGCGCATGTAGCGAGCGACCTGACGTCTGAATGTGATATTTCAGTTTCTGGCTGCGTTCGTTCGCGCCGTATTTTTCCTTCATCGCCACTGCCCAGATACGGCGAGCGACGCGGCCCAGCACGGTGTATTCCGGATCCATGCCATTCGAGAAGAAGAACGAAAGATTGGGCGCGAAGTCATCAATGTGCATCCCGCGGGCGAGATACGCCTCCACAAAAGTGAAACCGTTCGACAGCGTGAAGGCCAGCTGCGAAATCGGGTTCGCGCCCGCCTCGGCGATGTGATAACCCGAGATCGACACTGAGTAGAAATTGCGTACCTTGTGATCAACGAAATACTGCTGGATATCGCCCATCACCTTCAGTGAGAATTCGGTCGAGAAGATGCAGGTATTTTGACCCTGGTCTTCTTTCAGAATATCTGCCTGGACGGTGCCGCGCACATTCTGCAGAACCCAGGCGCGGATCTGCGCCGCTTCCTCGGCAGTCGGCTCACGGCCTTTTTCGGTCTTGAATCTTTCGGTTTGCTGATCAATCGCGGTGTTCATGAAGAACGCGAGGATAGTCGGCGCCGGGCCATTAATCGTCATCGACACCGAGGTCGTCGGGTCGCATAGATCAAATCCGTCATACAGCACCTTCATGTCGTCCAGCGTCGCAATCGACACCCCGGAATTACCGACCTTGCCGTAGATATCTGGGCGCAGCGCGGGATCGGCGCCATACAGTGTGACGGAATCAAATGCTGTCGACAGCCGTTTAGCCGGCATGCCTTCGGATACCAGCTTGAAGCGGCGATTGGTGCGGAAGGCATCGCCTTCTCCGGCGAACATACGGGTCGGATCCTCATTCTCGCGCTTGAACGGGAAAACACCCGCGGTGTAGGGGAAGTAGCCTGGCAAATTCTCTTTCATCAGCCAGCGCAGCAGGTCGCCCTGGTCGGCATATTTGGGCAGTGCCACTTTGCGAATGCGATTGCCTGACAGTGTTTCCCATTCCAGACGGGTACGGATTTCCTTGTCGCGGATTTTGACCACATGCTCATCACCGGCATAGGTGGCTTGTACAGCGGGCCATTGGTTTAGCAGGTTTTTCGCATCGCTATCGAGCGCATTGTCTCGTTGCGTAATCAGATCATCCACATCAACAGTTTTGCCGGCAGCGAGCATGAGACGTTTGGCTTCGCTCAGTTGCTGGCGTTCGCGCGCGACAAGGACTTGCTTTTCCACGCGGCGGTGATAAGTGCGCAGGGTATCGGCGATTTCGGCCAGATAACGCGTGCGCGCAGGCGGCACGATGGCGTTGCGGCCCGAGGAAAAACGCACTGCAACCGACGCAAGCTTGCCGGGTCCGATATTCAGTCCAAGCTCTGTCAGGCGTGGTAGCAGACCCTGATAAAGAGCAGTGACGCCATCATCATTGAACCGAGATGCCTGGGTACCAAAGACGGGCATTTGATCGGTGGATTTATCCCACTGCTCGCGATTGCGCTGTACTTGTTTGGCAACGTCGCGAAGTGCATCTTGAGATCCCTTGCGATCGAATTTGTTGATGGCGACAAAATCAGCAAAGTCCAGCATGTCGATTTTTTCGAGCTGCGATGCGGCGCCGAATTCGGGCGTCATCACATACAGGCTGCAATCCACATGCGGGACAATTGCCGCATCACCTTGCCCGATACCGGAAGTTTCAACGATGATCAGATCAAATCCTGCAACGCGGCAGGCCGCGACGACATCGGGCAGTGCCTGTGAAATTTCCGACCCTGCTTCGCGGGTCGCGAGCGAGCGCATGAAGACGCGCTGATGGCCACCCCAGGGATTGATCGCATTCATGCGAATACGGTCACCGAGCAACGCGCCGCCGGATTTGCGGCGTGACGGATCGATGGAAATTACGGCGATGTTCAGCGCATCGTTCTGATCGATGCGAAGTCGCCGAATCAGTTCATCTGTCAGCGAGGACTTGCCCGCACCACCAGTACCGGTAATGCCCAATGCAGGAATGCGGATTTTCGCCGCGGCGTCGTGCAGTGACTTTTTTAGTGTCTCGGACGCTTTGCCATTTTCCAGCGCCGTGATCAGCTGCGCAAGCGGACGCTGACGCGCGACCATGTCGCCTGCTGTCAATACGTCGAGTGAGGTCGGCGCATGCACTGAGAGATCGGTATCGCAAGCCTGAATCATGTAGGTGATCATGCCGACCAGGCCCATGCGCTGCCCGTCTTCCGGGCTGAAAATGCGCGCCACGCCATAGTCATGCAGCTCTTTGATCTCGGAAGGAACAATCACGCCGCCGCCGCCGCCGAAGACCTTGATATGCGCACCACCGCGCGACTTCAGAAGATCGATCATGTATTTGAAGTACTCGACATGACCGCCCTGATAACTGGAAATCGCAATACCCTGCGCATCCTCCTGCAGCGCTGCGGTGACGATTTCATCCACCGAGCGATTGTGGCCGAGATGGATGACTTCGGCGCCCTGTGACATCAGGATGCGTCGCATGATGTTGATCGATGCGTCATGGCCATCGAAGAGCGAGGCAGCCGTTACGAAACGGACTTTGTTGGCGGGGGTGTAAGCAGTCAGGCTCTGCGATACCGACAGGTCGGTCATGGGAATTCTCCGGAATTAGCTGCCGCGCGATGATGGGACGGCATTGGATCAGGTCGGCGCCCGCCGTACCGGCTCGCCTGATTGACGCTTACGTCAACGTCAATTGCCGCAAGTATAGCGTGAAAAGCACCTTGACCATCACCTCGGAGGGCGTCCGACTGGACTGCTGTGCTCTCATCAATGCAGGGATTTTGTGTTTGACCTGCAGAAGTAGGACTGTGAACCGTCAGCTGTCCTGCAGCATCCGCCAGACGGGTCGCTTGAGTCGCATGCCGATAACAAATCGCGGCGATCAACGCACTGCCCGGCGGTGCCGGCCAGTGCGTTACACTCCGCGGGAACTTTCAACGAGGCGTAGGCCATGGCTGAACTGATCCTGCACCACTACCCGCAATCGCCCTTCGCAGAAAAAATCCGTTTGATCCTGGGTCTGAAGGGCTTGGCCTGGCGCTCGGTGCACATTCCCATGATCATGCCGAAGCCGGATCTGGTTGCGCTCACCGGCGGCTATCGCCGTACGCCGGTGCTGCAAATTGGCGCCGATGTTTACTGCGACACTGCTCTGATGGCTGATGTGCTGGAGCAAATTGCGCCCGGACCTGCGCTTTTTCCGCCTGCGCAGAAAGGCATTGCGCGCGTTCTGGCGCAATGGGCCGACACCACGCTGTTTCAGGTGGCCATGGCGTACAACTTTCAACCCGCCGGGGCAACGCAGATGTTTCCCGACCCCGAGCGCTTGAAAAACTTCGCAGCGGATCGCGCGGCGATGCGCAACAACGCACCACGCATGCCAGCAGCAGATGCGACTGCAGCCTACAAGAGTTATTTGCGACGTATTGCCAACATGCTGGAGCACCAAACGTTTTTGCTTGGTGATCAGCCTTGCATTGCAGATTTTTCCGTTTATCACCCGCTGTGGTTTACAAGGCATCAAGTGTCTGTGGTGGCGGGTATTCTGGAATCCGTGCCTGCTGTCCTGGCGTGGATGGATCGCATGGCAGCGATAGGACATGGCAGTTCGTCAGCGATGACGGCGGATGAGGCGCTGCACATCGCGCAGCGCGCCACGCCAAAGGTCTTGCCGCAGGAAATTCATCAAGACCACCACGGTATTACCCTGGGCCAGCCGGCCATCATCATTGCAGACGCCTTTGGTCTGGAACCAACGGAAGGAATACTGATGGCAGCGAGTCGTACCCGTTATACCTTGCGCAGAGAAGACCCGCGTGCGGGGCTGCTTCATGTGCATTTTCCGCGCGTAGGTTATTTACTCAAGGCAAAAGAATCTGCTTCCTGAGCTGAGATTCGGCAGCCTCTTGAATTTTTCGGTATGCAAAATTACCGCGTGCCAGTTCAATCGTCCATTCAAAGAGATGGGCGGCCTGTTCATCGTTGCCCAGCATATGCAGGCACTCGCCTAAACGGTAAGCGGCGCCAATCTGATGATTGTCGATCTGCAGTGTCAGCTTGTAAAAATCGGCAGCACTTGCCACATCCCCCAGGTGTTGCAGACAGGACGCGAGCTTGAATGCAAATCGCACCTCTCGGGGTTTTGCTGCAAGCGCGAAACTCGCCAGTATTAATGCCTCCTGAAACATTTTTTCGTTCATGAGTGTGCAAGCGGCTTGATAGCTCTCTTCCGTCACCTGATCGGATATGCCCAGACATTGCGCGAGCGT
>JACCDH011645578.1_pt1 | contig 13929 bp, 9 predicted proteins | sample 7442481 | NCBI WGS metagenome assembly JACCDH01 (sample SAMN15323433, study PRJNA562643) | freshwater metagenome | isolation source: river surface water | place: USA:Blue River Watershed | collected 2017-08-15
CTATTCGGATTCCAACATATTTCCTCCAGTTTTAGCTCCCAGTACCAAAGGACTTCAATATCCCCTTTGTATATTTCTCTTGAAATAAATTTCCCAGGAAAGAATAATGGATTCGGCCTTTCATAGGCAAACATATCGTTGATTGCCAACATATCATTATAGACGAAAATTACATTTTTATCCTTTTTGAATTTATTGACAGGAAGAAAATCATGGCAAGCCGAGGGATACCAGCACGTTTCAAAGCCACTAGATAACTCAGGAAAATTATATTGAATTAGTGCTTGACTTTCTTTAGTGAATATGTCTATAATGTTAGCCATGCCTCAAGGGTAATTAAGATAGATAAAGATTGAAAAAAATTATAACACATCATAATCCAATAAGTACCACATGTGCTTAAATCCATCTTTGATTTTAATTGCCTGAATGGATATCCAACTCAAAGAAGTTACAAGTAATTCTATTGAAATGGCTGACTTATCCGCAGGAATTGATTTTACATACTTATTGTTGACATACACTTCCAAAAAGTCTATCTGGTTGTGATTTTCTATTTTGAAATTGAACCGAGCTATTCCATCACTTCTAGGGGAAATACGTTTAAAGCGAGGTGTTAACTCTTTTACCTGAAGAAGATTGAACATAGGTTGAGGCGAAACAAGGCGCTTAAAGGACTCGTAACTTATAGGCTTTTGAAGGTATTGTTTAGCCGGGTCTACTGGAATACAGGAATAAATAAATACTTCAGGATCAACTAAAAAGAGACGATCAAAATCTTCCTTCTTGTAAGGCAACTTATAACTAATCGTGCAATCAATCATCTTGATCTCCCCATCTATCTCCACTGCATTCCAAAGATGACTGTAAGATATTGTATCGGGAAGGACTTTTGCCCGTCTTGTTCCACTAATTATCTCCACATCAATTCCTTGGACCGCACACAGTTTTGCAAATAGATTGCCAAAATGCCAACATACCCCTTTTTTCGTCCTTAGCAACTTCAACATCTCTTGCTCATCACTCTTTATGATGTCATCCATCGTTTTAACAGTGTATTTTCGCTTTTTATTCTCAATACCCGTCTGAACATCATATTGCATATTGTAGGTAATATAAATATAGAATGCCCTGATTAGGCACCTTCGATCCTCAAAATCCTTCGCAATCTCATTAGATAATCCAACAACCGTTTTCTGATTGTATTGCCTATGAATAACTATACTGTCGACCTCGTAATCTTCATATTGCGCATTAGTTAGAAAAGAGATAAGTGATAGTGAGAGAACTAGAAAGAAAGATTTGAACATGAAGGCACGAAGGTTGATTCGCGATAAAAACGTTCATCATTAAATGATATTACCCAAATATGCATGATTGACCTTAATTGTCGGAAAGATTTTGAATTACCTGACCACTGAATAAGAAACAATAGAATTAACTCTATTATAATCGTAGATTGTAAAAAGTCAAATAAACGTCTACCCTAAAATAAATGAAAATCCCCTTGAATATATAATTATAAAAGAATTCTAAGACTATTTTAAATTATTAAAATAATCATTAATTAATTCGAAATCATGCGAAAGCCCTTTTTCTAATAAAATTGAATTAGAAAAAATAGGGTTAGGGTCAAAGCCATTTAAATCTGCTTTCAATAAATTAAGAATCCAACTTTTCTGTTTTTCTGATAGATTAATATATTTAATCCTACTAATTGATTTGATAAAATTGATTGACGTTAAATTAAATGGATATTGATTTATTGATCGTTCTATTAAATATTCATAAATACATATCCAATATTTATCAGATAATTGTTCAAGAACATTTGGCGATTTGTGTTTATTCAAAAGATTATCAATCTCATCAAAAGGATTAATATTTAAACAAATATTATTAAACTCTCCTAATAATAATTCTCTATTTTCGGCCTCCATCAAACTTATAATACCTAAAATCTCGACATTTCGAATACTAAATATATCAATAAAAGATAATTGAGATGGGGTAAATTCAACAATTCTAAATTTCAACAAATAAGCATAACGAATGGATATATTATAATCCTTAGATATATCAGCAACACTTTTTTCTGACAATGAATTTGAGTTTATAATCTTAATAAACTCTTCATATTTTAGACAATCATTCATTTTATAAAATACCTTTTAACGTTAATAGATTTGGATAAATCAAAAAATCGATAAGTTCTCTCGATTCTTCAACCTCGATAAAATGATTATGAATTAAAATCTCATTTAAACATTCCTTAACAGCATTAATTTTATAAAAATCAATAATCTTATTTTTATCCTTCTCTGTATAATAAATATTGTTGATGGCTTTCATAGCACTAGAATTTAATTTTACATAGACTGATAAAATATATAAATTTTCATCATCAGAAGATTTCAAATACCCATATTCATAATTAAAAGTCTTTGAAATCAAATGGTCATCATTGAAGGATTTAATTTTACATAATTGAATTGAAAGATCATGACGAATTTTAATGATATTAATAGTCTCATTACAACCAGCTTGCCCTGTTGAATTAGAATCAATTATTGGAGAAATCTCTGCCGAATCAATAACAATTCCTTTTCTTTTATTGATTTCATTTTCAATTCTAATTTCAGATTGATTAGTTGCAGGAGATAGGTATTTATAAAAATCCAGATCATCATTAATTAAATCTCTTATACTTTTAAAAACTTCATCATGAATAAAGTTTTTCTTTGAAGGGTCCGGTGTACATCCATCTAAATGAAGTTCACCATAAGTCTTCTCAGCGGATCTACCCCTATTTGCAAGAAGTAATTCTTTATGAAATCGTTCTATAAGTTGACCATTATAGTATAAATTCAATCCATATTTTTGATCACGTAAACTTCTTTTTTCTAATAATTGCAAAAAACCTCTTAGCTGATATTGCTTGCCATCTGAACCTATATACTTATACTCTCTTCTTTTGGCCCATTCATTCGGATTTTCAAAATCAGTTTTTAAAATTTCATTTTTAAATAACTTATTAATGTCTTTTTTCTCAATCCGTAAAACCTTATCATCAAAACCATTTTCTCGAAATATCACCTCAAAATCCAATCCAATTGTCTCAATAAGATTATTAATATCTGAAGTAAATCGAAGCTCTATTTCATCTTTTATTGAACTAATTGAAGGTATTTTTTTAACCAAATCACTAATTATTATACAAGTACCATGATTAATAAATTGATCATCCAATAACCCTTGAGATGTTGATTCGGAAGATTCAATTTTTAAATCATTTTCTAAATAACTACTTTCTTTATCCAGTAACTTTTTTGAGTCAAAAACAAATCTATGTTTTAGGGAAATGTCCTTAAATGATATGGTAGATATTTCAAATTTCCAACCAAGTGTGAGAGTTGCAATTTTCAAACCCATTCCATACCTTCCTTTCCTTGAATTTGCATCTAACTTGAGTCGTAAATCATCCTCTGCCTCAGCTAAATTTATTGCAGTATCCAACTCTAACAAATTCATTCCCGCACCATTATCAATAATAGTTATACTATTTTTTGTACAGATAATCTTTATTGAAACAGGTTTGTCATTGTAAAGCTTGGAAGAATTCCAGTCAAAACAATTTGCGATTAATTCTGAAAGACAATCATGGACATCTAAACCATTCCTTCCTATCCCTAATGGGGTAAGAAATCTGTTTCCTACCTTTATAGTTGTCTTTGTTGTAAACATTTAAAATTAAGTTATATAAGTTTTTTTAATTCAATTATCGAAGGTGCAAGCAAATATATTTGATTAACAGTAGGTGCAGAACCATCAGTAAACTGCTTACCTATTTTTATGAAGACAGAATCATATTTTAAACCTTTTTTAATTACCATTTTACTTAGCCTGTCAAAAAAAGATTCTAAATTTTCGCAATTCTCAACAGCAGAATTATATTCAGCAATAATAAACTCAAGAGCTAATATTAAGCTTTCATTTTCTTCAATATGAGTATCAAATAAAATTGGCTTTTCAATTCTAATTTCTTCAATTAAACTATTCGAAAAATCAATATATGATTGAGGAATCTCTTTTTGATTTGAAATAAAATGACAAATCAAATCTAGTTTATCAATCTGAACGGAATTTAATTTATCAAAATAATTACTCTTAATTAAATTGTAAAATTTAGCTGTCTTAGCATGTAATTGAATGTTATTATATAAATAACTAAAATCAATTTCATTTATTTGATTTGTTTTGTTTTCAATCACTTCAAGTTCTTCTTGCGTAATCGCATATCTTGAAATAATAGATTTAGTATCATCTGAAAGTAGAAATTTTGCAATTTCATTAGAGCTTGAAATTGCATCCCACAATTCCTTTTTCTTTGAACCTTCACCTACATCATTACTTTTTGAGTATTTAATTAATAATTCATTTATAAGAATCATTAAATTTTTACAATAAACTGCCAAATCATTTTCGAGACCTTGACTTTTCCACAATTTTGCAAAATCAAAAAATCGTTTATTTTTTCTATTCCCATCAAACAGATTAAACAATATTGAAATGGAATAAGGTACTACTGCAGACCTCAACTGTCCTATTGCATATGAACGCTCACCATGTATAAATTCCAAATTCCGGAAAAGAATAATCTTTGAGATAAGATTCTCATAAAAATGACGGTTTATCTGGATACTTTTTTGCTTTTCTTCGCCTGAAAGATATTCAATGAATTTCCTAAAAATACGTTCTCCTCCCTTTTTTACAAGAAACGGTTCATCTCCCCAAGCGCAAAAATATTTACCTAATTGCTCGCTTGTAAATCTTAAATTCTTTGGAAACTCTTTATTAATTTGATTTTTTCGTGAAACACCTGCAATTCTTATTTTGGTATTAAATTCTCCTTTGGATTTTTCATAAAACCACTTTTTGTTAGAGGGAGTAATAACACTCTCTGAAAGAGCTTTGATCCTAATTAGTTGAGGATTTCTTGACTTAAGATCAACAGAAGTAACTTTTGATTGAGAATTTGAAAATTGACTAATTTTAGATATCAATTCATCCAATTGATCATTATTCGTATTTTTGGCTACATTAATTTTAGCCATAACTTTTACTTTACTAATATCAATTCCTTGCTTTTTACTAAAGTATATGCTTGCAGTAGTTTGACCTCCATTAACTATTTGAAAATCTGACAACGAGTTTATTAGGTATATATCATTATCCAATTTTTCTAATTGCATATCTTTTGCCGTAATCGTTAATCCATTATTAAAAGCAATAAATTTTTCCGGTTCTTTAGAAATTGTTTCCTTGATACCTTTGTTTACGCCTTTAAAATCAAGAAATGATCTAACATTTTTCTCCAATAACCGAGAGCTGAACTTAAGATAAAGTTTCTCTAAAATAGTTGCAGGAATAACACACAAAAAAGATGAAAAATTTTGTTCATCAGCAGCTTTAATTGCTTTTATAGGAAAGTTGAAGTCTTCTTTAAAGTCAACAATTAAGTCTTCTCTACCTTCCTGAGCTATATGTATGTTGAACAAAAAATTAAGATCAACTAGTTTTTTAAGAATTAAAATTTCTTTGTTCTTGTCTTGATTTTCAACTGTGTAATTAACTTTTAATTTTTCCTCTTTAAATAAAAATTGCTTAGGAGTAGGTACCTGACCTCTACTTTCAATAGAAGCAGTAGCAGATAAAAGGAATATTTCAATTACATCAAATTGATTTGCTCCAAGATTAGAAGACAATTGATTTATAAGTGCATTAATAGAACCCTCATCTTGTATATCTTCTAAATAACCGTTTCTAGCTTTTTTAATAAAATCTGTTGACTTTTTAAAAATTGCATCATAATAGGATTTCTCGGTGATAGATATTTTATCAAATTCAGGATCTATTGAGTCTTCATTTACTATAAACAATTGTAACCTTTCACCAGAATCATTTACTGAATATCCGTTTACTTTCAAAGGATTACCTTCATAATTTAAAACAAATAATGAATCATTAAAGTCTTCAGAATCCACCAATTTAGCATCAAGCATTTTGGGTAAAACAATATTAATGAATTGTGATTCATTTAAAAACCCATCCTCATCTTGTGCTTCTTCTAGCAGATCCCTTCTGTACGAAATATATTCTTTGATATCCATCAATATTCAATTATTGTTTGTAGAAAATCCTGAATTAAATTTAATTTTATAGAGTAACCAACACCCGAGATTTCTTGAGGTAATTTTGATTTAATTATTCTGGGAAATTGCTCTTCAGAACAATTAAAATATTCAATTTTTAAAGGTAAAAATGGATAAATATTATAATCACTAAGATTCCCAAAAGTTAACCCTTTTTGAAAAAGAGCATCGGAAAATGCATTTATGTCTCCTCCTAATTCAATAATATTACCCCTAACATCCTTAACTAAATTTTCCAATGTAAAACCATATTTCTTATCATCCATAACAGTAATTACAACCAATTGTAATTTTTTACCAGGATCATTATCTAATTGAAATTCACTAGAAATTCTAATAGTATTAGATCCTTTATCTATAGTTTTTACCTCAAAATCACAAAATTCATTGACAAAATCATGACCCTTATCAAAAGGACCTTGCCATGATAAAATCTTATCATTGATGCTTCCTGAATCTAAATTTATAACTTGTTTTAAATAAAAAACCTCTCCCCATATCCCCTTAATAACTTCTTTGGATAATTTGTTATTTCGATTATCTAAAAAATTAAGCCATTTAAAGTAATAGGCAACAAAATGATTTGAATATATATTCGAATCTTCAACTTTATATATTTTATAATAAATTGACAGAATTAAATCATTAAATAAATCCTCAAAATAGGGATCATTTAAAACAATTGAAATACAATTTTCTAAAGAATAATACCTCAATGAAATATTTTCTTTGACATTTTCAGGAACTTCTGGTCGTAATTCAGAAGGTAGTTCAAGAATTAGGCATCTTTGGCCAACATTATTTATCCCTAGATTTAATGATGGTATTGATTCCAAGCTCATAAGTCTATAAGCAACTTGTCCGGTACCAGAATAGGTAACAGACTTCCAAATTTGATTCAAATCTATTTTTTCCATTTTAATTATTCATAAAGTCCACGATACCAGAAGCTTCATCATCATTATAATCCTCCTCTTCATCAATACTCTCATTTCGAATCAAATTTTGAACATTTGCCAAAATGTGTTTGTTTATCAAATAATCCCCTCCAATATTTGGGCCAATAGGAGGAATACCAATTGCAAATCCAATTAAAGGACTTGCATTAATATCTATATTTTCATCAGTAGCTATGCCTTCCATTTCAGAATCTTGTTTGAAAATCTTTTCCAAATCCATAAGATAAACAATTAACACACCTTGAGTATCTGGCATTATTTCTCTGTAAATTCTTTCTGGATATCCTTTAACATCGGGTTTTTTCGCTCTAAATTCAGCTTGTGCATTTTCAATTTCTACTTTAGAAAGCGTAACTGACAAATCTTTTCCACTTGTAATTATATTAGATGAAGGTCCATAAGCTTTATAAATCTTTGTTTCTTTATAAATTTTTAACTGTGCACTTTTCGTGCTAATTGTTTTTAATTGTACATCAAAACTTAATCCTGATATTTCTTTTGGGAAATGCCTCGATTCACCAGTAGTTTTAATAGCAATCGTCCAATCTGTAAGCTTATTGTATTCATTGGCAAGTTTAATATAGCGCTGAATTGCATCAGCATCGAAGGAGCTAGGATAAACAGACTGAGAATTAATAAGGCTAAATACAACGTCTGAGTTAGTTTTTAAAATTGCAAAACCTGAGACAATGTTATCTTGAAAGTTATAACTTGAAATCCAATCCTTAAAATTTGCCCAAGACGATTCAATCCTGTCTTTAGTCAAAATAAATCTTGTTGTTTGAATAAGTTTATCTTCAAAAGAGCCCCTCTCTGTAATTGTATTTTTTAAAATCCCTGGACGAGTTATTTTAAGCACCCCAGAATGAGTAAGTACTTTTGTAGCATATTCTTTAGGGGTTTTACGAGGATTACTTTTTGAAAGTTTAACAAATTCAGCTTCAAGTTCTTCTATTGTCCAAGTACATTGATTGAACTTCTCAATTGTGTCTATTGTCGTAAATAATTTACAACAATCAATGTATCCAGGTCGATAACCAAACCACCTCCCCATTTGAAGTAATGTATCTGAGTAATTAGTATTTCTTATAAAATAATTAATAGTTAATCCTTCTAAAGTAAATCCTCTTGACAATTTATTCCCACCGATAACAATATATTTTTTCTCCCCTTTCTCATAATTTAGTTCATCCTTGGATAAGGTATTGACTGCCATAATCTCAATTCCTTTGCCAGCAGTAATTAAATGTTCTCTTACTTCTGTAAATGTTTTTTTGCTCAAAAATTCATCTGTATAGGTCAAATAATCTTCAATATTATTTATTGCCTCAGAATAATATTTAATCCATATTCGTTCAAATTCATAGAATATCGATCTTTCATCATCCAATTTTTGGTTTCTTAATCTATCATTAATTGAATCCAATAATTCATTTAGAAGAATTTTCGTTCTTGATTGCCACTCAGTAAATCTAGAAATATGTACCAACATTGTATTATGTGGTTGATACAATTTCGAATTCTTCATTTCCGATTTTCTAGAAAGTCTTATTGCTATTGAAAGAATAAAGCAATAAACAGCTTCTTCTAATGACTGAGGCAATTTTACGGGGAAGTTATCATCCTTAGTCGTAGCTCTTGTTCTAACTCTATAATCAGAATAAGAATCAAATCTTGTCTGAAAAAAATCTTCATCAAACTCTCTCTTCGAATTATATTTTTTAACCCCTTCAAAACTTCCATCATCAAATTTTTCTAGACGTTCTGGAAAATAAATAAGATGATCCTTTAACGGCTCTGCCAACAATGGATCTAATTTAGGAACATCTTCAATTTTAGTTTCAAAAAAATTCTTTGGACCAACATAGTTTGAAGGCGGATTTAGCAATTCAATAAAGTCGTCTGGGAATAAATTCCCAACTTGATCCAAATTAAATTCTTGTTTTAAAACAGGATCATATACTTTCCATTTTTTATCAGGAACATCATTCCAATCTTGTAAAACATTCGCAAAAGGGGTTGCAGTATAACCTAAATATGTTTTTTTATTAAACATCGCCAATAATGTACGAATATGTCCATTGATTTTATTTGCATAATTGACCCCTTTGTGACCTAAATTATTTAATGAGGCATTATCTGCCTCATCATCAATTATAATCATTGGTAAATTATGCTTATCACCATTTTCGTTCAAATAAGCATTTAACCACAATATCAAATTCTGCAAAACACTAGTATTCTTTTTACAAACTAGAATGTTTGTTAAACTCAAACTAAACTGAGATTCACGCAGTTCTCTTGAAAAATCTTTCAACGAAGATGTAGGTAAAATAATGGGAGTTACATCTTTGTAGGAACCTTGAAGACCAAAGGAAGCTATTTGACCAACGCCAATGAAATTGTTATTTGCAAGCATCTTACCCTCAACTTCCTTTTCTATTCTAATTTGCGTTTGCCTCCTTAAATCCTCCATAATTCCAGAAAGAACAATAATCAAATTATAACCTAGGTCTACACAGCTATTTATTACTGCATTAAAATTTGAAGTTTTTCCAGATTGTACACTTCCAACAACTAATCCTTTCACAAAAAAATGATCATTACTTTTAGGATCGCCAATTTTTTTCACTATTTCGAAACTAGAATTTTTGGTTTCCTCAACTACGCTATTGGGCCTACCTAAGTAACTCAAGTACCTGAAATATCTATTCCGATATGTCGCTGGATTGTTTTCGTCATTCCACCCGAGGGCTTTAACTCTATCTTTATTCAACCAAGATTCATGTTCATCTTTTGTCAATGAAGTACTTTCTCCGATTGTTGTTTGTCTTGAAAATTTAACCTCCTTGATTGCAATATTAAACTTGATATCAAAATCATATTTAGAGATGTTATTATATCCTGGGAAAACACTTATTGCATTCAAACATTTGGCTTTTAGCTCTTTAGATTCATAAAAATCTCTTCCAACTGCCCCATTTTCATGAAATTCCTTGTCATAATATCCAAAAATTAGCTCTTTAAGTAAATCAAGTAAAGTCAGCATTTGTTTATTTTAAGAGTGTTTCAATCTCAGCAGGAATATTTTTAGTATCAATATTCAAATTTGTCAAATAAGTAGATCTGATGGTTTCTTTTTTTATACCCAATTCCAATAATTTCAAAATTGCAATTTTCACCTCATCTACATTTAAACCATCAATATTTTCTTCTCCCAATAAATCCTTTTTCCCATTTTGATTTACCGTATTGACAAGAGATGTACACATTTTTAAAATGAAATTCAAAATTGCTACCTGCTCCTTTTTAAGATTCGATTTAAAATTAGATAATAAAGGAAAATCTTGATTAATAGAAACTATAACTCCTTTATTAGTTGCTGATTTCAAAAATAAATTATTTGGATTGTCATTTTTGGGTGATTTCACGAAAGAACTAGTCAAGTGATTGTAAAATTCTTTTTCAGCTTCATTTTTCAATTCAGAAATTACCTTCACAAAGATTCTACGTAAATCGAAAGGGATTTTAATTTTCGACTTAGCAACATTTAAATGCAATAAATGATCAACATTGTTTCCAACATCAACCATCAAACGAGCTAACTGTAGCTTTGGAGTTTTTTTAATAAGTCCATTCCAGCCACCAAATAATATCAAGCGATCAGAACGATAGACATAAATGCCCTCCATATCCATTAAACTTTTATTAAATGGTACCCAGATGTTGGCGCCTTGTTTTGATTCTGTTATTGAAATATTAGGTAAAACAAAGCCCTCAAGCTTAATTTTCTCTGAACTTATCTTTCCAAATCTCGGACCCAATGTTCTAACTTTTGAATTTGAATCAAGTTTTGGGAAAGGATTAAATGGAGCAACAATTTCATTATTAATCCTAACTTTTAATGGATCTATATCTTTTTCAAAAAAACGGTGAAAAACAATCGACAAATATTCAGATGTGCTTGAAGAAATTTCAGAATAAAGGGCATTCTTTTTATTTTCTCCTGATAAAAAGTTCTCGAACTTATAAAGTCCATCCCAAATGATAATTGTATTGGGTTCATATCCTTCGATTTGGCCCAAATGTGATTGAGATAGTTTTCTATATTGGTTTAATAAAATTGAAATTTCATCAATATCATTTATGATTAATCTCCATTCTCCACAATCTTTCAAATAATCTACATCCCAAGTTAGACCTGAATAATACTTTTGTCCTTTACCCCTTGATAAAACTGTAAATTTGCGTGTTTGAGAAAAAGACGCTGTTTTCAATCCTAATCCAAAACGACCTAAATCATTTGAAACTCTCTTACTTTCGGGTGAAGTACTAGGAAATTGCATATTCCCCAATAAATCCTTGGGAGACATTCCACAACCATCATCTGTAATAAATAATTTAAACGGCTCTTTGTCCAAATCAGTAAGAACTTCGATATTCTTAGCCCCTGCAGATATAGAATTATCCATCAAATCTGCAATTGCTGTCTCCAAACTATATCCTTGCTCAGCAATAGATTTTATTAGAAACTCAGGATTGGGTTTAGCAATTTCAAATTTTCTCATTTCTTCAATTTCTTTAATATTTGTTTAGCAATACCTTCAGCCATCAAAGGGGGAACTGCATTTCCAATTTGCTTGAATGCTGTAGTTCTACTCCCTTCAAAAAAATAATTATCTGGAAATGATTGAATCCTTGCTGCCTCTCTAATGCTAATTGACCTATTTTGCTTTATATCTGGATGAATGTAATAATGTCCATCCATTGCTATATGAGCAACTACTGTTTGAGATAAATTATCTTCCGATACCACGTTAAATCTATTCAAAAACGAAGATTCATTTTTGTGCTTTTTTAAATGTTTAGGTACATCATCTCTATAATTTAGATTTTTACCTTTTGACTTTAAATCAACAGCTAATCTGTAAATTTGAAGATCATTTTCATTATTTGGTCGAACGATATGCTGAGTAACAAACTCATCTTCTTCTGTTCGAATTTTCGATTCTTTCAAATAATCACTTATAGTGTTTTTTGCATAATCAACAGCACCCATAATCCCTTCGCCTTGTCTCAAGATTTTTAAATCTTTATAAAGTTCTCCAAACCCTTTTTTTGAATCGGATAAATCTTTCTCTTTAAAATCAGGATACTGAAAGTCTATATCTAATCTAGATCCTATTATAATAACTCTTTTGCGATCCTGTAATACATTGAAATTTTTAGAGTTCAAGACTTTGTATTCAACATTATATCCAACCGACTTAATAGCGTCAAATATTTTGCCAAGCTGCGATCCATTGTTAGCTGAAAGGATGCCAGGGACATTTTCAAAAACAAAAACTTTAGGTTGATATTTTTTTAAGAATTCTACATAGTAGAGATATAAATGATTTCTAGGATCCTCTTTCATATTATTCGGATCTCGAGCTCTTCCTACAATACTATAGGCTTGACAAGGTGGCCCTCCTATTATTAAGTCAACAGATTTACCTTTTAATCTTTGATCTATAGTTTCAAAAATTCCATCGATAGTCAAATCAGAAATTTCTTTATTGATTACTGATTTTATAACATCATTAGGTATATCAAAATCGTTCAATAGCTCATCTCTAGTAATAAAACCTTGGAGATATTGCTTATAGATGCCTAACTTATTTATACTTTTTAAGTAATGATAAATAGCTCTTGTTTCAAGTGTAAGGCATGCATCCTTATTCATTTCAACATGAGCAATACCCTTTAAACCAGCTCTAATAAACCCCTCACTTAGACCACCCGCTCCAGAAAACAAATCAATAAATGTGCGCAATTTTTTTATAAATTTTAAATATTAATATTTGATTTAAATTAAAAGGTTTTCGATTGAAAAACCGATCTAAATATAATTGAAATCATAAGTTGATTTGAAATTGTATTCTCTTTGTTCGAATTATTTTATTGAGTTTTTCAAGAGTAATTAAAACAAAACCTTTAGTTTCCTCATGAAGTGAAACAAAACAAAATTTATATTTATCCCCTAATTTTTCCGCTATTTCAAATTCACTCTGAGTTGCACCAAAGAAAAATCCTTTAGGCAAGTTGGGCAACTTTTTTTTTGTTGTTTTTAATTCCACGAATGTGACATTATCCAATGATTCTAATTGTATAACTTCTTCTAAATTCGTGTGACCAGGTATGATTACTAAATCAAATGCCCTATAATATTTAGCGTCTATTTTAAAGATCTCTAATAACTTTTTACGGCTTACTTTATCTGGACAAATAAAAGCCAAATCAGACTCCATCAAAAAGGCTATTGCTTCTTTTTCAGATTTATTATTTTCAAGAGTTATTGTATACGATTGATCTGATGCCAAAATAAAATTTGTAAGAAATGTTAAAAAATTAATTGTGCTGTAATTTCACCTCCCCCGGCATTCCTCTAACTATCCTATCCACCGGCTCCATACTATTCACTTCTACACTTAGCAACCAAGTGCCGTCTATTTGTTCTGTCAGAAAATCAGCCGTTGCCGGATAATCATCTTTTAGAAAGAGCATGGCGCGCATGCTTAGTTTTAGTTTGACAGAAAACTTCTCTCCTGAGTCATTAAAACCGAAGACATCTGGATTTAAAAGCTGGTGTAGTTCTTTAAATTTAACGATTTCCGTTAAATTTTCAATAGATCCCATCCGCTCCAGTTTGAAATACTTGTTCTGTTTTGACTCCACTTCGAAGGCACACAAATACTGGTAATTCGCCGTAAATCCGA
>JACCDH011608380.1_pt1 | contig 13927 bp, 15 predicted proteins | sample 7442481 | NCBI WGS metagenome assembly JACCDH01 (sample SAMN15323433, study PRJNA562643) | freshwater metagenome | isolation source: river surface water | place: USA:Blue River Watershed | collected 2017-08-15
CTATAACAATGTTTATAAAAAATAGGCTAAATATGTACTTCATCGGGGGGGCATATATGTGTACTTAGTTACAAAACGAGTTCTTTTTTTCTTTAATATAGTGTATGTCCGTTCTTATTTTTTCTTACGTCCTACAACTCCTTTCCCTCGGGAAAGGTGCCCGATAGGGCGGAAAGGGGTGGATGTTTCTATATTATTTTAAAGCTTGTTTTGATTGTGATGAATAGTTTACTAACGAGGAAAAAAGGCTGATTTACTCAAAATGTATTTCGAGGAAAAAACATTCCTAAAAATACAAGCATAAATATGCCATTTGGTTTATTTTTCCGTTTTAAAATTAAGGAATATCTATTTAATATGGTGTCAGTCCCTCGATACTCAAAAATAGTGTCTTATTGACGAAAATACAATATTTTATTTTATTTCGTCATTAGCGATAGTTTTCTTGCTTACTGCTAACTGTTTACAACTTTGATTCTGGACGGGATTTTAGCACTGCCTTTAATACGAAGAACCGTATTAAAAATACTAAAAAAACGAAGTTTTTCTTACGTCCTGCAACTCCTTTCCCACGGGAAAGGTGCCCGATAGGGCGGAAAGGGGGTTAAAATTTCTATTTTATTTTAAGCTTATTTTGATTGGTTTTAATAGCTTGCTTAAGAGAAAACTTACTGATTTACTCAAAATGTATTTGGAGTTAAAAAGTTACTTAAAAATACAAATGTAGATATTCCATTTAGCTTTTACTTTGCACTAAAAATGGGAAGCATTCATGGTGTATATCGTTCAATATTTGATATAATTATTTTGAGTTTGTTGATCTTTCAATATTAAAATTAATAGTTGAACTTTCATCGATTTTGGGTATTAAATACCAAACTTTTACAGGGTTATTTCTTTTACACAGACCTTTTTGTATTATCGTGAGATTAATCGAATATTGATTGGTCTGTTTTATGATTTCGAATGATATTTGAGGGAAATCACACCCTGCAATTGAAGAAATATATCCTATTAAAGTATATCTATTAAAATCAATTGCAGGTAACTCATAATTACCACAATTGGAATGATCTGACCGTTCATTTAATAATTTTTGATATTCAAATTCATTTCTAATAATGTGTTCTCCATTTGTTTCTCTTCCTAAAATAAGGCATCCTATATCTATCTTTTCACAAGATATTCTTTCTACTAATGAAGATTCTTTATCTTGAGCCAATATTGAAGTTGTAAAAAAGAACATTACAATACTTATGTTTAGTATATTTCTCATTACTTTCTTTATTTAGTAAAACAATTCAAGAATAAATTCAGATATAAAATTCAAATTAATTTTCATGTTAGTTAGATTTTATGTTTGCCTCTAAGTTATTAATTTTACTGTTCAATTTAGTTTCGACTTTACAGAAAATTGATGCTTAGAGGTTTGTTACAAACATACAATCTGTCCCTCCTGATTTGTCTCATTCCCTCGGTTAGTGTAATCCGTAATTATTTAAGAACTTTTCTATTTTCAACTTCAATGAGCACTTTCATCTGCTGAATCGCTATTTGATTCAATTTAATGAGTCGTTCTTTTTGTGACATTTGTTCCTGAATAAAAACGGCGTTTAGGTTTTCCATATTTGCCAAGCAAATTAATTCGTTTATATTGGCATAATCACGCATATTACCTTTTAAATCAGGATTTGACTCTCGCCATTGTTTGGCAGTTTTTCCAAATAATGCCACATTCAATACATCTGCTTCCGTAGCGTAAACTATGGCAGTTTGGGCTGGAGTAAGTTCTTCAGGAATTAAATTTTGCTTGATGGCATCTGTATGTATATGATAATTGAGTTTTGTTAACTCTCGCTTGGCAGTCCAACCCAATTGCTTTTGTTCTTCTTCTTTTAGGCGTTGAAATTCTTTAACCAAGTACAGTTCAAACTCAACTGAAACCCAACTGGCAAATTTAAACGCAATATCTCGCTGTGCGTAAGTTCCGCCACCTGCTCCATTTTTAGTAATGATACCAATAGCATTAGTGATCTCTGTCCAACGCGTAGGACTCATTGTAAAGGCATTGCTTCCGGCATCTTGTAAAAGGGGGTCGAATTCGACCCCTTTAAATGAAGGGTTGTTTAAATGTTCCCATAAGCCCAAATACTCCAAGGTGTTTTTGAGGCGCATCCAATTTTTTACCACATCTTTTGGCTCAATAGGATTCTTTTGCTTCGCAATGTCTGTGATACTTATATAATCTTCGCCATTCACCTTTATGGTTCGAATAGCAATTTCTTTAACTAATATCGGTGTTGATTTTGCCATAGTTATTCAATTAAATATCTTCAATTACGAATTACGAGTTTTTTAATTATATTTTCAGCATTATAAAGCATTTTTTCTTCTTTGTTAAATTTTTATCAGCTAGTTATTTCGTAATTTATAAATCGCAATTCGTAATTTGATATATAAAGAGGGAAACTGCAATTCATCTGCTTTATTAAATTAATTTGTGTAAATATAAAACTATTTTCTTTTTCTACCGGGGTTTTCAATTGTGATTTTGATACCCAATTTTTTTTCCAGTTTTTGTATAAATTTTTCACTACCTAATGGTCTGCCGGTTTTGGTATTTATCCTAATTTTATTGATTTTTTCTTCATCAATAGGTTCATTCAAGTATGCATTCCAATCATTAATTTCAAAATATTTTTGTAGGCTATTGATTTTAATCCAAGGATTTTCCGTTAATCTTATATAAGCGCTATTCCAATAATAATCTTGTAAACTATTAACCATTTGTGCTCTTATTGGATTTAACTCTACATATCTAATAGCTTCGTATAAATGTTCATCATCCAAAATACACGAAAAAAATCTGCCCTGAAACAAATGCCCTGGAGTTCCGTTTTTTTTATTGTAATACATACTGTATCGCATGTGTGTATATTTAAACAAAAATGCCAAGCTATCGGTTTGTTGAGGCTCTAAAATAAAATGAACGTGATTATCCATTAAACAAAATGCCAATAACTTTACCTGATATTTTTTAGCATACAACTTAAAAAAATCCATGTAAACTTGTTTATCCTCGTTTCCATCAAAAATATTTTGTTTATAATTCCCGCGTTGGGTTACGTGATACGGTGCACCTGGCACAACTACTCTTGCAATTCTTGGCATAAAGATTATTTTTTTGCAAATATAAAAAAATATGGTATCTACCTATAATCATTTTATAAATAGAAAATTATAAAAAATAATTTATAAAAAAGCGTTAATTAAGGTATCTGTCCCTCATTATTTCGTTAAAACCACCTATTTTTTGTTTGTAAGTAGCAGCAGTTATAGGGTTTTCTATTTCAAGTTTTCTATTTTTTCCAATATTCAAAAAATCATCTTCTTGGTCTATTCCTAAATATCTTCTGTTTGCCAAATTAGCTGCAATTCCTGTTGTGGAGCTTCCGGCAAATGGATCTAAAATCCAAGCATTTGGTTTAGTAGAAGCTAAAATCAGTCGGGTTAAAACCGAAAGTGGTTTTTGTGTAGGGTGTTTACCACACGATTTTTCCCAAGGTGCAATTGCTGGCAATTTCCAAACATCTTTCATTTGTTTGTTGCCATTTAATTGTTTCATTAGTTCATAATTGTAATAATGAGGAACTTTTTCGGATTTTCGTGCCCAAATAATTTGTTCGGTAGAGTAGGTAAAATAACGACAAGAAAAATTGGGTGGTGGATTGGTTTTTTCCCATGTTATTATTTTAATCTTTTATCGGTATAACAATTTTACCGTTTTGAATTGATAAACCGTTATTTGATAAAAATAAGGAGAATCATCAAAAACAAAATCAAACTTATGCTCAAATTGAGTTAAAAGTTATTGAACTAGTTTTTTCAATCTTTCTAATTTCAAAAAAATATGATCTTGTGGTTCATTAGATTCTTCGTATTTTTTCTTTTCATTTTCATACAAATAATCAATTAATGATTTTATATCATTCAACGAATTTTTATCTAAAATTAAATCACTCTTAATAGTTTCTATTTTAAATCCACTTTCGTTAATCCACGGATTGTTTTCAAGTAAAATTTGTTTTCCTTCGTTTAAATTTTTCGCTTTTTCAAACCCAAGAATTTGTAAACTTTCTAGTTCAGTATCGTTGGGTGAAATAGTATAACCTTCGTCTGTATAAAAAATAAATCTTGCCATAATAGTTGGAGTTAATTTTAATAGAAATTAATTTATATAGCGAGGTCTATTTTAAAATTTGAATTTTTAAATTCTTCTAAGATTTCATTTTCAGTATATTTATACTCATCTGTAAAAGATATTTTTTGATTGATATCAAAATAAAAATAAAATTCTTTCTTTTTGTAAATGAGCCAAGTAGATGATAATATTCCGATTCTTTTTTCAAGTTGAAAGCCTTTATGTTTACTTGTCTTTAATTCTTCAATTACTTCTTTTATACTCATTTTATTTTGCTTTTTTATTAGGGAAAACATCTGAACTATTTTTTACCGCTTTTGTTAGCTAATCTTATAAATTTTGGTAGAAGTAATTTATTTTAAGTAATTTGTTATCATTAAATGTTCTGTTTCTTTATCATTTCTATTCATAAAACTAACATTGTAGGATTTATCAAAATATTTAATGTTTATGTTGGGTTTACTATATATATCTTTAATAAAAGGCGTGTTTTTAATAACAAGCATCCAATTACAGTTTACTTCGTTTATTAGGAAATTTGATAATCTTTTTTGATCATTTAAGTTAAATTCATTTTGGTCGTATGTGCTGAATTCTGTGTCATAAGGTGGGTCTAAGAAAATGAAGTCATTTTCGTTTGTATTTTTATCATTAAAAAAAGAGTGAAAATCATTACATTCAATTGTTGTATTTTGAAGTTTTTCTTGAAATAAATCACTAGATATGTATGTTACCTTTTTTTCCAATGAGTTATTATTGTAACCTATGCCACCATAAGGAACATTAAATTCTCCTTTTGAGTTATATCTAAACATACCGCTGTATGTATAATTCCTAATAAAGAAGTAAATACTACTAAAAACAAATGAATTAATTTTATACTTTTCTGGTTTGTTGTAGAGTTGTCTGAAATACATATAAAATGAACTCTTTAGAGCAGTTAAAATATTTAAGTCTATATCTTCATTAGATAATAATCCTTTTTCTAACTCTATCTTTCTCATTCGAGACATTTTCCTAAATATATTAACATTTAGTTCTTTCAAATAAAATTTGAAATCAAAATTAAATGTATCAACTAGAGGATTAACAAAATCATACTCAAGTAATTTGATAATATTATCAACTTCACTTTTTAGTATAAATTTATTGTCATTTCTCAAATTAATAAAAGCATTTATTAAAACACTTTTATTTTTTATATATATGTAATCTAGTTGTTTCCAATAATCATCAATTATTGATAAGGATTTAAACAACTCATAATTATTTTCAGATTTTATATTTTTATAAAGATTTACTAAATCTTTTGATTTGTCATTAATAAAATAATGTTTTGCGTTACGCATTGCAAAATAAACCGCACCACCACCAATAAAAGGTTCGTAGTAGTTATTTATATAATTAGGTAGATTTGGAATTATTACTTTTAATTCTTTAGATTTCCCTCCTGGCCATTTTAAAAATGGCTTCAATTCAACATTTATAGTTTCTATCATTTAATAAATTCTTTTAGCCTTTTTTTAGATGCCTGAAAATAATTTTCTTCTAATTCGATTCCAACAAACTTTCTATTTAATTTTAGAGATGCAACACCAGTTGATGCAACACCCATAAAAGGGTCAAAAACTGTATCTCCTTCATTTGATGCAATTTTAACTATATGCTGAAGCAATGAAATAGGTTTTTGAGTTGGATGTTTAGGGTCTTTTAATCTTTCAGCACCACCACATATAGGTGATTCAAAAAAATTATGCATTTCTTTTTGATTACTAAAATTCCATTTATGTTTTTTATTCCAGCAACAAAGAATTGTTTCGCAACTATTCAAAAATCCATTTTTGTAAAATTTAGGAGTTGGATTTGTTTTGTGCCAAACGAAAAAATTAGTAGCATCAAATTTATGGTCTAAAGCATCATACCACTTACCAATTAAATTATAACTACAAAAAACAAATAAATTACCATCAGGTTTTAATACTCTTACAAATTCATCTGCAATTTTTGCAGGCTCTAGATCTTTCATATCCCATTCGGCTATATCATTATTTACATTTTCTCTCCAATCAAAATTTATATTACCAGAAGAATGTTTTGCCAAATTATAAGGTGGATCAGTAAGTATTAAATCAATGGAATTAGTTTTGACCTCTTTGATTAGTTCAAAACAATCACCTTGAACAATAGAAAAATTGTTAGTCTTCATTAGTTATCAAGATACGTAGATTTAATATCATCTAAAGCCTCCCTAATTATTGGAGCATTTTTTTTATACTCATCTATTATAATATTATAACCTTGGTCAGATTTACAAATAAAATCCCAAAAATCCTTACCTATCAATAATTCATCTTCTGAAAAAAATTGTTTTACCCTTCCTTGTTTCCAAGGTTTGCCTTCGCCATATCTATTATAAGCAGTAGCAAAATAACATTTTATTTTTGCATCTTGACCTAGCACATTTGATAAAATTGCATATTGCTCAAATAATGCTTCTTTTTCAGAACGAGCTTTTTTATTGTCTAAATCTCCCCCAATTTTTAATTCAATTAAAAAGTGTTCGTTTTTTTCTTTGTCAAATAGATAGTAATCACTAACGTGAACTTTTGTTGTTTGATTTACTGGTTTCTCTATTTCTCTTAAAAGTAAATAATCTTTTGCTTCAACTTTTTTGGGATTTTTTGTGTTTTTGTAAGCCTCAAGTAGTTCTGCAATTTTTGAAGTTTGTTCAGGGTATAGTGAACCAGTTACACTAGTTGAAACCTCATAAAAGAAACTTGCTATACTAATTGCCAAATTTTCAAGCATATTACCTAATGAACTGTCAAAAGAACGAACTAATGCAGTATAATATTGAATTTCTTCTCCAAGTGCAGCAATAAAAACATTATGAATTTTCATATTTAACGTACCATCAGGATTTTCAAATTCGCTAATATGTCTTTCGCTAAACGTCTGTGCAAATGTGATTACATTAGACTTTACTAATTCTCTTATTGCTTTTTCGCTTGATATCTGTCCGTTCATATTTTATATTTAATTTTCAATCTATAAAAGTAATAAATTTTAATGAATATTTTTGTTGGTTTAGTCGGTTTTAGTATTTCTACCAACGTTTTGCAACTATAAGGATTTAGATGAATATAAGCAGTAGTTCATACAACTAACTCAATATTAATAATACACAAAACTATTCTACAAATCATGAAAACCCTACCTGCCTTATACCTTTCTATAGTTTCAGTTCAAGCATTAGTTATTCTAGTCATTGCCATAGTCAAAATCAGGTTCAAAATTAACCATATCAAAATACTCTTTGGTGTCAAAAACTTCTTCAACTTTATACTAACCTCGAAGCTTTTTTTTATAGCTTTTGTCGACTACTCGGATAAATGTTATTCACTGTATTTCTTGTGTAATTCAGCATTTATCAAATTATCAAAAGATGAAGATTTCAAAGTATTATTTAAGTCTGTTTTAAAATTTGGATTTTCATTAATTATTAAGTTTATTTCATTGATTGCGGTTTCAATATGGGGAATTAAAATATCTATATTTTCTTCAATATCTTTTAAGTTTTTATCTAGCACATTATTTACTAACCAATTGTCGGTTTTTCGCCATATAAATGCAGTCATTCTTGAAATGTGAAATTGAGCATTTTTTGCTAAATAACGTAAAGTTTCATCTTGACTTGTTACGTATTCAGATGCATTTATATATGATGCTGTTTTGTTTTTTATTAAGTAACTTATTATAAAAGATTGAATTGGTGCAATTTTGAAAATGCTATCATAATAGTCACTCCATATCTTATATTTTCTACTTCTTGAATCAGATGGTCTTTTTAAAACTATTGCCAAGTATGACGTTGCTGCGATTTCGTTTGGAATTATTCTATTTATATCTTTATCTTGATACTGTCTTGGTTTTCTTTCAAAATAATAATTGTGAATTTCAAAAGCTCTTTCAAAGTCTCTCTGAATTTTATCATTAGCACGTAAGTTTCTGTTTGTAATTTTATTTTGATTATTTGTTGTTAGCACTACTTTATCAACTAAACCCAAATCAGAGGTTTCAAATATTTTTAAAATCACATTAGTATTCTCTTGTAACAATCCTTCTTTTTCTGCAATAGCAAGCGAAGAGGAAGTTTGGCAACCGTTGACAATTTGAAGATTCTCAATTTTCATATGTGGATTGTCTGGGTCTGTAACGGGGTCTACCTTATCGCAAACAATTGTTACACCATTGTTTAGGAACCAAAACAGAGGACTTGAATCTTCATTAGAACAAGTTTCCTTAATATCTTTATTTACTGTTCCTAAATTACCTAAATACTTTCTGACGTTCAAATCAAAAACAAAACCTTTATCGTCTTCATTTACAATTCGAGCTATTTCTTTTGCCGAAGTAGTACAGATAATTCCTTTTAAACCAAATGCGTGATATTTAATCAAGGATGGTGAATTCGCATCATATTTTATTTTGATATTTGCGTTAATTTTTTTGTTTTTCTTTTCTTGAGAGTTTAGACGGTCTACAATCTCAATTGCCCCAATAGTTTCAAAGGAAAAAGAAGAAAAAGTATCATTGTCAAATTGTTCAGATATTACTTTTAGTTCTTGTAGATATTCGTCTGAAAGATTTGTTGACAGACCGTTTGTTATATAAGCAACTTCCACATTAACATTAGAAGGGCCAACTAGATTAATCAAATCTTTACATTCTAGAATTTTGTCTTTGAACTTAAGATTTGATAATGTCAAAACGTCTGTTTTTTTTCTGTTAAAAATCCAATTAAGTCCATTCCTTATTTGAATTAATGAATTTGAAGAGAAAGAATTTTCGTTTTTAACTTGTGAGATGTAAATGGTTCCCTCACCATCTTTGTTATCGATTGTTATATTGTCAATTTGTTTATCTTGACCACCGTCAACATCATCATTGGTATCGAATGAATGAACACTAGTGTCGGTAAATAAAGAATGTGCAAATATTTGAAATGCTTTGTCTTCATTATTCAAACCAAATGTTTCGTTTAATTTCTCAATTTGGTCTTGTACAATTTGTTGTCTAATATCCATATTTTTTAATGTCGTTGTGTTTTTTAATATAGTGCATAACATCTCAGTTCCCAATATCGGGTATCAAAACCTGCGGGGATTTTTATTACCCGCAAGTTTAATGTTTCTTTTAAATAATTGCAATAAAGTTAAACACCTAATTACAATTTAATATACTTCATCAAAGTACCTAAATCTTTATCTCCTCTGCCTGATAAATTTACTACGATAATGTCATCGGGTTTGATTTCTATTTTTTCTAGTACAGCAAAGGCGTGGGCGGTTTCTAGGGCGGGGATGATGCCTTCTAATCGGGAAACTTCTAGGGTAAATCTTAGTGCATCTTCATCTGTGATATAATGAAAATGTCCGCGACCAGTTTTAAATAAATTGGCATGCATGGGTCCGATGCCTGGATAATCTAAACCAGCCGAAATGGAATGTGGCTCGATAACTTGTCCGTCCTCCGTTTGCATCACCAAACTTTTGCTAGCATGTAAAATACCCGGTTTACCTTTAAAAGTTGTAGCCGCCGTTTTATCCGTTTTTTCGCCCAAACCAGCCGCTTCCGCCGCAATTAATTCCACACGTTCGTCCTCCAAAAAATGGTAAAACGCACCAGCAGCATTACTACCACCACCCACACAAGCAATAACTTTATCGGGGTAATCACGTCCTTCTTTTTCCAACAATTGCGCCTTAATTTCCTCGCTAATAACACTTTGTAAACGTGCCACCATATCGGGGTATGGATGCGGACCTACAACCGAACCAATAATATAATGCGTATTTTCGGGATGGTTAATCCAATCGCGAATAGCCTCGTTGGTAGCATCTTTTAAAGTTTTACTGCCCGATTCCGCAGCAACCACCTTAGCCCCCAACATTTTCATACGCTGTACATTAGGCGCTTGGCGCTCGATATCCACCGCACCCATATACACAATACACTCCAAGCCCATTAAAGCACAAACCGTTGCAGTAGCCACACCATGTTGTCCGGCACCCGTTTCGGCAATAATTCGCGTTTTATTTAAGCGTTTTGCTAGTAAAACCTGACCAATAGTATTGTTAATTTTATGCGCCCCAGTATGGCATAAATCCTCTCTTTTTAAGTAGATTTTTCCGCCATATTTAGCACTTAACCTTTTAGCTAAATACAAAGGCGTAGGACGGCCAACATAATTTTTTAATAAATCCTGAAACTCCTTTTGAAATTCCTCTTCGTAAATAATTTCTAAATATCGTTTTTGTAATTCCTCCACATTAGGGTACAGCATTTCGGGGATATAAGCACCACCAAATTCACCATAAAAACCATTTGCATCTACGTTATACTTTGCCATAATTTAGCTATTAAAATATTGATCAATAATTTGTTTAAATTCTTTAATTTCCGATACTTTTTTTAATCCAGGCTCCAACTCAAATTTACTATTGATATCCAAACCTATACAATTAGGATGTTTAAAATCCTTTAAATTTTCGGCGTCATCCAAACTAATTCCGCCACTTAACCAAAAAGGTTTAGAAAAAACTTTACCGTTTAATATTTGCCAATCGAACTTTTTACCCGAACCACCATGTAATTGTGTAAAAGTATCAAAAAGAAAAGCGTCGGCATCCGCAAAATTATTTAAAATATCAAAATTAAAGTTAGGATGTACCCCAAAAGCTTTCCAAACTTGTAAACCTTTACTTTTTAATTGAAGTATTAAATCGTTGTTTTCGGTACCGTGTAATTGTACCGTATTAAATTGATAATCTTTGTGATAGTTTATAATTTCCTCGAAACTTTTATTTACAAAAACCCCCACTTTTTTATTGTTAGGAATGTTTTTGTAATTGGAAGCACTAGAAACAAAACGAGCAGATTCGGGATGAAAAATCATACCTAAATAATCCACATTACACTCTAAAATGTCGCTTATATTTTCAGGATATTTTAATCCGCAAACCTTAATATGCATTAGATGGATTGTATAAAATTAGTACAACTTTCGCCAGGGTTATCCGTTTTCATAAAATTTTCGCCAATCAAAAATCCTTTAAAACCCTGCGTTTTTAACTGTTTAACCAATTCGGGATTATGAATTCCGCTTTCCGCAACCTTAATTTTTTCGTTAGGCAACATTTGGCACAAACGAATACTGTTTTCGATATCCACCTTAAAAGTTTTTAAATTTCGGTTATTAATTCCCACCACATCTATATTAGAGTTAAAATGTTGTAATTCCTCCTCGGTATGGATTTCTAAAAAAACATTTAAACCAATAGATTTTGCAAAAGCAGCTAAATCCTGCGTTTGTTGCACCGATAAACAAGCCGCAATTAACAAAATAATATCTGCACCATAAGCTTTAGCCTCAGTAATTTGGTAAGTATCAATCATAAAATCCTTACGCAAAAGCGGGATTTGTAAATTTTCGCGCGCAATTAACAAATCGTTTAAAGTTCCGCCAAAATAATTGGTATCCGTTAAAACCGAAATTGCAGATGCACCCGCATTTTGGTACGCACTTACCACCTCATTAACCTTTACATTGGCATTAATAGTTCCTTTAGAAGGCGATTTACGTTTAAACTCGGCAATTACCCCCGATTTTTGGATGATAAATTCCTCGAAATTATAACAAGTACGATTAAAATGAACCGAATTTTGCAAACTACTTAAAGGTTTAACTTTTTGATTAAAAGCAACTTCCTCTTTTTTTGTAGCGATTATTTTATTTAAAATATCAATCATATTATTGTTGCTGATTACAGCGAATTAAATTTTGTAAATTTTGATAAGCTTTACCACTTTGTATAATCTCTAAAGCCTCTGTAATACTTTGATTTAAAGATAAATTGGTAGCGGTATGTATGGCAATTCCGGCATTTACAGCCACCACATTGTTTTGCTCCTTAGTACCTTTTCCTTGTAAAATTTTTACTAAAATTTCGCCAGAACTTTGTAAATCGTTTCCGCCAGAAATTTTAGAAAGCGCAATTTGAGGTAAATTTAAATCCTGCGGTTGAATTAACTCGTTGTGCATTTTACCCACTAGGTAAAACGGACAAGTTAATGAAACCTCATCAAACACATCCACCGCGTGTACAATGTTATGATTTTTAGTGTTTTTACTTAAAACATAGTTGTACAAAGGCAAAATATCTGGGTGATACACTCCGGTAAATTGGTAAGTAGGTTGTGCAGGGTTGGATAATGGACCTAACAAATTAAAAAAGGTTTTGATGCCTAAATTTTTACGAATAGGCGCAACGTGTTTCATGGCTGGATGAAATAAGGGCGCATGTAAAAATGTAATATTACTCTCGGCTAATTCATTTTTTAATTGCTGTTGTGCATTGCTAAATTTATAGCCCAAAAACTCCATAACATTAGAGGAACCCACAGCCGATGAAACGCCGTAATTTCCATGTTTGGTAACCGGTATGCCATAAGCTGCCACTACAAAACTGGAGCAGGTAGAAATGTTAAAAGTATTTTTTCCATCGCCACCTGTTCCGCATAAATCTATATGATTTTCTATTCCTAAATCTATTTTTACACACAATTCTAACATCGCATTTCTAAAACCATCTAGTTCTTCGGCAGTAATGGCACGCATAACATAAGCCATTATAAAAGCAGCAATTGAACTTTCGTTACTTTCACCTTTTCCGATAGTTAATAAAGCATTTTTAGCTTCTTCGGAGCTTAAATGCTCTTTTTGGGCTAATTTTTTAATAAATTCTTGCATATTTTTAGGATTGTAACCAATTTTGAATGATTTGTAGGCCATTTTCGGTTAAAACCGACTCCGGATGATACTGTACGCCGTAAACTGGATAGTTTTTTAGTTTAAAACTTAATACATCTCCTTCGTCATCTAAACCCGTAATGGTAAATTTTTCCTCGATACTTTCCTTTTTTACTTGCCACGAGTGGTATCTGCCAATTTTAAAACGTTGCGGTAAATTTTTGTACAATGCATCATTGGGATCGGTAACAATTAAATCGTGCGCTATTCCGTGTAATACATCTTTTCTATTTTCTAACTCTCCGCCCATTGCTTCGGCAATGGCCTGATGTCCTAAACAAACACCAAAAATAGGTTTTTGATGAACATATTTTTTAATTAAATCCATCATTACACCAGCTTCTTCGGGAATACCTGGACCCGGAGATAACAATATACGGTCGTATTTTGCAACCTCCTCCAAATTAATTTCATCGTTACGCAATACTGTTATTTCGTAATCGCCTAATTGGTCGATGTAATGCACCAAATTGTACACAAACGAATCGTAATTATCTACCACTAAAATTTTCATCATATACTTTATATTTCTTCGGCAAAATTTAAAGCCTTGTGTAAAGCTGCCAATTTATTAAATACTTCTTGTTTTTCGCTTTCGTCGTTGGATTGATTCACCACACCGGCACCAGCTTGGTAAAACAACTGATTGTTTTTACTTAAAAACGAACGGATGATAATGGCATGATTAAAATCGCCGTTAAAACCTAAATATCCAATAGCGCCACCATACATGGAACGCTGATTTTTTTCGTATTGATTAATTAATTCCACTGCTTTATGTTTGGGTGCGCCGCTTAATGTTCCTGCCGGAAAAGTATCTGCCACCAAACGAATGGTATTTTTGTTACTTTGCA
>JACCDH010581003.1_pt1 | contig 13922 bp, 13 predicted proteins | sample 7442481 | NCBI WGS metagenome assembly JACCDH01 (sample SAMN15323433, study PRJNA562643) | freshwater metagenome | isolation source: river surface water | place: USA:Blue River Watershed | collected 2017-08-15
ACAGCCGCTCTGGAAAAACAAAAGTATATCACAGATATTTGGTAGGGCGACACGGACTTGAACCGTGGACCAAAGGATTATGAGTCCTCTGCTCTAACCAACTGAGCTATCGCCCCAACCGAAGTGGTCATTGTAGTTTGTGCACAAAGGTCACATTCAAGTATTCAGGCCTGAGGTCGAAACATCTGTGACGGCGCTATTTCCAGCGCCTTGACAGTTTCTAACTCAAGCCCATGACCTACGAGATTTTCAGCTCTTTGAAGAGCCACATCATTCGCTGGCCACGTCATTTACTCATGGCGGGCGGCCTTTGCTTGCTCGTGGCGTGCGGCGGCGGTGGGGGCGGCGCAAGCAGCACACCAAGCACGACATCTGCACCTGTGGTGACGTTCACTCAGGTGAACTCTGGCGCTACGGTTTACTCTGGCAACAGAATTCAAATGACTCCGAGCTTCAACTATGGCTCAGGTGTGATCACATGGACCGATGGCAATGGTCAAGCACAAACACGTCAAGTCGTCACCCCAGGCACGCCGATTGACGACTACCCAACAGCCAGCACAACTTACACGCTCACAGTTCGTTATCAGGATCCAACAACCGTACGGCCCAATGAACTGACAACAACGAAAACAATTACCGTCAACATCACACCGATTGACCTCGTCCAACCCACACTGACATTAACCACCAGTCCCTCTGGTGCAGTTGCATTTGGCACGACTGTTGCCGTGACCCCTACCATCACATATGACAGCAGCAAAATCAACATCACATCGAGCACGGTCAACAACAGTGTGACCAATACAACGACGGCTGTTACATCAGGCGTAGCCATCAATCAAAACGTCACAGCCAACACAGTATTCACATTACGTGTCGAATATGTAGACATTCGCGAAACACCCAACCGCACCTTTCCAGCACTGACCACGACTGCCACGGTCACTATCTCCACAGACCCTTTGCCGCTCACCCAAGCGGGATCGTTGACGGCAGGTCGTGCGGAGCAAATTTCCATGATGCTAGGCAACAACAGGGTGCTTGTCGCAGGCGGTACAACAAACGGCACGGTGCCGGTTAAAACTGCAGAGCTCTACAACCCTGACACAAACACATGGAGCGCGACAGGCAGCATGGTGGTTGCACGTCGAGGCCACACTGCCACGCTTTTGTTGGACGGCAAAGTTTTGGTCACAGGCGGCTACGACGGCGCGGTTGAGTCTCCTACTGCCGAAATTTATGATCCTGCGACTGGAATCTGGACAGCAACTGGCCCCATGGGACGTGGTCGCAAGTACCACACCGCCACACGTCTTGGGGACGGCAAAGTGCTCATCGCTGGCGGCATCGTAGCCACCAACATCGGCAATGGTCGTATCGCAGAAATTTACGATCCATCGCTGGGCACATTTACATCCATGCCTGTGACCCCCTCCTCAGCACTCATGTCTGCACCCCGCTACAAGCACACAGCATCTGTTCTAAACGATGGAGTCACAGTGATCCTGACAGGCGGCTTTGACTCAGCCGTGCAGGGCACCACCGAGGTCTTCACTTACAACCCCACAACGCCTACGAGCTCGACCTGGACAGCAGGACCCGCCTTGGCCAAATCAAGACATGACCATGCGGCAAGCTTACTCACCGGCAACAAGAAAATTCTACTGACGGGTGGTTATGGACAAGGACTGGACACGGCTGAAATCTGTGATTTCACATCAGCCACCGCATCAAACTGGGCCTGCGCCACAACAACGGCCATGTCGACCTCTCGGGCTTCTCACACCAGCACGCTCCTAGGCAACGGTAATGTGCTGGTGATTGGCGGAAATGATGGCTCACAAATTCTGAAAACCATCGAGATTTTTGACCCAACGACTTTAATTTGGACAAGCCATGCCAAGGTCTTGCAAACCGCGCGCGCAGGTCATTCCAGCACGCTGATGAGCAACGGCAAAGTTTTGATAAGTGGTGCAAACAATCAAGTTGGGGGAGTAACAACCGCAACCGCAGAATTGTGGATACCCTGATCAAGTTTGGTGACAACGGGTCGATTCTTCTCTCAACAAATTATCTTTTACGAAGGTGCTCTCATGAAAAAACTTATCACGCTTACAGCGCTTGTCACATCGGCACTCACAAGCATGGCACAGCCTGCCAAGCCCACCTACGCCTACTATGAGGGCATGAATCTGAGCATGGGTGCAGCACAAAACTCAACCCAAGTCACCTCGACATCTGGCGCCGTCACCAAAGGCAACACCACACTGGGCGTCGCCAAGGTGAATTACACATTCGCACTCGCTTATCCAGCCAAACTTGGCGTGTCTGCCACTTTTGATCTGAAAAATTCAAAAATCACTGACAACGAGTATTTGGCAACTTCAACACCTACAGAAATCACGGTAGAGCCTGGCTTGTTGTTACTCACCAATTCCTTGCTATACGCCAAACTGGGTACCTATTCCAGCCGCTACGAGAGCATCAATGGTTCACGTAACCTGAACGGTAAAAGCTATGGCATCGGCATTAAACACTATGTCTATGGCCAAAACTTCATCCAAGCTGAGTGGACACAACGTGAACCAGACAGCAGCAACACCGGCTTCAACGGCGACAAATTCAAGCAAAGTTCTGGCGCCGTATACGTTGGCTTCAATTTCTAAGCACACACAGCTTTGAAACTGCGAGGGATTTATCATCCCTCGCATGAAACTCTCCCCCAGAGCCCTCGGACTCACCTGCGCTGTTCTCACGGTGCTGATTTGGTCATCCTTCATCGTGGTGGCCAGAGCATCGGCAGCGCACACCCTTCTCCCACTCGACATTGGTTTTCTGCGCATCATTGGCGCGGGCTGCGTGTTGCTGCCTTGGGGTTTGTGGATCATGCGTCGACAAGGCGCAACTGATGCGCACACGAGTTCTTTCATGGGTCTGTCGCCCCTGCCTTGGCGAATCACTGTATTGGGTGGTTTTTTTGGCAGCATGCTTTACGCCATGCTGGCCTATTCCGGCTTTTTCTTTGCACCTGCAGCCCACGCCTCTGTACTGATGCCCGGCAGCTTGCCGCTGTGGACATCGCTGCTCGCCATCGTTGTGTTGCATGACCGCATCACCCGCGCACGCGCCATCGGCTTGGCTTGCATTGTGTTGGGCGACCTGTTTGTCGGCGGTGCTAGTTTGCTCAAGGCTTTTGACGGTGGCGAAGTGTGGAAGGGCGATGTGCTTTTCATGAGCGCTGCATTTTGCTGGGCCTGCTACACGGTGCTGGTACGTCGTCACGCGCTAGACCCTGTGCGGGCCACCATTGCCATCACCGCATTTTCTTGCATCGCGTTCGTTCCGCTTTATGCCTTGGCAGCTTACGCAGGCTGGGTGCCTAGCCAATTGGGTGTTGCGCCTACAAACGAAATGGTGTTTCAAGCGATGTACCAAGGCATTGGCTCGGTTGTCATCTCAGGCATCACCTTCAACGTGATGATTCGTCACTACGGCCCTGTGCGCTCCACCATGATCACAGCCCTCGTACCGGGCCTCTCTGCGCTTGGGGCCGTGGTGTTTTTGGATGAGCCCATGAGCCTGAATTTGCTGGCCGGCTTGGCCTTGGTGACCTGCGGTATTTTTTTTGGCGTTCGCCAGCCAAAAACTTAAAGCCGTTTATTTGTGACTGAGGGCGTTGCTCACCAATTTGGATGTGATGTCCACAATTTGAATCATGCGGTCATAAGCCATGCGCGTAGGGCCAATCACACCTAGCGTCCCAACGATGTGGCCATCGACTTCGTAGGGTGCGCTGACCACAGACAGCTCTTCCATTGGCACAATTTTGCTTTCACCGCCAATGTAAATGCGCACACCTTCGGCTTGGGCTGAACTGTCCAACAAGCGCACCAACTGCGCTTTTTGCTCAAACAAATCAAAGGCGCGGCGTAAGTTACCCATGTCGCTGGAGAAGTCACTGACAGAGAGCAAATTGCGCTCGCCGCTGATGACCACATCATCTTGCGCTTGGGTCAAAGCCTCGGTGCTCACCTGCACTGCAGCTTGCATGAGTGTGGCAATTTCGCCGCGTAAGGTTTCAACCTCGGCCAAGAGCTTCTCGCGGACCTGCTCAATGGCCATGCCAGCGAAATGTTGGTTCAGGTAGTTAGAGGCCTCCACCAGCTGTGAGGAGGTGTAGTCAGTCTCGGTAAACAAGACACGGTTTTGCACATCTCCCTCAGGCGAGACGATGATGACCAGCAAGCGTCGATCCGACAAACGCAAAAACTCAATATGGCGAAACACCGAGCTACGCCGAGGGGCAATAACCACACCCACAAACTGTGACAAATCCGACAACAAATGCGCAGCATTCGCAATGACCTTTTGCGGCTGATCGGGCGCCAACGTGGGGGTTTGGAGCTGACCGCGCTCGGCCGTCAACATGGTGTCTACAAACAAGCGGTAGCCCAAGGCTGTGGGAATGCGCCCTGCCGAGGTGTGCGGGCTGGCGATGAGGCCCAACTCCTCCAAATCTGACATCACATTGCGTATGGTCGCCGGCGAAAGTTCGATGCCGTTGGCACGCGACAACGTGCGCGAACCGACGGGTTGCCCGTCGGCGATGTAGCGCTCTACCAGCGCTTTGAGCAATAACTTGGCGCGATCGTCTAGCATGGTGAATCTTTGACGAATTTTAATGATGTAATTTAGCCATGAAATCCAAGTTTCGTCAGATCGCCTTGCTTGGCAAGTACCACCAGTCAGTGGGCATTGCCAACGCCTCTTCCCGTGAAACCTTAGAAGGTATCGCCCAGTTCTTGCACACGCTGGGCTGCGAAGTCGTCGTCGAGCAAGCCACTGCCTCAGGTGCTGGTCTGAGTGGTCACACTGTGATGAACATCGAGGAGATTGGCAAATCATGTGACTTGGCCATTGTGCTGGGTGGCGACGGCACCATGCTGGGCTACGCCCGCCAACTGGCCCCGCACAATGTGCCGCTGATTGGTATCAACCAAGGTCGTTTAGGTTTCATCACCGACATTCCTCTGAGCGAGGTGAAAACCGCACTCACCGCCATGCTGGGCGGCGCTTTTGAAGAAGACCGCCGCGCCCTGATGCGCGCCAAAGTGTGGCGTGATGGGCACTGCGTGTTCAACGCCTTGGCTTTGAACGATGTGGTGGTCAACCGTGGTGCTACCAGCGGCATGCTGGAAGTGCGCGTGGCGGTGGATGGCCGTTTTGTGGCGAACCAACGTGCCGATGGTTTGATCATCGCCACCCCCACAGGCTCTACGGCTTATTCGCTGTCGGTCGGTGGGCCTTTGCTTCACACGTCTTTGCCCGCTTGGGTGCTGGCACCGATTGCGCCGCATACTTTGTCGAACCGCCCCATCGTGCTGGCCGACACAGGTGAGGTCACGATTGACTTGGTTGCAGGCCGCGACGCCAGTGCCAACTTTGACATGCAGTCGCTGGCCTCACTTTTGATTGGCGACCGCATCACCGTTAAGCGGTCCAACTACCACGCCACGTTTTTGCACCCACGTGGCTGGAGCTATTACGACACCTTGCGTCAAAAACTGCACTGGAACGAGGGTGTGGCATGAGTCTGCAGCACATCTTTTTGCGCGATTTTGTGATCGTGCGCGAACTGGACCTCGATTTGTCGAGCGGCTTTTCGGCGCTCACCGGCGAAACCGGTGCTGGCAAATCGATTTTGATAGACGCCCTGCAACTGGTGCTGGGCGCCCGTGCTGAAACCAGCGTGATACGCGAAGGCGCAGCTCGCGCCGAAATTTGTGCAGAGTTCGACGCCACCGCTGAAATCCTGAATTGGTTGGCCGACGAAGGCTTCGCCGACATGGCCACCGATGGCCAACTGCTGCTCAAGCGAACGATTGACGCACAAGGCAAAAGCCGTGCGTGGATCAACGGCAGCCCCGCCACTGCCACCCAACTTCGCGCCTTGGGCGATAGGGTGCTCGACATCCACGGTCAACACGCTTGGCAAAGCCTGACCCGCCCTGACGCTGTGCGCGGCTTGCTCGACGCCTATGCGGGCGTGAGCCTACAAGGCCTCACCCAAACATGGACGCAATGGCGTCAAGCCATCCAGGCGTTAAACGAAGCACGCAGCGCGCAAGCCACGCTACAAGAAGAGCGCGAGCGTTTGCTATGGCAAATGGCCGAGGTCGACAAACTCGCCCCCGCCGAAGACGAGTGGGACGAGCTCAACAGCCAGCACACCCGTCTCTCACATGCACAAGCATTGATGGATGCCGCACAAGCTGCCATTCAAGCCCTAGAAGACGACGACAGCGGCGCACTGCGTTTGTTGGCCAAAGCCCAAGACACGCTGCAAGACCAAACCGATGTCGAGCCTGAATTCACTGCGCTCGTGGATGTTCTGGCCTCTAGCCTCGCGCAGGCGGGCGACGTGGCGCACTCGCTCAACGCGTACTTGGGCCGCACCGAGCTAGACCCTGCACGGTTGCAAACGCTAGACGACCGCATGTCACTGTGGATGTCTTTGGCGCGTCGTTTCAAACGCACACCACAAGAGCTGCCTGCGCTCTACCTAGAGTGGAAAACTCGCTTGACGCAACTCGACGCGGCCACAGACCTTGAAACGCTGGAAGCCACCGAGGCAAAAGCGGCAGCAGCCTACCAAGCCGAAGCTCGCAAAGTGTCGCAAGCACGCACACAAGCGGCGCCGAAACTGGCCACCGCCATCACCCGAGCCATGCAAGGCTTGGGCATGCAAGGTGGCCGCTTTGAGGTGCAGCTCGACAAGACCGAGCAGCCTACCGCCAGCGGCTTGGAAAGCATCACCTTCTTGGTCGCAGGCCACCCTGGCAGCACACCCCGCCCTGTGGGCAAAGTGGCGTCGGGCGGCGAGTTGTCGCGCATTGCCTTGGCGATTGCCGTGACCACCAGCGAGTTGGGCACGGCGCAAACCCTCATCTTTGATGAGGTCGATTCAGGCGTGGGCGGTGCAGTGGCCGAAACTGTGGGCCGGTTGATGAAGCAGTTAGGTAAAGACCGGCAAGTGCTGGCCGTGACTCACTTGCCACAAGTCGCCGCGTGCGCCGACCACCATTTGCTGGTGTCGAAACACAGCGATGCGCACGGTACATCCAGTCAAGTGACCGACCTCGGTGCTGATGCACGGGTGAAGGAAATTGCGCGCATGCTGGGCGGCGAAAAAGTGTCAAGCACCACCCTCGCCCACGCGCGTGAAATGCTGCAAACCTCTGCAAAGACGGGCCAACCATGAAACAAGAACTGGTGCTCATTACAGGCATGTCGGGCTCCGGCAAATCGGTGGCCCTGAACGCTCTAGAAGACGCAGGCTACTACTGCGTAGACAACTTGCCGCCTGAATTGTTACTCCCCTTTGTACAACTGGAGGAGCAACAAAGCATCAGCAAAGTCGCCATTGCGATGGACGTTCGCAGCGCAAATTCACTGCCACTCGTCCCTGCACAACTCGCCCATTTGCGCCTGATGGATGTGGACGTACGCATGCTGTTTCTAGATGCCACCACAGAAATTTTAGTACATCGTTTTTCCGAAACACGCCGCCGCCATCCGCTGTCTCGCCAAGATGGTCAAGACGTGGTTCATAACCAGCAACGTGACTTGGTTGAAGCAATTGAACTCGAACGAGAGCTGCTGTCTGAGCTGCGTGAAGAGTCGCACATCATTGACACCAGCTTGTTGCGCAGCAGCAAGTTACAGGGCTACATCAAGTCGCTCATCTCGGCCCCCGCCACGCAGCTGACCTTGATGTTTGAATCCTTCGCTTTCAAGCGCGGCATTCCCGTGCATGCCGACTATGTGTTTGACGTGCGTATGTTGCCCAACCCACATTACGAGCCTGCCCTATGCCCTCTGACAGGACGCGATGCACCAGTGGCTGACTGGTTGGCCGAGCACGGCGCGGTTGAAAAAATGGCCAGCCAAATCAGCGACTTTTTAAACACATGGTTGCCCGACCTCAGCAATGACCACCGCAGCTATGTGACCGTGGCGATTGGCTGCACGGGTGGGCAACACCGTTCGGTCTATTTGGTGGAGTTGCTGGCCAAACGCTTCGCGCAAGAGTGGGTCACGCTCAAACGTCACCGTGAGTTAGACGTTGCGCCTTAACGCTTCCTTTTCAGCGTGTTAGCAGCTTGCGAATAGGCGCAGGCAAACCCATCGCAGACCAATCGGTCTTTGCCACCCACTGCCCTTCGCCCATTGCTGCGCCAAATTTCACAGCGCTAGACAGCACCAGCTCAACTGGATGCAAGTGCAAATCTTTGTGCGTCAGCACATGTTTGAAGACTGCCCCCTCTTGTAATCGCGCATGGTACTTAGCTGGCAACGCCGCCAGCAACGCGTCAAAACTATCAAACACAGGCATGCAATACAGGCCCGCCCACACGCCGCTTTGCGGGCGCTGCATCAACCACACATCGCCTTGGTGCGTCACGGCATGCAACAACCACAACTGCTCGGAGGTGCGTTTGAGTTTGCGTGTTTTCACAGGATAGGCTTCGGGCTGACCTTGCGCCTTGGCCACGCACGTATCTGCCAAAGGGCATTGCACACATTGCGGTTTTTTGGGCACGCAAACAGTCGCCCCTAAATCCATCACGCCTTGGGTGTAGCGAGGCATGGCACGCTTCACATCACGCTGCGGCAATAGGGTTTGCGCAATCGCCCACAGTTCTTTTTCAACGCGCGACGAGGCCAAGTCTTCTTTGAAACCTAGGTAACGTGTGAGCACGCGTTTGACATTGCCATCCAAGATGGCAATCGGTTCACCGAAGCACAACGACGCCACGGCTGCAGCAGTGGAACGACCAATGCCGGGCAGGGTCTGCAAAGTTTCAGAATCACGCGGAAACACGCCGCCGTGCAAAGCCACCACGTCTTGTGCAGCGCGGTGCATGTTGCGGGCGCGGCTGTAGTAGCCCAAGCCACTCCACAAACCGAGCACCTCGTCTTGGTGGGCAGCGGCTAAATCGGCCACGGTTGGAAAACGCTGCATGAACCGCGCAAAGTACTCACGCACGGTGACCACTTGCGTTTGTTGCAACATGATTTCCGACAACCAAACCGCATAAGGGTCTTGTGTGTTTTGCCAAGGCAAATCATGACGGCCATGTTTGGTTTGCCACGCCACCACGGTGTCGCCAAAGCTCTGATTCGTTGTCATGGTTTTTGGCATGTGGCGCAGTAATAGGTCGAACGTTGGCCTTGTTGAATACGACGAATCGTGGTGCCGCACACACGGCAAGGTTCGCCCGCGCGGTCGTACACATGGGCTTCGAGCTGAAAGTACCCGTTCTTGCCATCGGCCGCCGAGAAATCGCGCAGCGTGCTGCCGCCTTTTTGGACAGCGCGTTGCAGTACATCGATCACCGCCAAACGCAGTTTTTCAGCACGGGGTCGGCTGATGCGATCAGCCCGTGTGGTCGGACGAATACCGGCCAAGAACAAAGCCTCGGACGCATAAATATTTCCAACACCCACTACCAACTCACCCGCAAGCAACACCTGCTTGATAGCCGCTTTGCGCTTGCGCAAAGCGGCATGAAAGGCGTCCAGTTGAAAGCCTCCGCTCAAAGGCTCTACACCCAAATGCCCCAATAGTTTGACGGCCTCAGCACTTTGCTCGCTGGGCGCATAGACCACCGCACCAAAACGACGCGGATCGTTCAAGCGCAACAGGCCTTGCGTGGTGTCTAAATCGAAATGGTCATGGGTTTGTGGGGCGCTGCGATCTGGGCCAAACAGCAAACTGCCCGACATGCCCAAGTGCCACAGCAGCAGCCCATCGTCCAAATCGACCAGCAAATACTTGCCACGGCGGCGCACGCCCAGCACTTGGCGCCCCACCAAAGACGCGGGCGTACAGCCCAGCGACCAGCGCAAAGGTTTGCCCACGCGAACGCCAGTCACGCGCGCGCCTGCAATGCGATCGGCAAAGCTCAAACGGGTCACTTCGACTTCAGGTAATTCAGGCATGGTTGGGATAGGGAAAAACAGCCTGCGATTATGATGCGGGCATGAAATTCCCCTTGTCCGCCGCCCGTCTTTGGGCCCTGCGCCTTGCGCTTTTCACGGCTGCGTCTTGTGCGGTTACTGTCTCAAGCAACGCCCAAGCGAGCGAAACCGACAAGTCCGAGAACTCGGCGATGACTGGCGAATTGCTCTACGAAATTCTGCTGGGCGAGATGAACTTACGCCAAGGCGAACCTGCTGCTGGTTTTTCGCTCTTGTTGGATGCCGCTAAAAAGTCAAACGATGTTCAGCTGTATGACCGCGCGGTAGAAATTGCGCTTCAAGCCCGATCAGGCGATGGCGCTTTGCTAGCGGCTCGCGCTTGGACAAAAGCTTGGCCACAAGACCGCAAAGCCAATAACCAGTTGCTGCAAATTTTGTTGGCGGTCAATCAAGTGACTGAAAGCTTGGAGCCACTCAAAAAAGAAATCGCACTCGCGCCTGAGTCCGAGCGAGACGCCACCATCAACCTCATCCCACGCCACTACGCACGCGTGAGCGACAAAAAACGTGCCGCCAATATGGCTCAACAGGCGCTTGAACCTTACCTGGCCAAAAACAACACAACTGGCGCTGTGGCATGGACAAGCTTAGGACGGATGCGATTGGCCAGTGACGACGTGATTGGCGCATTGGAAGCTGCCCAAAAAGGTCAAGCGGCAGACATCAAAGCGCAAGGCCCACTCCTGCTGTCCATGGAGCTGATGAGCAAAAAAGTGACTGAGGCTGAAGCTTTGGTGCAACAAGGTTTGCGCAAGCAAAACAGCCCCGAAATGGCCATGAGCTATGTGCGTGTGTTGATTGAACTAGAACGCTACAAAGAAGCCACAGAGCAACTACAAGCCATCACTCGCAAAGATCCCAAACTGGCCGATGCTTGGCTTGTCTTGGGATCGCTTCAGTTTGAGCAAGGCCAAGACAAAGAAGCCGAAGCCTCGCTGGCACGCTATGTCACCCTTGCCACCCAAGCCCCCACAGACTCCAGCACACGTGGCTTGAACCAAGCTCAAACCCGACGAGCCGCACTGCTGGCTCGTCAAGGCAAGCTCGGCGAAGCACGCGAATTGATTCACCAAATTCCAGCCAACAACGCTGACGAACAACGCACACGCATATTGGCTGAAGTGCAGCTACTGCGAGAGCATCGCCAATGGCAAGCCGCATTTGACTTGCTGGCGACCCACAGTGGCGACAACCCAGACTTGATATACGAGCAAGCCATGTTGGCCGAAAAGCTCAAACAACTCGACGTGATGGAAAAGCTGTTGCGCCAAGTCATCGCGCAAAACCCCAGCTACTACAACGCCTACAACGCTTTGGGATTTTCATGGGCAGACCGCAACATTCGCTTGCAAGAAGCCAAGCAACTGATCGTCAAAGCGCTCACATTTGCGCCCGATGATCCGTTCATCACCGACAGCTTGGGCTGGGTTGAGTTCCGCCTGGGCAACCACAGTGCAGCGCTGACCTATTTGCAAAAAGCGTACAAAGACCGCGCAGACGCTGAGATTGCCGCGCACTTGGGCGAAGTACTCTGGCGCTTGAACCGTCAAGCTGAAGCCATTCAAATTTGGCGAGAAGGCCTCAACACTGCCCCCAACAACGAGACCTTGCAAGAAACTTTGCAACGCCTCAAGCCGGCGCTGTAAACCATGCGTATTTGGTGGCTCAGTCTTTTGTTGGGTGCTTTGCTTGTAGGCTGCGCCACACCTAGCCGTACGGCCAAGCCCTTGAACGTCGAACAAATCAACCACCCCGAATGGCAAGGCCGTATCAGCGTGCAAGTGCAGGTTGACCCACCTTCATCCATGAGCGCCAGCTTTGTGCTGCGTGGCGATGCCAAACATGGCGAACTCGATTTGTATTCACCCCTAGGCACCACCTTGGGCGTCCTGCAATGGACGCCACAGTTGGTGCAACTCAGCGATGGCGGTAAGCACCAATACTTCAACTCGTTGGCTGAGTTGACCGAGAAAGCCACGGGCGCAGCGCTCCCAGTTGAAGCGCTCTTTGGTTGGCTACAGGGTCAACCGATCCAAGCCACAGGCTGGCAGGCTGATTTATCTAAGGTGTCGGACGGCGCACTTTCAGCTCGCCGCACAGACCCAGCGCCAGAAGTCACTCTGCGCATCAAGCTCGATCAGTAACCCATGCGCTCGCTCCACAACGTCCAAGCTCCCGCCAAGCTCAACCTGTTTTTGCACATCACCGGCCGGCGTGACGACGGCTACCACTTGCTGCAATCGGTCTTCATGCTGATCGACTGGTGCGACAACCTGCACTTTGATGTGCGAGACGACGGCGTGATTGAGCGCGAAGACCTCACAGTCACCCTGCCCCCAGATGACTTGGTCATGCGCGCTGCGCAATCGCTGCAGCGCGCCAGCGGCACAAGCTTGGGGGCACACATCGCGATTGAAAAACACATCCCCGCCCAAGCGGGCATGGGCGGCGGCTCCTCCGATGCCGCCACTACGCTGCTCGCACTCAACCGGCTATGGGGTTTGAATTGGCCCTTGTCTAAGCTCATGCCATTGGGCTTGGCACTGGGCGCAGATGTGCCGTTTTTCTTAGGCGGCCACAACGCATGGATTGAAGGCATTGGCGAAAAAATCACGTCCATTGACCTGCCTCAAGCCCAATTTGCCGTGGTCAAACCCCACGCTGGTTTGGAGACTGCAAAAATTTTTCGTGACCCCACGTTGGAGAGGGCTACAGAAACTGCTACAATGTCGGTCTTCGCTGTTGATCCTTATGGCTTTGGCCGTAATGACTTGCAGCCAGTGGCTCAGGCGCTGTGCCCAGAGATCACCGAAGCCCTCGATTGGCTAGGCTCTCACGGATTCAGTCCACGCATGACCGGTTCTGGCAGCGCAGTGTTTGCTCAGTTATCTGATGGCGTGTTGATTGATTCAGCACCACACAACTGGCAAATGCGGATATGCAGCAATATGGCTGTTCATCCCCAAGCGGGCTGGGCAGTTAGCGAAAGTTAACGGTTGGTCGCTGCAAAGCGGTCGACCTGTGTAGGGGATTCGCCAAGTTGGTTAAGGCACCGGATTTTGATTCCGGCATTCCGAGGTTCGAGTCCTCGATCCCCTGCCAAATGTTTTGAAAGCACACAGTGCTTAATTTTCAAAGCACATCCGTGCATGGTTGCAAGTGACGACTTATTGCGTCATTGGTCTTGAAGCGAAAGTCATACGTCATCATGTCGACCCATACCCCCGACTTCATGGTCTTTACTGGCAACGCCAATCCTACTTTGGCGGCCGAAATCGCAACCCACCTCGGCATTGAAGTTGGCGCAGCCCACGTGGGCCGCTTTTCTGACGGCGAAGTCACCGTTGAAATCAATCAAAACGTGCGTGCCCGCGATGTGTTCGTGGTGCAAAGCACTTGCGCGCCCACCAACGAAAGCTTGATGGAATTGCTGATCATGGTCGACGCTTTGAAGCGCGCCTCAGCAGAGCGAATCAGCGCAGTCATCCCCTACTTCGGCTATGCCCGTCAAGACCGCCGCCCACGTTCGAGCCGCGTGCCAATCTCTGCCAAACTCGTGGCCGACTTGCTGCAAACCGCTGGCGTGGCTCGCGTGTTGACCATGGACTTGCACGCCGACCAAATTCAAGGTTTCTTCGACATCCCCGTCGACAACATCTACGCTTCGCCCGTGTTGTTGGGCGACTTGCGCACCAAGAACTACGAAGACCTGATCGTGGTGTCACCCGATGTGGGTGGTGTGGTGCGCGCCCGCGCTTTGGCCAAGCAACTCGGTTGCGATTTGGCCATCATCGACAAGCGCCGCCCCAAAGCCAACGTGTCTGAAGTGATGAACGTCATTGGCGACATCGAAGGCCGCAACTGCGTGATCATGG
>JACCDH010643458.1_pt1 | contig 13917 bp, 12 predicted proteins | sample 7442481 | NCBI WGS metagenome assembly JACCDH01 (sample SAMN15323433, study PRJNA562643) | freshwater metagenome | isolation source: river surface water | place: USA:Blue River Watershed | collected 2017-08-15
AATGCTATTTTATTTCTGTATACAATAATATGAATAATTGTACAAAGTACACTAAGTAAAATGAGGCATATTTAGAAGATTTCTTATTTTAGGGGCTATTTTCGGATGTATGAGGAGATTACTGTGTATAATAATTTTATTGTTGGCTTTTGCAGATGCAGATGCTCAGTTCTCTCGTAAGAAACAGAAGAAATTGAAGTCGATGCCAATTGACGAAGCAGTTATTCCTAAAGATAAAAATGTACTTGACCCAGATACTTTGAGATTTGCGTTTCATGCGCAGAGGGTCGGACTTCCATTAGATACCGGTTCAAATTTAGATTTATATTATAAGATTTATGAATGGATAGGTACACCGTATCGTTATGGTGGAAATTCTAAACGAGGAATAGATTGCTCTGCGTTTACGAATGTGATTTATGAATCTGTTTATAAGAAAACTTTAGAGAGAGATTCTAGAAGTATTTTTAAACAAACTATAGTGATACCAAAATCTGAATTGCGTGAGGGCGATCTCGTCTTTTTCAGAATTAGAAGAGGTGGTGTCTCACATGTTGGCGTTTATTTAGGAGACAATAAATTCGTTCACGCTTCTACTCAAAGAGGTGTAATTATTAGTAATTTGAATGAAGGATACTATCGAAGATATTATTACAAGTCTGGTAGAATTGTAAAATAAAAAAGGAGTCGAAATTTCGACTCCTTTTTTATGTGTTTTAAATCTTTATTTAATGTTAAATGAATAAACGTATTTAGAATTTGGGTTCTGCGGATAAACGCCTTCTATCATGATCATATTGTTCTCTGATGAATTTACAATGTTGTCAACATCCTCAGCAGAACTTACAGTTTTATTATTTAATCGTGTAATAATAAATCCGCTGCGAATACCAACACTACTCATTTTACCAGCTTTAATTGAATTGATTTTTACACCATTTTCAATTCTCAAGTTTTTCTTTTCAGATGAACTCAAATCTTGAAATTCTGCACCTAATAAATTATTTACATTGATAGGTTCTTTCTTTTTAAAATCTGTAGTATTGTCTTCGCCTCTTAACACAACTGCTAAGTTTTTATCTTTATTTTCTCTGATAACTTTAATATCAATTTTATCACCTGGTCTATGTCTGCCTACTTGTTCCATTAACTCAGAAGTACTATTTACTTCAACTCCTGCAACTGAAATAATCACATCGCCTGATTGTACTCCTGCTAGTTCTGCTGCACCACCATCATTCACTCTTGCAACCAACACGCCTCGAGTTGACTTGAGACCTTTCTCTTTAGCAACATCCGAATTTACCTCTTGAATTTGCACACCTAAAAATGCTCTTTGAACTTTACCATATTCTAGTAAATCATCCATTACTTTTTTAACAAGGTTTACTGGTACTGCAAATGAATAACCTGCATACATGCCAGTTTGAGATGCGATAGCTGTATTAATACCTACAAGCTCACCACGTGTATTCACTAATGCTCCACCACTATTACCTCTGTTTACTGCTGCATCAGTTTGAATAAATGATTCTATTGGGAATGGTGTTCTACTACCGTCTTCACCAATAATATTTATGTTTCTACCTTTTGCCGAAACTATACCAGCAGTTACTGTTGATGTTAAATTCAATGGGTTACCTACAGCTAATACCCACTCACCAATTTTAACATTATCAGAATTACCATATACAACAAATGGCAAATTATCTGCTTCAATTTTTACTAATGCTAAATCTGTATTTGGGTCGGTACCTATAACCTTACCTTTGTATGATCTTTTATCATTCAATACAACTTCGATTTTATCTGCACCATTTACAACGTGATTATTTGTCACGATGTAACCATCCGCAGAAATTATTACGCCAGAGCCTGAACCCATCGACGGACCTCTTTGTCCGAAGGGAAAGCCCCCGTCACCAAAAAAGTCTCTAAAAATTGGATCAATGTAATTGGCTTGCGGACTTGAGCTCATAGTTACTTTGATGTGTACTACCGCCGGAACCGTTTTTGCTGCAGCCACTGTAAAGTCAGTACCACCATCAGGTTCTGCATAAGTAGGTAAGCTAGCAAATTGTACTTTTTGTTTTTCTGTGATAGTAGTAGGGCCTTTGTCTTCAAAAAATTTATATGCCGCCACTCCAACAAAGCCTCCAAGGCTTGCGATTAATAATCCGATAAAAATATTCTTCTTCATGTTCTTTTTTGTGTTAAAGGATTAATTTGTAGAATCTATTTCAAATTCAATGCCATTGAAACGACCAAGCATTTGAAATAATTGCCGTACTTTTGTAAAAACTACTTTACAAGTATTAATGTTTTCATTTCATGGAATATACTTTTTATAAATACCAAGGTGCTGGCAACGATTTTATTCTAATTGATAATAGAGAAAAATCTTTCCCAGTAAATGATATTCAATTATATAAACAATTGTGTGACAGAAGGTTTGGTATTGGGGCTGACGGATTAATGTTATTAGAAAATGAGGCTGGCTACGATTTTAAAATGGTATATTTTAATTCGGATGGTAGGGAAAGTAGCATGTGTGGTAATGGTGGTCGTTGTATCGTTAGGTTTGCTGAATACCTCGGTATTGTAAAGTCTGAATGTCGCTTTTTGGCAGTAGACGGCGCACATTATGCCAAAATTTCTGACAATACGATAGAGCTACAAATGATAAATGTTTCGAATTGGAAAGCGCTAAATTCTGATTATGAAATATACACAGGTTCCCCGCATTATATAAAATGGGTAAATGAATTAAACTCATTAGATGTTTATAATGAAGGCAGAAATATTAGATATAACGAAGTTTATAAAACTGAAGGCATAAATGTGAATTTTGTGGAAGAAACTTCAACAGGCATAAATGTTAGAACGTATGAAAGAGGTGTAGAAGATGAAACGCTTTCATGTGGTACAGGAGTCACAGCCTGCGCTATGGCATTCGCAATAAAACATAATCGTAATGGGCAGCAATTTGTAGATATCAACACCCCAGGTGGTAGACTCAAAGTGCAGTTTAATATTGATTCAAACGGATTTACCAATGTTTTTTTAATTGGTCCGGCTGAAAAAGTATTTCAAGGTCAAATAAATGTTTAAAAAAACTCATCGAGAAATAAACATTAAGCGCTAAGAATATTTACATTTGAATTTTTTTAAATCATAACTTCTACTATATTTTTTTATAGTGGTAAGAGTAGATAGTAAGAAAGCCTGCAAATTAGTTTATTCATTAGGTAAACATCCGTACTTAGGATTCGTAATTGAGCCTCATATAGTTCAATTGAATTCGAATGGTGGTTTCTCATTAACTCATCGAAAGCTATATACACAAACTGCAAAAGAGTTTGACACATTTTTAGATGATCAAGATTATAAAATCATAAAATTATTAGATCAACTCGATCAAGAATACATCATTAAAAAATATCATAAAGAAGTAATCAGACCGGCAGCGTATTTTGCTAAAATTTGGAACGATAAACTCTATGCAGTCGTTCGTCCGATTATTGAAAAGAAATTAATTGAGGCTATAAAAATGATTGGTGATAAGCCATTGTTTGAAATGGGTAAAGAAGGTGACCCTGTATACAAACAATTACATATAGCTAAAGAACCCGCTTCAGTATTATTTCATTTTAGAAGAAGTATAGATGGCACTAGGTATTTCCCAACTATAAAATATTTAGGCGAAAGAATTGAATTCATGTTTAAAGATGCAGAGATTATTTCTATGCAACCTGCTTACATGTTACTAGGTAATGCATTATTATTTTTTGATCAAGATTTAGATGGTAAAAAACTTTTACCATTTTTAAACAAACGATTTATTGATATTCCGAAAAGTTCTGAGTCAACATATTTCAAAAAATTTATTGGTCCGTTAATTGAGAGACACAATGTTTATGCTGAGGGGTTTCAAATTATCACTGAGCAATTCGAAGCAGTACCTATTTTAAAAATGGTAAACACGTGGAATGATTCGATTCAATTAGTTTTGTCATTTCAGTATGGTAAATACAATTTTCTATATCAATCAGGTACAAAGGTTTCGGTAAGTGTAGAAAATAAAAATGATGAGTATATTTTTCATCGAGTAAAACGCTCATTGTCATGGGAAGCTACTAAAATAAAAGTGTTGACCGACATGGGCTTAATTGCAACTGAAGGTTCAGCATTTACCATTCATAATAAATCTAATGTTGAGGAACCTAGTACGCAACATCAAATGTTAGAATGGTTATCTGAAAATAATGAAACATTAATTGCAGCAGGATTTAATATACAACAAGAAGAAAAAGGTAAAAAATATTTCTTAGGCAAGAGTAAGATTGATTTAAAGATTAATGAATCGAATGACTGGTTTGATGTCTACGCCATAGTTTATTTTGGTAAAATAGAAGTGCCGTTTATTGAATTAAAAGATCATATTTTAAATGGTAGAAAAGAATTCTTATTACCCAATGGTGAGATAGCTATTATACCTGATGAATGGTTTGCTACTTATCAAAGTTTATTTCATTTTTCCGAATCGGGTAAAGAACTGAAATTCAAAAAACATCATATTGCCTTATTAAAAGAATATGCTGATTCAGAGTTAGCACAAGTAACAATCGATAGAAAACTCCAGAAGTTAAGTGCATTTGAGAATATTGATGAAATAGAAATGCCTGCAAATTTTAAGGGTGAGTTGCGTCAATATCAGAAAGCAGGATATGATTGGTTCCATTTTTTAAGAAGATGGAATTTCGGTGGTTGTTTAGCTGATGACATGGGTTTAGGTAAAACCATTCAAACTTTAGCACTATTACAAAAAGTTAAAGAAGAAGCAATCATTAATGCGACTCAACCTAGTTTGTTTGAGAACATACCAGGCACCTTATTTGATCAGCAGCAAATACAAACGAATGATTACCCACGTACATCATTAATTGTCATGCCAACATCCTTAATACATAATTGGCTAAATGAAGCGAAAAAATTTACTCCAGATTTAAAGATTCATATTTATACAGGTGTTTATAGAGATAAAGAAATTTCTAATTTTAGTAAATATGATATTGTATTAACAACTTATGGTATTACTCGACTTGATATCGATTTATTAAAATCATTTTATTTTCATTATATAATTTTAGACGAAAGTCAAATTATTAAAAATCCTTCTTCAAAAATTTCTAGATCAGTAAGGTCTTTAAAATCTAAGTTCAAATTAGTTTTAAGTGGAACACCAGTAGAAAACTCTGTGACAGATCTTTGGTCACAAATGTCTTTTGTTAATCCTGGTTTATTAGGTTCACAAACTTTTTTTAATGATGAGTTTGCTACTCCTATTGATAAAAAACAAGATGAAGAAAAGGCAAATAAATTACAATCTCTTATTAAACCTTTTATACTCAGAAGAACTAAACAACAAGTTGCTTCAGAATTACCACCTAAAGTAGAGCAATTGTATTATTCTGACATGAGTGAAGAACAAGAGAAACTTTATGAAGAGACTAAATCATTTTACAGAAATGAATTATTAAGAGTAATTACAGAACAAGGTATTGGCAAATCACACATTCAATTATTACAAGGTTTAAATAAGTTAAGACAAATTGCGAATCACCCTAGCATGGTTGATGAAGAATATGATGCTGAGTCGGGTAAGTTTTCTGATGTTATTTATACACTAGAAAATATTTTAACAAAGGGCAATAAGGTTTTAATATTTTCTCAGTTCGTAAAACACTTAAACTTATTTAAAAAATATTTTAATGATAATAATATTAAATTTTCGTTCTTAGATGGTTCGACATTAAATAGACAAGAAGTTGTTGAGGAGTTTAAAACGAATGATGAGATTCAAATATTTTTAATTTCGATAAAGGCAGGTGGGGTCGGACTTAACCTGACAGAAGCAGATTATGTATTTATTTTAGATCCATGGTGGAATCCGGCGGTTGAGCAACAAGCTATTGATAGAACACATAGAATCGGACAAAAAAATACCGTATTTATTTATAAATTTATCACTAAGAATTCAGTTGAAGAAAAGATATTGGCATTACAAGAAAAGAAAAAGCGAATTGCTGATAGTTTAATCACAACAGAAGAGTCATTTATGAAGTCATTGTCAGAAGATGATATTAAAGCAATATTAGAGTAAAATGGATTATAAAAACTTTGCAATATCTAGCACATTGTTTGCTTTCTTAACAACTGTTGCTGCTGACGTAAATATACCAAATGGTGATATTCCAATAACTTTGCAAAGTGTTTTTGTGCTATTAGCCGGACTTATTGCTGGTGCTAATGCAGGAATTACCTCACAATTAATTTATTTGATGTTTGGTGCTTTCTTACCAGTATTTGCAGGTGAAGATTTCGGACTTTCAATTTTAGCTGATCCAAGTGTAGGATATTTATTTGCATTTCCAGTTGCAGCTTTTATAACTGGTATGATCGGACATCAAAGAAATTTATTATTTATTTTACTCTCAGTTGTACTTGCTCAAACTACATTATATATTTCGGGAGTAACAATCTATTATATTAATTCTGATAAAACCTGGACAGAAGTTATACAAACAGGTTTTACTGATTTAGCTTTGATTGGGTATTCGAAAGCTATTATTACCGGATTGATTTACTTTATATACTTAAAGTTTTCTGGCAATAAGCAAGCCGTCACGAACAGGAAATAATACATTTTCTACTCTTATATCGTCTTGTACTTTTTTATTAAACTCTAATATAGCTCGAGTATCTTTATCAATTTTTTCAGCTACCACTTTACCACTCCACAATACATTGTCTGCAATGATATAGCCACCTTTATTTACTTTATCAAAAACTAAATCATAATATTTCGAATAGTTTTCTTTATCTGCATCAATGAACACTATATCAAACTTGTCATTTAATGTAGGTATAATTTCAGCAGCATCGCCTAATTGATATTCAATTTTATTTCTGTATTCAGATTTATTAAAGTATGATCTTACTAAATCTTCTAATTCAATATTTATATCTATGGTAATAATTTTACCATCTTCTGTTAAGCCCTCAGCAAAACACAAAGCAGAATAACCTGTATAAGTACCTATTTCTAAAATTGTTTTAGGCCTAATCATTTTAGTTAACATACTAATAACTCTACCTTGAAAATGCCCAGAAATCATGCGAGGCATTAATACTTTTAATTGAGTCTCTCTATTTAATTCTTTTAATAAAGCTGGCTCCTCGTCAGTGTGTTGTTCTATGTATTTAGCTAATGCTTCTTCTAAGAATTCCATTTTTATTCAGGTAGATAAATTAATTTACTAATTTGATTTTCGTTAAATACATCATTTGCTAATTCTTGTAAATCATCTGCTTTAACAGATTCTATTTTTTTATAAATCTGAGTTAAAGAATCAGCTTTACCATAATCTAAAACACTTCTACTTAATGCAATGATTACTGATAGGTGATTTTCTTCCGCTAATGATATTTGTCCGATGAATTTACGTTTAGCTAAATTTAAATTCATTGTACTTAATTTCTTTTCTCGTAAAATTTTTAATTCTTTTTCAACTAATGATATGCATTTTTCCATTTTACCAATATCAGTGCCCATGTAGATTGTAAATAATCCAGTGTCACTCATACCAATATAGTTTGCATCTATTGAATAACAAATGCCTTTCTTTTCACGTAATTCTAAATTTAATCTAGAACTCATGCCTGGTCCGCCTAAATAATTTGAAAGCAACGACATCGCATTTTTTTGTTTATGGTGAATGCTGATTGTTCTATTACCAATAACTGCATGACTTTGATTAATACTCTTTTTTATCTCTCTAGTTTCTGCAATGTATTTACTAGGTTTTTCTCTCTTCTCTTTCGATTTTATTTTTTTGATTTGTCCGAAATGATTATCAACAATACTGATTAATTGTTCAGCATTTAATTTCCCGTAAACACCAATTACCATTTCTTCAGGTGAATAGTTTTTCTTTGTGAAAGAAATTAAATCTTTTCTATTAATATTTCTTACACTTTTTTTACTCCCTAAAATATTCTCACCTAAGGAGTGATTTTTAAATATGATATTTTCAAATTCATCTTGTATGGCTTCTTCTGGTGTATCAAGATATGAATCTATTTCATCGATGATAACTTCTTTCTCTTTTAAAATTTCTTTTTCAGGGAAAGTTGAATTAAACAATAAGTCAGAAAATAATTCTATTGCTCTTTCTGTATGTTCTGAGAGAAATGATGCGTGAATACAAGTGTGTTCTTTAGTGGTATAGGCATTCAGGTCGCCGCCAACTACTTCCATTCTATTTAGAATGTTTAATAAACTTTTAGTTGGAGTACCCTTAAATAACATATGCTCTAAAAAATGAGCTAAGCCTTCTTTGCCTTTTCGTTCATCCCTAGAGCCACAATTAATGATCACGCATGAATGAACAATATTTGAATGAGGGTTTTCTTTGTGTACTATTCTAATGCCGTTATTAAGGGTATAAAGTCTATAATCCATACCCTCAAACATACGATATTTTGTTCATTATTAGTAGATAAGCTATTATTCTACTATAAAGCTGACAGCTTTTGTATACTCGTTTGATTTTATTCTATAGTAGTATATCCCTGAATTTAAATTCAGATTATATTCTTTATTAATATTAGAATTTTTTACCTCTAACTTCTCATTGAAAATTTTTCTGCCTTGAACATCTATTATTGAAATTTCAATTTCAGTACTTTCTAAATTTTCAATTTCAATTTTGAATGTTCCTTTATTTGTATTCGGGAATAATTTAATTTTAGCATAATCAATTTTATTTTGATTGATACCAACTGTATTACTTACTAAATCTGTCATCCATATTCCTCTACCAAAAGTTGCAGCAAATAATTTATTCGAATCAGCATGTATTTCTAATTCACTTACAATTACGTTAGGCATTAAGTTACTATATCTTTCCCATGTTGTAATTCCATCATGGGTATAATAAACACCATTATCTGTACCTATGTATATAATATTATTATTTGACCCAGCTTGGTTTACAATAGTATTTACAGGGATGTTGGGTAAATTATAACTAATGTTCGTCCAACTTTGTCCTGCATTCGTTGTCTTATAAACTTTTTGTCCGTCAACAAAACCACTAAATACTACCCAAGCTGTAGAAGGGTTTTCATTATCTACACTTATATATGTGATGTATAATGAATCAGGTAAACCAGCAGTTGCATTAATCCAGCTTGTGCCACCATTAGTTGTTACATATAATTTAGTTTTCTCATTTTGTTTATGTACAATTCTTTTTGCTACATAAATATAATCTTCATTACTATTTGCTACATCAAAAAATGAAATAGGTGCATGTTGACCATTAGACATGGTAGCAAAATTTGATTTCTTTTGAAAGCTTATTCCTTCATCGGTAGATTTATAAATATTACCATAGCCTAGGTATAATATATCTGCTGAATTTTTAGAAATTTTGAAAGGAGTTGTCCATTCGCCTGCCTCATCACCTGGTTGAAATAAACTATTATAAGATAAGCCACCATCAAATGATTGAACAAAATTACCGAATTGATAAGATCCGTATAACGTTAATGCATCTGATGGATGTAAGGCACATTCCATGCCATCACCACCAATAATATTTACCCATGAATTTCCTTCTTTATAGAAAGTAGAATTATCTTGGGCACCTGCGATAACATCACCAAATTGTTCTCTCAATCCTAATCTATAAAATGAAGTAATCTGCATACCGTTACTTACAAATTTCCATCGTGTCGGAAATTCATAATTAGGGTCAGGTGAATTCCAAGTGCCAATGATAATACTATCACTTCTATATAAACCGCCATCATTAGCTACAAAGTATGCATCATTTGTTGCATTGTATTTATATTGATGTTGGTCAGCATGTAAAAATTTTTCACCATAATAAGGAAGCCAAAATGATACACCATTCCATGATAAGCCACCATCTGTAGTTCCCCACATATTTATACCGCCTACATATACTTTATTTTTATCTTTTGCATCTACTACAATTGCCAAATCATAAGTTCCTTGACCACCGGGGTCACTACTGTTGTACCATCCTAATAAATTAATATCATTGCTTGTACTATATCGTTTAACCCATGATTGACCACCATTAGTACTAGCATAAAATCCTTCAAATCCTCTATCTAATCCGCATGTAATTGCATAAACATAATTTGTATCATTTAACGAAACTGCAATCTCTACTCTTTGAACATTTTTACTTGGTATGTTGGTATTTAAAGTAGTCCATGTTTCACCAAAGTTTGTTGATTTCATTAAGCCTGCAGAGCCTTCGTTTAAAGTATACACATAGCCTGTACTTGCATATAGTGTGTTTGGGTTTTTCGGATTTTCTTCTAAATCCCAAATAATTTCATTCGATTTTTTTGTCCAGGTTTGCCCCGCATCATACGACTTCCATATTCCTTCAATTCCTACTGCAATTAACTCATTCGAATTATTTGGTTTTACTATTACTCTTCTAATTAATGAAGCATCAAAATTATTTTGTTCAAATGTTAATCCGGTTGCTGCCCATGTATTACCACCATCTATAGATTTATAAATTCCAATACCGTAGTGAGTATGTCTTTTTCTTCCATCGGTATTTAATGCAACACCTAAGTATGCATAATCACCAACCGAAGCGTATAATGTATTTGTATTATTTGGGTCTATAGCTATATCTGAAATTCTAATGATGGGTAAGTTATCACCTATAGGTGTAAATGTTTGTCCGGCATTAGTTGTTTTCCATATACCGCCTTGTGCTACTCCAACATACATGATATTTGAATCTGTTGGGTGAAAAGTCACGCAGTTGATACGACCCATACCATGACTCGAAGGTCCAAAAGAAGGCGGCAATTCATTGGGGCCGAAAGGCACCCATGCAGAGCTCATTTTTGAAGATGCATTATTTTGCAAATTCATTTTCGATAAAGTATTTACATACTCTTTTAAATCTGATAATGTACCATCAGGATTTAATCGTTGATCATAATGATGTTCCCAACGTTTGAACCATTTCCAACCTTTTACATTATTTATATCTACGGATGTTCTATAATTATTAAACTCTTGTTGTAAATCTAAAAAGGAAGTGTTGCTTTTTTTATTTGTAAATATTTGAGCAAATAGTATTTGCGGCAATAATATTAATACTAAGATTAGACGCTTCATATTTTATTTTTTCATAAATTTAACAAATTGCATACCATAAATTGTTAATTATAACATGAATAAGACAGAACTCCGAAAATTAATACTTGAAAAGAGGGAGGCATTAAGCTCTGAACAGCGTTGTGCATTACTTCAGCAAGTCATTGACCACTTAAACGAGTTTGATTTTACAAATATTAAAGTTGTACATATTTACCTTCCGATTAAGAAGAAAAACGAAATAGATACATTCCCTATAATTCGTTTTTTGAAATTAATTGCACCTACAATTAAAATCGTAATACCCAAAAGTGATTTTGATTCATTTGATATGATTAATGTATTGTATGACGACAATACAATTTTAACAGAAAATGAATATAGTATTTGGGAACCAGTAAATGGAGATGTTATTGAGAACGATAAAATTGATATGGTTATTTGTCCTTTGTTAAGTTTTGATAAACGTGGATATAGAGTTGGTTATGGTAAAGGATTTTATGATCGATTTTTGAATAAGTGTAGAGAGGATGTGGTAAAAATCGGATTATCTTATTTCGAGCCTGAAGAAATTATTGAGGATGTGAATGAATTAGATGTAAGCCTCAACTTTGCAATAAGTCCGTCGAGGCTTTGGAAATTCTAAATATTATTTTACTCTTTCTACATAGTCACCAGTGCGAGTATCGATTTTAACTTTATCACCTTCATTGATGAATAAAGGAACTCTAATTTCAGCACCATTAGAAACTGTAGCTGCTTTAGTAACGTTAGTAGCTGTATCACCTTTAACTGCAGGTTCAGTATATGTAATTTCAAGTTCAACGTGAGTAGGGGCCTGGCCTGTAATAGGCTCATCACTTTCGAATGCGATGATCAAGTTCATGCCTTCTGTTATAAACTTTGCTGATGCGCCAAATAAAAATTTAGGCACATTAAATTGTTCAAACGATTCATTATCCATCACCACAAAGAAATCTCCATCTTCGTATAAATATTGATAATCTTTAGTTTCTACTCTACATATATCAACCTCTTCATCTGTACGGAAACGGTACTCAACTAATTTATTAGTTTTTACGTTTCTCATTCTAGCTTGATAAAAAGCACGTAAGTTACCAGGTGTACGATGAATAAATTCTTCTACCGTTACTAGTTCTCCGTTGAAACGTAATACGTTTCCTGTTTTTACATCTGACGCTTTAGCCATATTATTATATTCTTATTTTACTAATTTGAGCCGTAAAGATAACAAAATTTACTTTTGAGAATCAGGCTTATAATCCATTATTGAAAGAGTTTTATCACATATACCATATTCGTATTCTTGATTTGAGCAAATGATAATCGTACGATTACTTAAATAATCATTTAAAAGCTGATGGTACCAGCTTATGCCTTGTTTATCGAGGTTTGAGCAAGGCTCATCTAACATTATACAATCTACATTACTAAGTACTGCTAACATTAATTTAGCACGTTGTTTCATGCCTGATGAGAAATATCTTATCTCCTTATTACGCGATGTCTCTAATCCGACGATATTTAACAAATCTTCATTACTATAATCATTTAATCTATTCTTAAATGAAAAATGAAAATCAATCATTTCATTCAAAGTCATTTCTTCCACTAGTTCTAGGTAAGGAGAAGCAATGCTAAAATGTTTATATATATTTTCTGCGGAAATTACTTGATCATTTACATGATAATTTACAGCACCTTTAGAAGCACTTAAACTACCGATAATTATTTGAAGTAGAGTTGATTTGCCAGAGCCATTGGAGCCAAGTATTGCTAGTCTTGTAGAGTTTGGTATTAGGATGTTAACATCCTTGAAAATCCATTCTCTATTAAATTTTTTAGCAATATTGAGAAGCTCTATTTGCATTAGTCTCTAGAATATCCTTTCATAATGCCATTGCTAGAGTTATTGATAAAGTCAACAATGCCTTTTTTGATTGGCGATTCTTGAACTTCTTTTTCAATAATATGTAAAGCATTAGAAATTGAATATCCTTTTACATAAAGTATTCTATAAATATTTTCTATTTGACGAATCTCATCATCAGTAAATCCTCGTCTTCTTAATCCGACTGAATTTATACCAACATATGAAATAGGTTCACGAGCAGCTTTAGTATACGGAGGAACATTTTTACGAACTAATGTACCACCAGCAATGAATGTGTGTGCGCCAATAGTTAAGAACTGCCCTACAGCAGCCATACCTTCTAGTATTGCATAGTCTTCAATAGTTACGTGACCTGCTAGATTTACGTTGTTTGCTAGAATTATATTATTACCTAAAATGCAATCATGTGCAATATGAGCATAGGCCATTAATAAGCAATTTTTACCTATTGAAGTTTTATGACGATCATTGGTACCTTTATTGATTGTAACACACTCTCTAATGACTGTGCCATCACCAACTTCAGCTATGGTTGGTTCACCTTTATATTTTAAATCTTGTGGAATTGCTGATACAACGGCACCTGGAAAAATTTTGCAATTTTTTCCAATTCTTGCACCATCCATGATGGTCACATTAGGGCCAATCCAGGTACCTTCGCCAATTTCAACATCTTCATAAATTGTGCTGAAGGGCTCAATGGTTACATTAGCTGCAATTTTTGCTTTTGGGTGTACTGATGCTAGCGAAGATATCATTCGTATTATTTAGCTTTTCT
>JACCDH010571144.1_pt1 | contig 13915 bp, 18 predicted proteins | sample 7442481 | NCBI WGS metagenome assembly JACCDH01 (sample SAMN15323433, study PRJNA562643) | freshwater metagenome | isolation source: river surface water | place: USA:Blue River Watershed | collected 2017-08-15
GTCAATCAATACAATCGAATTTTTTGCACTTTTGATCACATCACTGCTAAACATGAACGCATCAAAGATTTGGTTGTTAAAGAAGATGCCGGAGTTAGGTAATGTAAATTCCTTTAATGTGCTCTGAATTTAATTGATTTGGTTTTGATGGGTTATTGCAACTTTCTCTAAAGTTGATATTCTATTTGCTGTTTCAGGATATTGTGAAGCGATTTTTCGAAGTGAAACAAAAGTTTTGACGATTTCAATTGTCATTTCATGGGCTAGTTGATTTTTCAGCACAGTAGCGAGCATAACTACACCCAATTCGGTAAATACAAGATTGTCATATTTTGAGTGATTGCCCTGTTTGGGAGAATCGGTAGCGTCTAAGGTCACAATTTGTGACCTTAGCGCAATTAGCTCCTTATTTGTAATTCGGAATGCAAAAAGGGGAGGGAAGCGTTTAAATTTCCGTAAGGCATATTATTCCGCTGAAATCATTTGTTTACAATTTAGTATACCTACCTTGCCTAAGAATCAATAATAAAGCGATGACGAAAAAATTGGGTTTGGTTTGTTTAATGGTGTTGGGGTTGTCTTTTATGACCAAGGCCGTTCAAGTGACTTTTCAGGTGGATATGTCCGGTCAAACGGTAAGCCCCAATGGTGTTCATTTGGCAGGTAGCTTTTCTGATGTCAATGGAGATGGTGTGATTGACAATGATTTGCCCAATTGGAATCCGGGTGGCATTGCCCTTGCCGATGGAGGAAATGGTACCTGGTCGGTGACTGTTGATTTGATTGCAGGTCTGTATGAATACAAGTTTGTTAATGGAAACGATTGGTCCGACCCTGAGTTTTTTTCTCCAGATGTTTTCTGCGCGCAGTGGCTCAATGGGAATCGCTCCATTACCATTGGAGATGTGGATGTCACCATTCCCATAGTTTGTTGGAACCAATGTTTGGCCTGCGGAGCTGGCTGCATCGATCCTTCTTATCCGCCATCGATTAGCATTTGTTTGGTTACCGTTGATGTTGCCTCAGGATACAACCACATTATCTGGGAGCCTGACGCCAACAGTGTTGTGCAAGAAGTTATTGTATACAAGGAAACGAATGTTCTCAATGTTTTTGAACAAATTGGGTTGATGGATTTCTCAGCATCCGGAACTTTTGAAGACATCAATTCCAATCCACAGGTCCAGGCCAATCGGTATAAGATTGGTGTGAAAGACAGTTGCGGTTTTGTTTATGAACTTTTTGGTGGGATACACAAGACGATTCATTTGACCACCTCTCCCGGATTGAACAACAACATCAATCTCAATTGGTCTGCTTACGAAGGCGCAGATTTTGCGAGCTACAATATTTATAGAGGCAATAATGTTGGCAGCATGAATCTCATCGCGACGGTGGCCAGCAATATTTTGTCTTACACCGATTTCAATCCTCCTGCAGATGAATGGAATTACATGATTGAATTGGAAGGGGTGAGTTGTAATCCCGACCGCGCCTTGGTATTCTCGCGCTCCAATGTTTTGAGCATGATTCCCCAAAACATCCAAGAGGCATCGCAGACAAGATTTCAACTCTTTCCCAATCCTGCGTCTTCATCAGTTGTTTTAAAATTCAACAATGTCAATTCCATTGAGCAGTTCGAAGTGTACAGTGCACTCGGCGAATTGATAATGCGTGATCTTATCGTTTCAGAAAACCAAGTCATCAACGTTGAACATTTGTCCGAAGGAATTTACTTTTTGAAGTTAGGAGCTTCATTTCAGCGGTTGCAGATTGTGAGATGACTTTGATTTCATTCTTCTCCTGCTAGTTCTCTTAAATGTTCATACAGCATCAACAGTGTGCTTTGCGAACTCTTTGTGCGCTCTGCGTTAAATAAAAAATTCATCATGATTTTTTTTTATTAATGCTTTTTCATTTTCTCATGCAACTCCCACCACACTTTCTCATTGATGCTAGGGGGTGTTTGGTGAATGGTGTTCTCCAACTCTTCCATTTGTTCCTTTTGATAAGTGTTCAAATTCCCATACAGCAGCGCCTTGGACCATTTGTCTTTTTTGCCAACCACCCTTCGCCATAAATCAATCTCGTTGTAATCCCACTGCGTGATGTCAAAGGCCTTTTCCATCACATCTTCGATATACACATCTGCCTCTTGGATTTCCAATCTGCTCCAAGCCACATCGAGATAGGAATAGACTTCAACAAAAGGTACCTCGTTTTTGAAATAATCCTGAATGAACGCATTTAGTTCTGGGATATTTTCATGATTGATAACAATGGGGAATTGATAAGGAAAGTTTTTGGTGGTGGATATATAAAGCTCAGGGAAAGTCAAGCAATTCTTGAGTTTATTCTCTGGCATGAAATACCTGAAGCTTTCGAATTGAAACATTTGTCGATCCCCCGGCATCCAACCCATTTTCCGCTCATTGGCGTAATCTGCCCATAACGCTAGAAAATGCCAGAACCGCCATTTATTGGTTCGGGACAACAAATTCCATTCTCTGTTCACTCTGTCCTCATCCAATTGGTAATGTCGACCCGCTTTGAAAAAGGCCTCCTCAGTGATGTCTCTGCATTCCTGTATGGGCAATATTTCCAAATAAAGGTGGTCAGGGAATTTTCCGAAAACATATTCCAAAACACCGCATAGCCAAATGGATTCAACGGATTGGTCGCCAGAAGCAATGTTGTAGTTTGCTCCTTTTTCGTCTTTGGTCTCTTCAGTGTTTTCCAAGAGGATATCGACGCTATCATCAGGCTCATCGCTGATTTTAACTTGCACGATACCCAGTCCATTGTCCAATTGCGACAAGAAAGTACCCGCTGAGTCAACCATTTCTAAATCGTCATGGGCGCCAGGGTAATTGGGAATCTCCGCGTACCAAATGGACTGTAGGGGAGATTTTATAAAGGTGATGATTTGTTCTTGCATAGGTATTAGTCGATGATTTGAATTTTTATGGAATCATATTGATGGGCTTTTACTTGTTGTTGAATCCATCTGTAGCGACTGATTGTCGTCTCTCCCCAAAGTTTGGTTCCTCCCTTGATGGCTTTTCTCAATCGGTCAGATGTTTTGATCAAGTCAATGATCTTGGATTCATTTCCGTGGTATCCGATGACCACACAGCAGCCCGGACCATCCGGAATTTGTTGCATCATTTCATCGAATTGTTTTTTGAATTCGGCGTTGTCCACACCGACTTGCATGGCGAAAAAGTTGATTCTTGTTTTTTTCATGTTGTTGGGATTTAATGATTGAAAGATGTTGATGAGAAGGGGGTCTATTAATTAAGGCAAAGGCAAACCACAAGATTGCGCACCCTTATATTGGGCATTCCTGGTAATATTTCAGATTCATCCAAAAGGGACTGTTCCCATAAAAGCGGGGTAGTGTTGAACGCATTAACTTTGCTGACTTTCCGAACAGTAGGAACTGAATCAGTGGTCGGACGTTGAGAGAGTAATAAGTAAAAAACAGGTTTTTCATTTTGCATGTATTGGGTTTTAAGAATTTTAAAAACATGGAAATCCCAGGCCCCAATGAATGGAACAAAGCGGGATGAAGAAGAGAGCGGGAATTAGAAGACCAAGGGTGTTGGGTGGTTCGTCATGGATTTAAATATAATATAAATCGAAATTTTTGTCAAGTGTTTTTTTTATCAGCCAAGGATGCAATCAAGACCAAAGCCAATAAAATCAAGGCTGGAAAGAAAATGCAAATCATGAAAATTTTTAGGATCACATGTCGTACGGGAAAATCTTGAAAGGGAAAATTCTCATCAATTCGCATCCAAAGCGAAACACCCCAAGCCATGGTAACAAGGATAAAAACAACAACAAAGAGGAGAGAGATAAAAGCCATAGATGAAGATTTGAATGCAAAGTTGCGAAACAGATTTGCGATATTGTTGCAATCTTTCATTATTTGGGTTATTTGGATTTATTTTTTTAATTCCCAATAAATCGCAGAAGTTTTCGTTTGTCAGATTGGGTATGAATATCAAACAGATAAAGCTCTGCCGGTGAGCATGGAGGTGATTTGTCTTGCAAGCATGATTCAGTCAAGCTGATGGTGTCGATTCAAAAAATATCATAACGTTTTGAACAAAAGGTATTGATTGCAACAATATCGCAAAGTATTGAATTTTATTTATCACAAACAAAAACCCATATGCCCAAAACAAACTTCCTTCCTTTATTTGAAAAAATGGACTTATATCCAGGACTTGAATTGATGACCAAATTCTTAAATGAGTCGGTTGACGATCATCCTGAATTTGAATCATTCAAAAGTGAATTGGGATTATCCAATGACCGAGAGGCCTTGCTTTTGGCCGGCATTGTTTTGAAAACATTACGGGCGGGTGAGGAGTCCTCCACGGGCGTTTTGGATTCGTATCAATGGGGTATAAGGGATTGGGAATGGATTCATCCATTGTGGTGTCAATGGACGCAAGACGGATTCATCACCTCCAAAAGGAAAAATGGGGTACAGTTTGAATGTGTTGTAGCATCCTCGGCATTTTTACAACGGTTATTCAATCAAGAAGTGGAGACCGAAGGAAAGAATGAAACCCATCAATTCTTCTTAAAGTTCAATACCTGGATGCAGGCGGCCAAGAACAAGGTCCTTACTGCACGTAAAGTCGAGCAGAATGTGGAGAATTGGATGCAGGCACATCCGAAGGTGGGATTTGTGCGTAAGATAAAGGACGATTGGAAGTTGGAAATTGGAAACGCTGTGGCATTAATGGTTTTGGTCGACCAGCAGATGCGCACGCAGTCAGGTCTTCCTTTGGAGGCCATTTGTGATACATTGTCGGATACCGATTCGGATCGTTGTATTTGGAAACAACGATTGAACAAAGACGAGGCTGTTTTGATTAGTCAATCGTTGGTGAAACTGGGGACAAGCATTGATCCATTTATTGACGAAGAGTACAAGGCAACACCTTTGGCGATGAAAGTTTTTTATCCGGAAATCGTATGGGAAACGCCGCCTGCAGCTCAGGAGGGAGAGGGGCGCAGTTCCGTTGGAAGGAAGTTGAGTTGGGATACGATTACAGACGAGACCTTGTTTTTTAATGCAGCAGAGGAACAGCAATTGAATTCCTTGGGTAAGTTGCTCAGCCAATCTTCGTATCAGCGTGTGACCCGAGCATTGAGCAAAAGAAAATTGGGTAAGGGAGTTACCATATTATTGTATGGTCAGCCTGGAACAGGCAAAACAGCCAGTGTGATGCAATGGGCGCGGAAGAACAAACGATCTGTTTTCATGGTGGACATCAGTCAAATCCGAGGGAAGTACTTGGGGGATACAGAGCGCAATGCCAAAAAGATTTTTGACGAGTATTACAAATGGGCTGAAGGTCAAGAGCGGATGCCCATATTGCTTTTCAATGAAGCCGATGCCTTGATATCAAAACGTTTGGATGTTGAGCGTTCCGTGGATATGGCGATGAATGCCATGCAGAATATTTTCCTGCAAGAGATGGAGAATTTCAAAGGCATTTTGGTGGCCACTACCAATTTGAACAAGAACATGGATCAAGCATTTGAGCGACGCTTTTTGTGGAAGGTAGAAATCGGTCATCCCGATACCGCGACACAAGAAAGGATGATGTGGAGTGCCTTCAAGTCCGACATGAAACGACCTGAGGTCAAGACATTGGCGCAGCAGTTTTCTTTGACTGGCGGTCAATTGATGAACATCCGCAGAAAGTTCGTCCTTGAAACCATCACCCATCCCCGCATCAACCGCATGGCTTGCCTCAGTCAATTGTGTCAACAAGAGTTGAGTTATAGTACAACGGTGAGTAGGAGGGGGATTGGGTTTTTGTGATTAGGTTTGAAATCGATAATTTCATGACGGAATTTTGTTGAATTAAATTATTAGTTACTATTTCTTTACTATTATTGCTCTACAATGAATATCCAAATTTCTATCGAAGGAAAACTTTATCACGACAAGCTCTTTAAGCTGTCTTGGTCCTCCGATGCGAAATGGGTTTGGGTGCATTACCACAATGGGCAAACCAAGTCTTGGTATAAACGCCCCGGCCGTTCTTATCGTTTTCAAAGATGGTTCAAAAAAAAGGGGAATGACTCTTTTCAAAACTTGGCCAACTTCAAGTCGCCCCAAGTGGTGCTTTATTTTGTTTCCTCGTTTTTTTCCATATCTCGGAGAGTGGTTTCACTTTCCGTTGATCATGTCTCTATCGCTCAATCGCCTTTATCCATTCACGAGTCCGCTGTTCCTTCTGCTCCTGAATTATTGCCCAAAGGAGATCATGTCGTTTCCCATCTGGAAAACAACTGTCATTTCGCTGCCCCTATTTGTGAATTCAATGAATTCTCTTTGCCTTCGCATCCCTTACAGATGCCTCAATCGTTAGAATGTGATTGGCCCACCACCGCATGGGCGGAAGAGTGGTCTGTTTTGGATGCGCAAGGTCGACAACAAAAAATAAATGAACTTATTCAATCGCTATGATAACACAACAAGAATATCCAACACAAAAAGTCAATTTCATCACCCGTTTTTTGTGGTGGTGCGCAGGTGCCGATCAGTTTTTTCTGATGCGCTCTCCGGCCCAAGACCGCGTGAAATATGCAGGAATTGGCGGCATTGTTTTTTCTACAGGTCTATTGGCCACCTTTGCGGGAGGTTTTGCTTTCAATACCGCTTTTGGTCCCAAAGGTATGGCAGGGGATGATGTCTCCTCAACAGGATGGATGATTGGTTCAGCCGTTTTTGGTTTGTGCTGGGGCGCTTTGATTTTCAATCTCGATCGCTTCATCGTCTCTAGCACTGGTAAAGGGGATGGAACGGATAGCATCACACTAAAAGAATTTGGTCAAGCCGTTCCTCGTTTGATCATTGCCTTGATTCTGGGTATTACGATTTCCAAACCACTAGAATTGAAAATCATTGAGACCGAAATCAATGTGGAGTTGCGTAAAAAGCAACAAGAGAAATTGGACGAGTTCAACAAGAATACCTATGCCAAGTTCAAAGAACAAATTATCCTGATCGACAAGGATATCAAGAAATTGGAGGACGATCGCAATGTGCTGGTTCAGCGCCAGAAAGATGCAGAGCAGGAATATTTGGATCAAATGCAGGGAAGAGCAGGTGAGGCAGGTTACGGTCCTCGAGCCAAGCAGCTTGAGGTTTTTAAGAATGAGAAAATCAAGGATGTTCAAGCTTATGATCAAAAGCATGCTGCAGAATTGAGTGGTCTTAAAAAACAACGGGATCAGAAGTTGGCGGATCAAGAAAAGGAATTGAACGTTGATAATAAAAAGAACGCAGAGAATCTGGATGGTTTATTGGAACGCATCGAAATTGCACATGAAATCGGCTTTGGTTTGGGTGTGGCCCTAACCCTCATTTTCTTATCCATCGAGATGGGACCTATTTTCTTCAAGATGATGATGAACAAGGGTCCTTATGATTACATGGTTGAGAATTACAACTACAGAATGTATGTGAAGAATGGTATTGTGAAAGAGGACCAAATTTTTGAAGGTCGCAATGGCATGGTGTTGATTGAAAAGACCAATTTCTTGGAAGTCGAAAATGACCGAAAAGAAAAAGTCGAGAAATTGAAAGCCCAAGAAGATTTGTCCAAGAAGATTATTGGGGTGTGGTCGCAAAAGAAAGTCAAAGAGTTGAATGATCACCCTGAACGTTTTTACCAAGAGGACAACACAACGCCCAAGGCATGAAGAAAATCATTGGGTTAGATCCTGATTTGTTTGCGCAGTTATCCGGCAATGAACGATTCATGTACCATTGTACCATATGGTCGTTTGTAGTGGTAATTGTTCTGTCAATCGTGTCCAATGGTTATTTTGGTTGGATGATGACAGCGTCTTGGTTGGGTGTGGTGTCCATGGCGTTTCTAATGGGGTTTATCCATTTCTCTATTTTGCGCATTGCCATCATTACCATGATTTCTCTTCCATTGGTCAAGAAGAATGATGTATCCTTGGAGAAGGCTTCTCGCTGGAAGAAGATGCTTGCCTTTGGCTCATGGTTCACTTTTGCCAATGGTGTCCGCTGGATTTTTGTGGGATGCATTGCCGTTTCCATGGCCTTTCCTTTGGTCAGCGCTTTTCATCATGCATCTTCTCAGGACTTGAATCGCCACAAGCGAATGGAGGTTTTTCAAGCTTCAGCTGAAAAACAAGGTGGACAGAGCAACATGTCGGTGGCTTTGAAAAGAGAATTGCTGCAGGCCAATTATCCATTTTATGTCTTTCGTCAATGGTGGTCAAATGCGGGAAAGCGCGCTGAAATTGGTTTTTGGATGATCATGGTGGCTTTTCCTTTCTTTTTCATGGTTGTTATCAAACACAACAAAAGTTTTGTGTATGCTCAGCGCGCATCTGAAAAAGCCATTCGAGATATTCAAATCGATTATGCGGAGACATTAGAAGAGAGTCAATTGCGGTTGAGCCAACGTTTCCCTTTTTACACCAAAAGGTTGCAAGACCTCAGTCCCTATGAAGATGCACCTTTCAATTCAATATTAAAACAAACCAAGCAGCGTGAATGGGGAACCGACGCTTCTTGGAGCCAATGGGTCAAGGCATTGTGATGGAAGAGGTTAAAATCAAATATTACAAAGGTGTTTTTTTCTCGCAATTCACTGCAGAGAAAGCCCAAACCATGGGCGGTGTATACAAACATGCACCCATTCAATTGGAGCAACGTTTCCGATTGGTTGTTGAATCTGAAATTTCCAAAGAAGAATATTTTAAGGCCAAGGACAATCGCTTATCCGCTTCAGTGGTTGATTGGCAAAAAGAACAACATCTGCGTCATGTTTCTCAGGATACTGCGTTCCAAGTTGAGCCCCATGTTTTGCTGGAAGAATCCCATCCCATAGAGTTGGAAAGAAAAACGGAAGCGACCAAAGAAGTGGCTTCGGAAATCTATGTTGAGTTTGCGCCCAATGCCGCAGGCAATGCCTACGAAGGATTTGAGTTTTTGGCCTACAAAGAGGGTTTATGGCATGGCCGGTTGCAGGGGCTAGGATATTGTGCCATTCCACAGTGGTCCGATAAGGAGAAGGAAGACCAATTGAAATTGATTGCTGATCGAGAAACATTGCTTCAATCGCGCAAGGGCTGTATGGGTTCCGTTTCTCGATTATCACAGCGCCGGGGTTGCGGTCCTTTGGGCATGATGTTATCTCCTGGCGGAATAGGAGCTGGGCCAGGCGGATGTTTGAGTGCAGGTGGAGTCGGAGGCGGCTGCTTGCAAGGAGGTTGCCTACGAGGGGGATGCGGAAAATTAGGTTGTGGTATTTTAGGACTACTGGCGCTTTTGCTTTTGTTGTTTAGCTTATTGAAAGGATGTTCGGATCAAATGGAACGTTCACAGGGTCCGAGGGTGATTCACGACACTGTTTATGTGGATGAAAAATCCAAAGAAGACATCATCAAGAAATTCAAGGATACCACAACGATTTCAAAGACAGAGGCCATTGAATTGCCCAACGTACAATTCTATACCAACAGTGCCAATTTGCTGCCATACTCCATCAGCAGCATTCAGCAACTGGCAGAGTATCTGAATGAACATCCAAAAGTGCAGGCTACCATTGTGGGACATACAGATAATGTAGGGGATGCAACCGCCAATTTGAATTTGTCCCAGGCCCGTGCCGAGACGGTGAAAAAGGTATTGCTGAGTTTTGGAGTGGATGGAGCGCGGGTGCAGGCAGTCGGCAAGGGGGAAAGTCAACCAAGAACGACCAATGACACGGTAGAGGGCAGAGCCTTGAATAGAAGGGTAGAGGTTCAATTGACCAACACAGAGACAACAGAAACCAAAAGCACTGAGGTGAATGAGTAAGGAGTATTTTCATTTCAAAGGAAAATATCGTGGAGCCTTTTCCAAGCAATGGAATCAGGGTGGTCATGGTCATCAATTTGCACAATTGAAGTGGGAGTGGTTGGAAATCAGCAGTGTTGAGCAGATGTATGATCGTTTACCTGAGCAAGAAAAGGTGGGTGATTTTATTTATGTTCCCAAGATTAAGCCCAAAGGTTTTCGCAGTGTTGATTTGATTTTGGAAATGCCCGATGGGAAGTCATACGCCAAACCCATTGAGCACGTTGTTTTTCGCGAGCAAGCAGGACCGCGATCTCCAGAAAGAACCAATGTGCGTTCAATGGGGTCGTTGCATTTGGGGACAACCAAGGGGGTGGCCTATGGAGAGGTGTTTTTCTCTATCCCAAAACCAACTCCGCCCAAAACCATAGTACCTGCGACAGCGGCCAGCAAAGTGCCACCTCAGTCAACCACTGTATTGGGAAATGCCAATGTTGGGGTAACAGACAATCCATTGTTGGTTCCCGATTTAATTGCAGGGAATCAGGGTTCAACCGTCCCATTGGCCAATGCCAAAGGATGCATGAGAAAGGGATGTATGGCCCCAATGGGTTGTATCGGTGGACTATTCAAAGCATTGCGGTGGTTGTTTATCTTGGGATTACTGATTGGCCTGTTGCAATCCTTGGGAGGTTGGTTGAAATCCAAATGGCAAGAAGATCCTTTGAAGACGAAGAAAGGAAATGTGCAGGTGGAAGACCAGAGATTAGATCCCAAGCAAGATACCATGGCTCCGCAGCCTTGGAATTACTTGGTGGATCATGAGGTGCGATGGAGCGACTTTCAGCCGAGGGATTTTCAAGCCAAATACACCACGGGAACTTTGGCCTTTGAAGATTCTAAGAAATTGCACAACCATTGGGTGAATGTTCCGGTGGGCAATGAGCTTTCTTTCTGGCATGATTTGTATTTTGACTTTTATGACCACGATCAACACAAGGTAGATAGTTTGGTGCAATATTTTGATGGGCAGCGCAAGAGCAAATCGCTCAACGTCTTGGAGACAGCAGAGATGGTGGTGACGTTTATTCAGGAGATCCCTTACTATTTGGTGCACGATGGCAGTTGCCAAGAGGCCAGTGGACAAGGAGGATTTGTGGCGCAATACCATTCAGAGGGAAGACCCTGTTTGCCGGAGGTGGTTGGAGGGGTGCAGAGTCCGTATGAGTTTGTGCACAACATGAAAGGCGACTGTGATACGCGCAGTTTGTTGGGGTATACATTGTTGAAGCGATTGGGGATTGAAAGCAGTGTTTGGGTAAGTAGGGAGTATGGACATTCCATCATGGGAGTGGCGGTACCGGCCAATTCAGCGCACTACAAGAAAGTGGATGGGGTGAGGCATTTTGGCGTGGAGTTAACGGCCAAAGGATTTAGGGTTGGAATGATTGCACCGGAGCACACGGACATGGACAATTGGAATGTAGTATTATATTAAAAAACAACAAGAAAAATGAATACAGTGATTTTAATGCAAGCGGGTATTGCCTTTATGATGGGGGTAGTGGCTTTGTTTATGGTGTATAAGGTATTGAACTTTTATTTGAAGAAAGCCTTTCAGTTGGAGGAGTTGAATACATCTTTTGCGACGCTTCAAGCAGGGATATTGTTATCGACATCATTGTTGGTGGGCTCCATTGTTGGGCCAGGGATGAATGCCATTCGGTTCATCAATCAATCGGAAGTAAGTTTCGCCACCATCAGCACCAGTTTGGGATATGTGATGATGTTCTTGATCATTGGCATATTGTTTTCGATGTTGGTGATAGCGGGAGGAATATTGGTGTTGTTTCAATTGACGCATGTCAATGAGTGGGAGGAGATCCGCAAGAACAACATAGCCTCAGCCATCATCAGTGCGGCATTGATCTTGGGCTTGTCGATGATCATGAAAGATCAAGTGGCCTCTGTTTGTGAGATGTTGATTCCCTATCCGGAGGTGGTGACGATTAGGTGATTTTTTTGATTATTTGTGTCTACTAGATTTATAGGTTTTTTTTTATAATTTTGAGAAGAACAAGGAAAAAATGGTGATCATCTCCTCTAATTTATCCACATCAAATGCATTAACGCTAAGAAAACGAATATAGAAATTGGATTAACTTCTTTAGATTTACATTAGTTAATGTTGATTTTAGTATAATTAGCGATCAAAATGGAATAAGATGACTTGGATATTGAGTTTATTGATAAATGTTATTATGTGGCCATTCATTCACTTTCAGGCAAGAAGTTTGAAAAACTCTAAAGAGTGGAAAGATGCTGACGCAAAAGTGAAAGAGTTGACAGCTAGAACAATAAAATTGCGTAAGAAAAGTGAACAGTTACTAGAGCAGTATGAAAAAGATTATGTCGATAATGCAAAAGAATTTGGTAAGTCAAAGGAAACAAATTGATCTCAGGTTTTTTTGAATGTCAGGTATGTGGGGGAGCTAGAAAGTCGTTATTTTAATTTATTGAATGAAATACTTCTTTTTCTTTTATCTTTTTCTTATTATTGTGGTTGAGTGATGCAGTATATTTGATGACTTTTGTGCGCAATGAATGTTTAGTTGATTCATAGCTTTCAAATTGAATAGTATCAGGAAAATAGTGGAGTCTAGAAACCACTCGGAAAAAACGGGGCGAGACTGAAAAGCCATATGAGTAGGGAGTTATTGTAATAAAAAATAACATGAAAATTTAAGTGATGATGAAATTGCTTTAATTGAAAAGAGTATTATTGATAACGGCAAATATAAAGATTTGATTTTTTCTGCTCAATCACTAGTTCCAGATGGAGGTGTGCAAAAGCCTGAAAATTGATGTGATTTAGGAATTTACTCTTTTCTTTTGCATCGAAGATCTTTGAGGAAAAGCTATCGTTTGTACTGTCAATATGTTGAATGATTATTTACATATTTGTTTAGAATAAATTATTAAAGATGATTACGATGAAAGTTATCAATTTCGATGAATATAGTAGGAAGTGGGATTTTGATCAATCTCTGAAACAGAAAAAGTTCATTTATTTGAATTTTGATTCTTATGGTTTACTCCATGATGAAATCAAAAAAAAGATAACATATTTTAATCACGATAATAGTGAACTGTTTGAGGTGATTTACATGATACATAAATGGGGAGGTGTCACCGGTAGATATTTTATAATGAATAGGAAAGGAGGTAGTAATTTAGAAAAATTTAAGCAGAGTGAAAGTCAGATAGATATATATAAGCGAGCGATTTCACTAGCTGTCAATGGAGATCCCTCAGCCTTTGATTTATTCTGTGAGATAAAAGGAATCGGGGCTTCGTTTGCGGGTAAGCATGCATATTTTTGGAGCTCTCCGAATAAACCTATGATAATTGTCGATAGGCTTGTTGCTAATTACTTTGGTTTAAAATCCGCTGAAGCATTAATTAAGTCTTTCGGTAGTTATACTTTACTTTATAAATTCTTTGAGAACCAATGTGTGTTATTGGGCTTGAAAAGTATTTTGGATTTGGAAAGAGGTATTTTTCAATATCAAAGAGAAGTAAAAACCAGATTTTGAAATACTTAACCTTAATACAATATCATTGAGTTTTTGAATAAAGACTCTGTTTATCAGATTAAAATGAATATTCATGTAATTTTCTAAGTATTATAAATAGTAAAATCAAAATTAAAATAAAATGAAAAAGTACTATGTTTTTAGGAAGCAAGGCGAAAAGCTTGAATTGGTTGGCAATAGTAAAGATGAGTTTGATTCCTTTATAAGGGATAGTTACGAAGATGTAATGGAATGGCAGGCCAATGAAATTGAAGAATCACTTAATTTGGGTGATATAACTGAGGATAATCCGTTAGTTGCGGAATGCCTTGATAATGGAAGCGAATGGGTCATGTGTTACCCTGATAGTGAGAGTATATTGTATAGTCAAAAGAACTTTGACAATTCAGATGAGTTATCTGTCAAAATTGGTAACTGTATTATTTACTTTAAAGAAGAAAATTTATTGAACAAGGATGAAAAA
>JACCDH010957023.1_pt1 | contig 13911 bp, 14 predicted proteins | sample 7442481 | NCBI WGS metagenome assembly JACCDH01 (sample SAMN15323433, study PRJNA562643) | freshwater metagenome | isolation source: river surface water | place: USA:Blue River Watershed | collected 2017-08-15
ATTTGGCCGTCTTGGATGCGCTTCATGATTTCGCGGTAGGAATTTTGATAGTGACGCTGCAAGCCTACAACGACATTTAATTTCTTTTGTTTGGCAATTTTGGCAGCGGTTAGTACGCGCTGGATACCTGCGGGATCAGTTGCCACGGGTTTCTCCATGAAAATTTGTTTGCCTTGGGCAACGGCCTCTTCGAAATGCAAGGGACGGAAACCTGGTGGCGTTGTTAAAATCACGACATCGGCTAATTCCATGGCGCGTTTATAGCCATCGAATCCCACAAATTTTCTATCCTCGGGTACGTCTACTTTTTGTCGGATCGGTATGGCTTTCGCCGATGCGTCTTTTTCGCGTGATTTCATCAAATTGCCATAGCAATCATCTAGGCGATCCCGGAACACATCCGCCATCGCGACTAATTGAATATTTTCTTTCGTGCTCAATGCTTGTGTAATGGCACCTGTACCACGTCCTCCACAGCCAATCAAGGCAACCTTAATCGTGTCATTCACTAAACTTTGGCCTGAAAAAGCATTCGCTGCCCAAGGAGCTAAAATCAATCCACTCGCTGTTAGGCCGGTTTGCTTCACAAAATCTCGTCTTGTATTTTTCATTCGTTTCGTTTGAGGTTTAGTTTATAAGTATTTTTCAAAAAATGAGTTAATTTCTTGTGCAGAGGGTTGTTTCGCAGGACGCATAATTCGAAAGCCCACAAAGGGAGCATCTGCATTCCACCAGATACTTTTCGGAATTTGAGGATCCCGTCGGTTCCAAATGGGGTCAGCCGGTATGCGATGGGTTGGACTAACCCGATTGGCTGGATCTTGGTAATTTCCTCCTCGGACAACGGCATCCGCATATTTGTCAATAAAAACGGGGCTCTCTTTTCCGGGGTAATTTGCTTCATCATACTGGTCCAGTACCCATTCAGATACATTCCCGAGCATGTCGTGAAGGCCCCAGGCGTTCGGTTTCTTTAGGCCCACTTGATGGTATTTGTCTCCTGAGTTTTCTTGAAACCAGGCGTAGTCAGCAAGTTTTTCGGTGGGTTTTTGGGCTCCTGCTAGGCAGGCGTATTCCCATTCCTGCTCGGTAGGTAGGCGATAGAAAATACCTGTTTTAGCGTATAACCATTTACAAAACATGATTGCCGCGTATTGTTGCATGGAATTTGCGGGGTATCCGCCCACTTTTCCCATCCCTAAGGTGAAATCAATGTAAGGAGGACTGGGTCTTGTAATGGCATCCGGGCCATCTTTGGGTGGTTTGGGTTCTGGGTCGCGGGATTCCTCGAAAAATAATTGGTATACATCGTAGGTTAACTCCGTTTTAGCCATCCAAAAAGCTGGAATGTGTACTTTTTTTGATGATGTTAATGAGAGGTTTCCTGAGGGAATAGCCACCATGTCGAAAGACACATGGGTCTGAGGAATGGCTTGTTGGTACGGCTTCAATCCTTGCGCAAAAATCCCATGGGAAAACAGTAAACTAATGAAGACCAGCTGCCTCATGGGGTAATAGGTTATAGTTGAATAGGATTTTGGGTTCACCTGATTCATTTTCGAAAATGAGGAGGCGAACATTTGCCAATTTTACTACTAATTTTTCAATTTCTTGCAAGGTCATTACGGTGGCGGCCGTGGCAAGCCAGTCGGCCAGCGTCCCGTCCACCGCGATGGCTGTCGCGGATCGGGCATGTGTTAAAGCCATTCCGGTTCTGGGATCAATGACATGTGAAAATTGTTTTCCTGCTACGCGTAAAGATTGATAGGTTTTGCCACTGGTGGCAATGGACTCATTTTTAAGGGCAATGGTTTTAGGTAATAGGATGTTAGATGAAGGCATTTCGATGCCCACTTCCCACGCCAAACCCGAGGGGCCTTGACTGGTCATCACGATTTTTCCGCCTGCATCTACGAGGGCGTAGGGGAAGCCGGATTGTTTTAATTGCTCTAACACACGTTGTGCGACGAATCCCTTTCCTAAGGATCCAAGGTCTAGCTGGCACTCGGAATTCAGCAACCTAACCGCAGTAGAATCGCTTGAAAATTCCAAACATGTACCTTGTATCTTTTTGGCTAGTTGGCCTAATGCGACCACATCCGGCATTGCTTGATTCTTGCGTGCTTGTCGCCACATGTCCACTTGTTTGCCGGCGAATACATTTAACGCGCCATGGCTCAGCTTTTGGGCGATGCGTGATTCGATTAAAATGGCTCGAAAAGCTTCATGAATGGGGAAGAATTTGCCGGTTCCTGCTAAGCGATTTACTTGGCTAAGTTCGGAGGTTGGCTGATAATCGCTGAGTATTCCTTCCAGCTGGGAGGCCAATTGAAAAGCGCTTTTGACTGCTTTGGAAATTCCGGTTGAGTCTGCACACGAAATGGTTATCTGGAAAGGGGAGCCCATGCGCTGGGTTTCGTAGGTATATTTTTGCAACTGCGCATGTACATCGGTAATGAAAAAAAGAAATAGTAGTCCTAGAATATGTTTAACCATTAGTCTATTTTTTCGATAAATCTAGGAGCTCAATGCGACGGAAATCAATTTCTTGACCTTCGCTTTGCAAGGCAATGAAACCACTTTTCAATAATTTTCCGTCGATTTTTAGGGCAGGATTGTATCGATTAGCGACACCGCCGCCTATTTGTGGCTGCGTGTATTCCAAAACCGTTTCTCCGTTGATCATGTGGGTAACCAGCGAGTCTCCGCGAACGATTAACTCGGCTGTGATCCATTGTTCGTTTTCAAATGTTTTGGATGTGGAGTTAATGCAATGTCTCGGGTCGATTTTTCCTTGAAAAACTACGTCGGTACCAGGAGAGCACATGTTGCCAGTGGGTCTTGGTTTGCCATCTGCTAAAATTCCTAAGAATTGCATTTCGACGGAAATAGGCCAATCCTGTTCTTTGGGCATGGTATTGGGATCTTGTGAGTGGAACATGACCCCAGAATTTTTCTCTGTATAATCAGGGGCATCTTTTCGCCAAACGCCGGTGAAGCGATATTGCAATCGAAGTTTATAGTGCGAAAAAGGTTTGTTGTAATAGAGGTGACCGTATCGCTCGTTGAATTGATCATATTGATCGTAGCGAACTTTGATCATGCCGTTTTCTGCACGAAATGTGTTTCCAAAATTATCGCCCACCTCATGGTGGTGGATTTTTACGGTCCAATTACTCAGGTTTTTTCCGTTAAATAGTTGAATCCATTTTTCCTTTTTGGGTTTGGCTTGGGCTGAAAAAGCCATGCAAGACAGCGCAATGAGTAGAAATTGTTTCATAGGGGAGGTTTATTGTTTTAAAGTAAGGCAATTGCAGGTAAAAATAAAATTATTGTTTCGAGAGATCGGGAAACTATTTGGTAAGTTATTCAGTTTAAGGTCAGTACGAACTAAACATTCCTTGACATGAAAGCTTTTTACATCATCGCGAGCATTGGTTTTATATTCCTAATGATCCAATCATATCAGTTGGTGAGTAGTAATTTAAAAACTGAAAATCAGAAATACAGGCTCGTGCGCAAGGAGGCAAAATTTGAAATTCGTTTTTATCCTGCAGCTACGTTTGCTAAAATTTACAGTCAGGGGACCAATTACAAGTCGGTGGCCAACAGTGGCTTCCGCAAACTAGCCGGTTACATATTTGGGGGAAATGATCAGGGCAAGAGTATTGCTATGACATCGCCGGTGCGTATGGAGATTGGAAATCAGGGCTCTACCATGAGTTTTGTGATGCCTGAAAAATACAAGGAGTCAGATTTACCAAAGCCAAAAGATTCGGGTGTACATATTGTCAAGTCTAGCCCACAATATGTGGCTGTCATTCGTTTTGGTGGCTATGCGGATGATGAAAAAATCACCGAAAAGCGGGATGAGTTACTGGCTTTGATTCAAAAAAAGGGCATTAAGGTCGCTGGAGAATATTCGTTTTTAGGCTATAATGCTCCATTTCAGTTTTGGGCAAGGAAGAATGAGGTGGTGATTCCCATTGAATGGAATGAGTAAATATCATTGATTTATTATTCGGTATAATCAATTGAAATTCAATTATTTAATTGCACATTTGTTTACTAATGGCATAACCATCATTAAAAGATCCAGCCTCACATTTCTTGTCTTACTTGCAGTACATCTGGGTGCATGTTCAAAGGATGAGCCTATACCGATTGAATCAGCCCCGGTACTTAATGTCAAAATTGACTCTATAACCTATAAAAGTGGCAAGAAAACGAATGCAACTAAGATTTTGATGCATTATATGCCTTGGTTTGAAAAGAATGCTACGCTAAATGGAAAATGGGGATTACATTGGACAATGTCTACTATGGATCCCAATGTTATCGTGGAAGCATCTTCTGGAAAGAGACAAATAGCCTCTTTTTATTATCCACTTATTGGGCCATATCATTCCGGAGACCCAGAGGTGATTGAATATCATTTACTATTAATGAAATATTCGGGTGTGGATGCTGCTGTCATTGATTGGTATGGTACGCATGATGTATACGACTACAAAATTAATTTTATTAATAGTGATCAGTTTATCAAAAGAACAAAGGAGGTCGGACTTGAATTTGGCATTGTTTATGAGCCCAACGTTAATTCCAATGTTGAAAAAATTATGGGTTTGGAGAAGTCGGCTGCTGCGGTTGAGGATTTGAATTTTCTAAAAAGTAATTATTTCACTCAAAGTAATTATCTGAAAATCGACAGTGAAAATGCATTTTTAATTTTTGGGAATAACTATTCTTCAACCGAATGGAATGCTATTTTTTCGTTGGCTGGTGTTTCGCCACGGACCTATTTTTTGCAGAATTCGACAAGAAATTTAACTGCAATAAATCCCACGCCAGGTGAGTTTTTTTGGGTGAATGATACGGATATGGTAGGTCAAAAAAATTGGGATAATAGCTATAAAGGATTAAAGATCAGTGGAGCATATCCTGGATTTAAAGATTATTATCTACAAGGTGGCTGGACAAATAATCACCTTAATTGGGAAATTGGCGTGAGTACGGCTACGTTGGCGGAAAGATTAAATTATTCCAAAAGTATCAATTCCAAGGTTATTCAAATCCAAACCTTCAATGACTTTGGAGAAGGCACCATGATGGAACCAACAGTTGAGTTTGGTTTCTCTTTTTTGCATGAACTTCAAAAATTTGCTGGGATGCCTTATTCAAAAAAAGAGCTTGAATTAATTTATAAATACTATCTCTTGCGAACGAAGTATAAGTCATCGGTCTCAGACGCTCAATCGAAAGAGATATTTACTTATTTGAATACGTGGAAGGTCGCTGAGGCGGAGAGTTTGATCAATAAGTATTATAAATAAGGTGGATGTATGTGATGAGTAAAATGCGTAGGGCTCTATTCTGGGCTTGCGTAATTAATCAGATCCATTTTGATATTATATCACTAAATATTTAACTACACAAAAGTCCTTCGTTCGTGTTCACAAGTATTTTATTGTGAATTTGTGGTATTGATATTACTAACGTTTCAAAATGAAAGAATAAATTAATTTACATTAAACTCATTTTGACCGTTAAGTAAATAAATAACCATTAAATAAATTTTCAACTTAATTTCTGTTTTAACGTGGTTAAAGTTTTTTTTATTTGACAAAATATAATTTGTCAGAATGTTATTGTTGAAAAAAATAAAAAAACTTACCCTATACGTAGGAATCGCACTTTTATTTTGGAATTGTAGTAGCGATCCTGTCAATTCTATTAGAATGGGATACAATAGAGTAAACAAATCTATTGTGGTAGTATATAATTTAGAAGGGAGTAAAAAGACTGTTTTTAAATTAAATGTAGGCTTAAGAAATGCTGCAACAGGTAAGATGTTGTCAGTGCCACAAAGTAATTTGAGTACTCAATTAGATGGGATTTCGCCCGGTAAAAATAAAAAATTTGAAATTAGTACCGAAAATTTAAATATCAATGGCGGCGGATTTGAAGTAAAAATCTCAGCCATACCTGTTGGCAGAAAAGGTAGCTATGTCCCGCCTGCTCTTCCTGAGCCAATAGTCGTTAGTCCTCCGAAAACAGAAGTGGTAGAAAAGGGTAAGCCCATTGCTAAGCCTGCCGCGCCAAAACCGCAAATACAGACTCAAACGGTCAGGCCAGTAGAAAGGCCTAAGCCGGTTGCGCCCAAGAAGGTTGTTGAGAAAAAAGTCAATTCCAAGCCTGCTCCAAGGTCTGAAACTCAGAAATTAGAATCTCAGGATGTTCAAGTTCAAAGCCCTAAAGTAGCGCAAGAAGAAAGCATAACCATCAATAAAGCTTCTGATGCCTCAAATAAAACGTTAAAAAGTCCAGAGATAAAGAATTTATCTAATGCTAAAAGTAATTCTACGAATAGAACATTTCTACGTGTTGGAATTTCACCATTTGATGTCGGAGCAAAACAAACTTCTAGAACTTTATCATTATCAATCGGTCAAGCAGGCAATAAAAATGGATGGTATTTATCAGGAAAAATGAGCTTGGCTTCTTCAGAAAGCTCTAAATACGAGGTAGACGTTGCTACGAACAAGTTGGCGAATTATAATTCAAGCCTCACTTATTATTTGTTTGGATCAGAGTCAAGTACTTCAAGATTATCGGTTACTGGTGGTTTTTTAGTTGGCCTTTCAAAAGATGTTTATTGGACAGTGGGTGCGGGTTTTGGTCAAAGAAATCTGCTTTGGTCGTTTAATGAATACAACTACTCGCAAATTGGTCAATCAATTGGTCAATCGTGGGCACTAAATAAAAAGAGTAGTACGAGTGGTCTTGAATTAGAGAGTGGTTTAATGGTATTGTCTGGTCCAGTCAACTTTAATGTTAACTATAGTATACTAGGCATTTTGGGAGGGGCATCCAATAAGTTTTCGGATCTTCAAGTAGGAATTGGTTTTAATTTTTAGATATGAATAAGCGTAGCGGTTTTCTATATATGTTTTTATTGTTGGCAATTACTCAAAGTTGCCAAAAGGATGATGCTATTCCTCAAGGTAAGGGGAATAAGAATGAAGTAAGTGTTACGGCGCCATCAATTACAGGTCCGACAAGAGCAACTGCATCTATAGTTGTAATTTCTAACGATGGAGACCCTATATCAGAGAAGGGAATTTGTTGGTCATTATCGTCAAATCCAACACTTGAAAGTTCGAGTAGTTTTAATAATGCAGCCAGTGGAAGTTCCAATTCTATAACGATGTTTGATTTGATACCAGGTCAAAGATATTTTTATAGAACTTATGCAAAAACACCTAGGTCGACTATTTATGGTGTTGAAAATTCTTTTGTTTTTCCAGCTGATAATTCCACACTAAGAAATGGTTTGGTGGGTTATTATCCACTTAACGGAAATGGTTTAGATTATAGTGGTAACGCAAATAATTTACAAGGAAGTGCTAGTTTAGTCAGTGGCAGAACTGGCCTTAGAAATTCGGCCTATTTATTTAATGGTGTCAGCGATTTTCTTAGTGTTACAAATCCTAGGAATCTACCATCAGGGAATTCGAGTTTTACAATTTCATTTTGGTATAATGCGCCGAGATGGGTTGCGAATTCAATGTTAGTTGGCTTCGGTAGAAGCGGTTCTAATTCTCAAGCAAATTATGTCAAACTAACTACTACCGTAGTGAATAATAGAACCTATCAATCTTTAATGCACTACCATTGGAATAATGACTGGACACTTTGGTATTATTCGAATGATGCAACAAATGTTTGGAATAAAATCACAATAACATTTGATGGAACAAGAACGCGTTATTATTCATTTGCCACGGAAGTAAGTTCTAGGCCAACTAGGGTAGATGTTCTTCCCAATGTATTTTCAATTGGTGCAAGAATTGAAACACCGCCTTCCTCTAACGTAAAAGAATTCTTCAATGGAATAATAGATGACGTAAGAATTTATAATAGAGCATTAACAGCCTCAGAGGTTTCTTCTTTGGTTAATTATTAATTTATAAACTTTAAAATATATCAAAATGAAAAAAGTAATTCTTTTTGCCTCTTCAATTGTTATCCTTTCATCTTGTGGTGGAGGAACTTCTGTTTTGAATATACCTGCTGCTCCACTAATTGAGACTGAAGCAAAAGTTATGGACGTTGAGACTGATTTAAAAAGAGAAATTTTAACTGAACGTGATGATAGAGAAAAACCTAATCCTATTAAACTTATATCTTTTGTAAGTGCAGATGATTTATCTGATTTGAATGCTGGAATGACTTATCAAGAAGTAACTAAACGAGTGGGTCGCCCGTATGATATATTATTTAATCAAGCAGATGGTTACAAAGCTGTCGTTTACCACTATAAAAAAGTGCATACTATTTTGAATGATCAAAATGAAAATTCACTTGGAGCAACCGGTAAAAGAGAATATGGAAATAAAATTGAAACTGCTTATTTGATGTTCAATAAAAGTGACAAATTGGAATTGGTTATATCTGAAAAGGGTTTAGAAGGTAAGTATTCTGGTTCAGGTAAAGCAGAAGGTTTACTTGATATTCATAAGCTTTTATACAAGCCAACAGTCAATGAAAAAAAGTTATTAATTAAATTAGATTAATTTAATCCTTTAATAGAACTCAACGAAAATCACATCAATCAATTATTTGGTGTGATTTTCGTATGTTTTGAATTTTGATGAAATCAAAACTTGTCCTTCTGTTTTTATTTATTTCTTCCCCATTAACTTATGGGAATGACTTTGGATTTGAATGTGTATCCAGTGACTTTAAAGACAAGCTAGTATTGAGAATGACTAGTTCAAAAGTTTTCACCAGATATACATCGGCCGAGGCATCTAAAGACGCTATTAAAGCTATATTGTATAATGGCTTTACACAATCTCAAAATTGTTCCTCGAAGGAGCCACTTTTGAATTCCAATGAACACCGAACGGCATTTAAAAATATCGAAAAGGTTTTCTTTAAAAACGATGGTGATTGGAAACTCTTTATTCAACTTCAAGACCTTAACCCGGCTAAAGATCGTAGATATAAATCTTTGCGGAGTGATTTTACTATTGAAGTAACAATTTTTGAAAGTCAACTAAAGAAATATTTAATTGAAAATAGTATCTTGGACAAGCTATCTAATGGATTTTGATGAAAAAAATTACTCTCTTCATATTACTCTGCTCTTTTAATTTAGTAGCACAAGTAAAAAAGCCTATCGTTATTTTATTGCCAAGTGATAATTGGTGTTTTCAAAGGTTCTTTTCCCAAGAATTTGATAATGACGGGGTGAAAATCAAAATCCCTAATTACAAGCAGGCCTTTGAAGAAGATACTGAGCTTAATCAAGTTGTTAATCGCATTGGCGAATATATGATCACTCAAGGGTTTGAATTGACGGATGCAGCACAAGAGATTAAATCAATAAATACCAAAGAAGCAGAGGATGCTTTAACTCGAAGTAATAAGTCTGGTTCTGAAATTAGGGTTAATCCGTTGGAGAAGTTAAAGAATACGTTAAGGCCTGATATTTTAATTCAGGTCTGGTGGAAAGTCAATAAAGCCCCTAACGCAAATCAAATTTCGCTTATACTTGAAGCTTTTGATGCATATACAAACAAAAGAATTGCTTCAGTTACTTCTAATGGTCCTATTGGGCAGAATGAATTTTTACCTGAAAGTATTTTTAAATTGATCAATAATAACGTTGGTCAGTTTACCAATCAGCTTCAAGGATTTTTTAATGATTCATTTAAAAATGGTAGGGAAATTCAATTAGAAATGAAGGTTTGGAATAGTTGGAACAAGAATTTTGAATCTGACTATGAAGGAGAGGAATTAAACTTTCACATTAATCAATGGATGCAAAAGAATACCTTGAATTCTAAATTTAGTTTGAGTTCCGTTTCTGAGAATTCTTTAAAGTTTAAGCAAGTTAGAATACCAATGCTTGATCAAAACAATATGGGTACGGATTCATATACTTTTTCAAAAGCTATACAGAAGTATTTCAAACAAGCTCCATTTAATATTGACATCAAAGTTTTACAACGTGGATTAGGGGAATCAGTTTTGATTTTTGGAGAAAAATAGTTTAGTCTTTATGCGAAAAATTAGAGTTGTCTTTTTAATTATTTCTTTGTGTTTTCATTTTAGTGCCTTCGCACAATTTGAGGGGGATAAAGACATCGTATTATCTTCATTTATTATTGATCCTGGGAAAAAACTCTCTGACAACTCTTACAGTACTTTATTAGAAAAAACTAATTCCATCATATTAAATAATGGCATTGGCAATGGGAGTCTTGATCCCCAATTTGTTCTTGCAGCAAAGGTAAATATCTTGTCAAAGAAGATCGTAGCAGGTCCGCCTGCAAAGGTTTTGATTGATCTAAATCTAGTATTGTATATCGGAAAGGCTGACGAGAATTTATTGTTTAGTCAAAAGACTATCAAACTCACTGGTTTAGGAGAAAATGAGAATTTGGCAATAACCTCTGCTATAAGTCAACTACAAACTTCAGATAAATCTGTTGTTGATTTTCTCCTTAAATCTAAGGGCAATGTTGTTGATTACTTCAACAGAAATTGTGACTTAATTTTGAGCTCCGCTCGAAGTGATTCGCATGCCGGAAATACAAATGCTGCATTTTATAAATTGAGCCAGATTCCAATGGGGTGTAGTGATTGTTTTAAAAAGTCATTGGTCATTAAAAATGAAATTTTTAAGACAAAGATAGATTTGGAGGGAAAAGTTAACCTCAATGCGGCTACATTAGCTTGGAATAACTCTAAAAACAAAGCCGGGGCTATCCAAGCGCTAAATAGTCTGAAGCTCATTCATCCAAATTCTTCTAGCTTTGCTAAAATCGAAAATTTAGTTGAGCAAATTTCTAAACGACTTGATGAGAATGAAATGAGAAATTGGGCGATGTACATTAAGAAATATGAGGACACTATTAATCTAGAAAAGTTAAAATTGGAATCTGAGAAAGAAGCAATTCTTGCTTACTATAATTCTCTACCCAAAACCTTAATCTACAATAACACAACGGTTTTTGATTTTTATCAGAACATTCTTTATTGGTAGTACAATGAGATACCTTTTAATTTATTGTCTATATCTGTTTCTTGGATTTTCCCTAAAGGCCCAAGACTTTAATTCAGAAAAAGGTGATTTGTCGCTTTTCGTGAAACGAATGTATTTGAGTCAACCTTTTGAGGGTGTCAAGGTTATTGATAATGGAGTGATTATCGTTTGTGTTGAGATGCCCATTAAATCTAATAATTCATCTTCTATGTCGCAGATTGCGAATATTAAAGCTAAAAATCATTTAAATAAATTTCTTAATGGGTCTTTCATAAGCTCTGATTTTGTCATGACGACACAGGAAAATGTTTCTCAAGTCGATAGTCTGAAAGTGTATCAAGCAAAGATATTGGAGGTATTTAAGGAACAAGCTTCTGGCGTTGTTGCGGGCTTAGAATTGCTTTCAAGTTTTGATGTGGATGCATCGAAAAAAGTATTTATCTATCTGAGGAATAAATTATAGCGATGCGAAATAAGTTATTTTTTATTGGCCTAATTTGTCTGTTTTTCTTTCCAAGTAAGATTTATGGTCAGGAAAATGAGTCTAGTGTTAATGTTGTAGCCTTTGGGGTCGGAAAAGATGAAGGGGAGGCCATATATCATGCTAAGATCTCCGCTCTTGAACAAATCTTTAATTCATATATTTCTTCAGAAACTGTCGTAATGAACGATAGTATTGCCTATAACAAGATTTTGACTATAACTAATGGGAATATTGAAAAAGTTGATATTCTATCAAGTAGAAAGTCTAATGATGGTGTAGTAGTGACAATTAAATTATATGCAAGCAAGACAAAGCTTGTTTCTTTTTGTAAAACGATCGGATTAAATGTCAGCTTAAATGGCGCTTCATTTGCAGATAATTTTACTGTTAAATTGAAGAATCAAGAGAATGAGGTAAAAATACTGACTACTTTTTTTAAGAAAATTAAGGCTGAGGTTCCTAATATATTTGACTATAAACTTGCTGTTTCAGATCCAATTAAGGACCCTGATTCGGACAAATATGGAATAAAAATATCGGCAGATTTTATAGTGAACACTAATTTAGATTTGATTTTGCAAACTCTACAGGATCTATTGAAAGGTTTATCAATCGATAAAAGTGAATTGGGTGATTATAAAAAACTTAATCTAGATTACTATCCTATTGTCATATCGACTAAATCAACTAGTGGTTATTATTACCTAAGGAGTAAGGACTCTCAAACAAATTTGATTTACTTTTTTAAAGAAATATCAGATTTTTTGAATCAACATGTAATTCAAAGAAATACGTTAAAGGAAATCGCGCCACGAAAAATTGAAGGAGATAATTTGAATGCGCTTTACATTACGAATGGGTCAACCTATGTTCCATATCGATTATGGTCTAGAAGTAATTTTGATGTTTCAATAGGTCAAAAGTCATTTGCTGTCATGCCTGGCAATGGCCAACAACTTGCCAAATTCATCACGGATAATGTAAATAAATCACAGCCTTGTCCACTCATTTTTGAAGAGTTGGCTTTTCAAGGATTGTTTATTAGTGAAAATAAAAAAGAAACAATTGAAGTGCCGTTGTTTATAGTGAATACGACTTGTCTAGATGTAAGCAAACCTGTTTTTAAATTTAGCTATTACGATTGGCTTACAATTGAAGAATTGAAGCAATTGAAAAGTTATAAGGTTAAATTAGATTGAGTTTCATTGTGCTTATATATCTAGCTAGCTTTTTTTTTGTAGTTTAATGGTTCATATAATTCAGCGAAATAAGTTTACTACCAATTTGTTATCAATAGTAGGTTATGAAATTGTCAAATAAAATTTCAAGTACAATCCTTAGCATTTTTCTTTTTGTAAGTTTCTTTGGATGTAAGACTGAAGATAGTATATCCCCCAATAATACATCAAGTTCAGCTAAGGAGTTTCTCGAGATTGCATTGAGTAACAAAAAATTTCGTCTTGATTTTCCTTCTCAATTTGTTGGATTATCTGGTTTTGATAATCAAAATTTGTGTGATAATAAAAAGGGTTTTTTATTAAATGTTATTGATAAAAATCTGGATAGTAGATTTGAAATTAGTTCAGATCTACTTCATTATAGAAACTATGTAGACTTATCAAAGGCTGTTCCTGGAAGTTATCAGTTATCAGCTTCAGGTATATCCAATTGTAATTTTACATTTACTTTATCAGTTGATGATAATTCATTATCACCTTCAAATACTTCTTTAGTAAACCCAATGCACCAAGTTACTTCTATTAAACAAGTGCAGAATTCGAATTCCTCTTACCAATATTTAATTAGCGGTAAATTTTCAGGTAACTATAAAAATAATAATGGAGCGATGATTCCCGTCGTTGGTTCATATCAGAAAATTATAGAAGTGCTCAAGTAAGTACGATTATTGAAGCCACTTTAAAAAAATCCACCCCCTAAGATTTTTGAATAATCAGTTGGTAAGGGTTTTTTCAGGTTGAAATGATTAAAATAATCATTTTTTACTTCAAATACTCCAAAGAAAGTCGCATCAAACTTTCGGCTGCAGTCTTCGATTTTAAGGTTGTAAACTCACGTGAAGTGTTATCGCCAACTTCATAAACCAATGCTTCAGCGTTAAATTCTCGATTAAAAAATGCTTTAGAAATTACCCCAGAGGTAGGTTTACTTCCTCTTGCATTTACTTTATAATCTGGAATTGCTTTTTCTAGCGATTCGAACCAACGGCTAATTAGTCCGTCCATATGGGTGGGCTTTTCCGTTATATTCGTATAAAATATATCATCCCAAGTGGAATGAAAGTCTATCCCAAAATAGAGTTTACGCGGTGTTCCTGTCAGTTTTTGGCGTAGAAAATCACGCACAATTTGAG
>JACCDH011560970.1_pt1 | contig 13911 bp, 12 predicted proteins | sample 7442481 | NCBI WGS metagenome assembly JACCDH01 (sample SAMN15323433, study PRJNA562643) | freshwater metagenome | isolation source: river surface water | place: USA:Blue River Watershed | collected 2017-08-15
GAAGGAACTAAACATTCATACACGTCCACTTACTTGGCCGATTGGTATTGGTAGCGATTTTCAAGGGGTATACAATTTGTATCAAAAGAAACTAAACTTATTTCAACCAGATAAAACGAAAATAGCCAAAGAGGTAGTTGAAATTAGTGACTTAAACAGCGAGGAATTAGACCAAATTATTGGCACAAAAGCCGCTGATAAATTGCGTGAAGATGCCGAATTGATTGAAGGTGTTTACGAACCGTTTAATCAAGACTTGTACTTGGAGGGCTATTTAGCTCCGGTATTTTTCGGTAGTGCTATCAATAATTTTGGTGTGCAAGAGTTATTAGATACATTTATTCAAATTGCACCCGAACCGAGAAGCAGACACACCGAAGAACGCGAGATAAAACCTGAAGAGAAGAACTTTACCGGGTTTATTTTTAAAATTCACGCTAACCTAGACCCTAACCACCGCGACCGTATCGCATTCTGTAGGATTGTATCAGGAAAATTTGAACGAAACAAATTCTATCATCATACACGCTTAAACAAGAAATTACGTTTTAGCAACCCAACTAGTTTTTTAGCTAACGATAAGAGCGTAATAGACGAAGCCTATCCGGGTGATGTGGTTGGTTTGTATGATAATGGAAACTTTAAAATCGGAGATTCGTTAAGCGAGGGAGAAAACATCGCGTTTAAGGGCATTCCGAGCTTCTCTCCCGAGATATTTAAGGTATTAGAGAATAAGGACCCACTAAAGACCAAACAACTGGAAAAAGGCATTATGCAGCTTACCGATGAAGGTGTAGCGCAATTGTTTACCCAACAGCCCGGAAATACCCGAATTGTGGGTACAGTGGGTGAACTTCAATTTGATGTAATTCAGTTTCGTTTGTTACATGAATACGGGGCATCGTGTGCGTTTACTCCATTAAGCTATCAAAAAGCTTGTTGGTTTACCTGCGATGACAAAACAGAGCTAGAGCGTTTTAATGTGATTAAGCGATACAACATTGCTGCTGACAAAGACGGAAGACCAGTATTTTTTGCTGATAGTTTGTGGAGTTTAAAAATGACTCAAGATACTTTTCCTAAAATTGAGTTCCACTTTACTTCGGAATTTGAGTAGTGCTAAACTAACGACACCAACACTTCCTTTTTCACTTCATGCCCCCCATCAAACTCCACTATTCTTGCGTTTAGTGAGCGCATCAACTCGTATACGTGTTCGTGTTTTTCAGGTGTGATAAAAGGATCGTTTGTTCCTGTAACGTAGGTGATTTTTTTACTTGAAATGGTGGTTGAAATTGGGTTGACCAGCTCTGCCGCCAATTCACCCGAGTATGCAATAAACTCATCAACCCTACTTTGGTTGTTATGAATAAAGCGGGATGCTGTGGCTACTCCTTGCGAAAATCCCAACATCACCACTTTGCAAGAAGGCGGTATTTGTAGTGCTTGATAAAGCGTGTTGAGGTAATGAATATAATCTGCTATTTCAGCCTCTCGATCTTCGGAGGTCATCCATGTAGCAGCAGGCTTACCACCAAAACCACGTGCATAAAACTTATTCAAACCTTCAGGTGCTACAATAAAGCGTGAGCCATCATTCAATACTTCAAAATCTTGAATAAAGTCTGTTGCCAACTGCGCATATCCATGCAACACCAACCACACTTCTTTGGTGTGTTGGTTTAACTCGCCAAGTGTAAAATAGCGAGCGGTTTTAGCAACTTGTATATGGTTTGAGTTGGCCACGTTAAGCCAAATTGCCTTCTTTCAATCGTTCGGTGTTTTCGGCAATTTGAAGTTTATCGATAAACTCTTGTATTTCGCCATTCATAACATCCGGTAGGTTGTATACGGTTAATCCAATACGGTGATCAGTAACACGTCCTTGTGGGTAATTGTATGTTCGAATCTTTGCAGAACGATCGCCTGTTGACACCATCGTTTTACGTGAGCTTGCAATTTTCTCGTTATGCTTTTGCAACTCAATCTCGTACAATTTTGTACGCAACATTTGCATGGCACGCTCGCGATTACCATTTTGTGTACGCTCAACCTGACAAACAACCACAATACCACTAGGTTTGTGGGTTAACATCACTTTCGATTCTACTTTATTTACGTTTTGTCCACCTGCACCACCTGAACGTGCTGTTTGCATTTCTATATCAGCAGGGTTGATTTGCACATCCACCTCTTCTGCTTCAGGAAGTACAACCACTGTTGCGGCAGAAGTATGCACACGACCTTGGGTTTCCGTATCAGGAACACGTTGTACGCGATGTACACCACTCTCATACTTCAACACTCCGTAAACTTCTTCACCTGTTACCTCTACAATAATCTCTTTATAACCTCCGGCAGTTCCTTCCGTAAAATCAACTACCTCCGTTTTCCAACCTTTTGATTCGCAATAGCGCATATACATCCGGTACAAATCACCGGCAAAAATACTCGCCTCATCACCTCCGGTACCACCACGAATCTCCAGTGTTACGTTTTTCGCATCCTCCGGATCTTTAGGCACCATCATCATTCTGATTTCTTGCTCCAATGGCTCCACTAAAGGAACTAATTCATCCAACTCTGCCTTGGCCATTTCACGCATTTCCTCATCCTTCTCCGTGCTTAACAATTGCTTGTTATTGTCGATATTACCTACCAAATTTCGGTATTCGTAATATTTATCTACGATGCGTTGAAGTTCTTTGTATTCACGATTTAACTGGGTAAAGCGCTTCATGTCGCTAACCACATCGGGTTGCGAGAGCATGTCTTGCACTTGGTCAAATCTTACTTTAATGCTTTCTAATTTATCTAACATGACGTTGTTTGTCTTAAACAGCCTAAACGCTGAAAAGGTGGGCAAATTTCGCTTTTTTTAGGGAGAACAACAACCCCGAACTAAAAGCTGTAAATAGAAACCGTATCTTGCTTTTGTAAGTAAATGCGCTCTTTTTCTACACTTAACCTAACCACTCCTGTTGTATCGGGTAAGGTGTATGCTTGTTCTTGCGAAGTTTGCCAATTGTAACGATTGAGTTTTTGTGCCGCATAATAGAACAAAAATCGATCAAGCACTTTTACTTCATTAACTCCTTTAACAGGTATAGTCTTTTGGTATGATGCAAAGACATCAAATAATAGAATTCCGTTATTCGCATCTACAACAAAAACACGATCTCCATTATCGTAAAGGTAGTTTACAGCAGTATTTGCAAGAATGTACTGACGAACATTTCCGCTGCTTTGTTCTACTTCGCTCTCTTTATTAATTTTTTTCAACTGCAAGTCGCCCACATCAAAAACCCATAAATTGTTATCGTATGCTCTAGCTACTGCTGCTGCCTGAATAACACCTGCCTTTGTTAAGTTAATTTCACCGCGATAGGCCAAATTATTATCCAGAATAATCACCTTATTCAACTCGCGATAAAACAAAAATACTTGCAATGGATTTGAGGCATCTACTTGTGTAATGTTGCCGGTATAATTATAATTCAACGTACCAACCAAAGCGCCATTACGCCCATACTTGTTCAATTGGTTTCCATTAGTTAGCACATATAAATTACCTAAGTTATCAGTAGTGATATTTTTTACCTTAGAGAGAATGTGTGTGAGTAAGGTATACCTTGATTCGTTTTGAGGTGGGCAAAACGACACCAACAGAATGACTAGTATGAAATAACCAATCGATTTCATTACTTGTTAAACGTTTTAAGTACAAGTTCATTGCCATCAAAAACGGCATACGTGTTATAACCCATCCAATCACCCAAGTTTACATACGTACTTTTCTCGTTTACGGGACGCATCATTGGGAGATGGCGGTGACCAAATATGAAATAATCTACCGGTGTTGATGATGCAATTTGTTTTGCATAGAGCATCAGGTATTCTTTATCATCACCAAAGTAGGTTGCGTTATCGGTGAAGGTGTGTTGCTTGCTTCTGGCCGAAAACCAGTTGGCAATTCCAATTCCGATGTTGGGATGAAAGAAAGCAAATAAGCGTTGGAAGAAATGATTTCTATACACACTCAAAATAAACTTAAACCAGCGCTGATTGGGACCAAGGCCATCACCATGTGCGATATGAAAGCTTTTACTCCCTAATTGAACGGTAATGGGTTTATCGTAAACCTTGCATCCAATTTCTTGCTCCAAGTAACCAAATTGCCACAAATCATGATTGCCATGAAAAATATGCAAGCGTATTCCTGCATCATTCAGTTCAGCTAGTTTACCTAGTAAGCGAACAAATCCTTTCGGGACTACCGTTTTAAATTCAAACCAAAAATCAAACAAATCGCCCACCAAATAAATGTCTGATGCATTGTGCTTAATACTATCAAGCCAAGCCACAATATGTTTTTCGCGAAGCAAACTATCGGCATGTGTTGGAACACCTAAATGAAAATCGGAGGCGAAATAAATATGCGTTCGGTTACTCAAAATGTGAATTCAGAATTACAATTAATGTTGATCATCGATAAGGAATACGAACAACTCTTTGGGGCCATGGGCACCAATTACTAAGGTGCGTTCGATATCTGCCGTTCTGCTTGGTCCGGTAGCGTAGCTCAACATCGAGGGCATGTTTCGGCCATATCTATTTCGTATTACTTGCATGGCCTCTTTCATTTCCATTACCACTTGAGAGGTATATGCAACGACCACGTGCACAGGAGGAACAATAGATAATGCTCGTCCATTTTTTGCAGAACTTAACAATATACTTCCTGTTCGTGCTACTAATGCCTCGCATGAGGTAAGACCAACTTGTGCTTTTTCAACGAGGGATTTATCCAGAACGAAAGGTACGCCTGAATCCTTCAACTGATCTTGCAATCCATCTTCCCAGCAATGAATGGTTTTATACTTCTTACGCTCAACAAGCGTTAAAAACTTATCAAGAAAATCGAATTTGTTATCGCAGTAAATAAATTGTCCTTGAACCTGCGTAAAGTTGCGCGCAAAGGTTTCCAACAGCGGCTCATGCTCTTGTGGTTGAGCGTATACATTACTTTCCAAATCGATGTTTGCATATACAGCCTTCGATTTAAAGATAAGTGCCTGACGCACCTTCTTTAAAATTTTTTCTTTCGCTGTTATGTTTTGATCGATTGCCACGGTTCACGAATATTACACAAATATAGGAATAACAAGAACCGAGGCAATAGTATTGGAAATAACCCTATTTCATTACAATCAACTTAAACAAGCCGCTCTGATCTCCGCTAATTACTCTTATGAAATAAACTCCATTAGCTAAATCTTGTGTGGAGATTTGTGCCTGTATTTGTCCGCCTAAACTTGTAAGAGGAACTTGTTTTAATGATTGCATGGTTGAACTGTATAGCTCTAAATACGCATCACGGTTACTCTCAAAGCTTACCGTTACACTTTGGCTAGCAGGATTAGGGTATAGTTTTACTAATGAAGAAAGCGTTTGCTCACTCAACCCGGTTGATGTTTGAACAATAACCGTTCTGTTCAACACAACATCACTGCATACTGTGCTTTGTGCCGTTACCTTAATGGTGGCTGTTCCAGTATCTGTCCATAATATTACTGCTTCATTATCTTGTGAGCTTTGAAGTTGGCCACCTGTTACATTCCAAACTAACGAGTGGTAAGGATTACTTTGGGTACTGTATGTTTTCACCGAGTTCTTTGCTACTACTGATTCGCCAATAATGCTTTGCAGATTAGCAACAGGAGATACTTTATACACAACGGTATCATATCCATAGCAAGTTACCGAGTTGTTTACCTGGCCATATCTATAAACAATCAAAGAAGTGTCGGGGAGTAAAGGAGCACTTCCTGGAGTAAAGGTTGTTATAGCCACCGACTGACTGTTATAAAATATGCCACCTGCAGGTGTTGCTTGCTGAATGTTTTGTAAAACGAATGCAGGTGCTGTTTCACAAAAAACTCCGTCAGTTCCAGCATTAGCTTGAGGTGCAGCATAAACTCTATATGTGAAGCTATCAATAGATGTGCACCGCACACTATCATAGATGTAGTAAATCTTATTTACGTTAGGCGTAAGTAACGCTGTTGAAGGCTTAAAAACCTCACTCGGTGTTACTGATGGCTCTATTCTGAAATAACCTCTTGAATCAACCTGTTGGGTAGTTCTTAAGTTTATCTCAGGTGTGTTGTTACACCATTCCTTATCGGTACCGCCATCAATAACAGGGGCAGTTTGCACAAAAATGTTGAGGTAATCCGTATTTGAGCATGGCAATACAGTACTTGGTGAAGTTAAATTATAGTTTAGTGTATAGGTGTAAGCTAAAATGTTAGTGTCAGGTAATTGAATTGCATTTAAATCCGGGTTGAAATAAAACGTTTTAATTGCACCTTGAGTAACTGATGAAACCATCGGTCCCTTAACTGTATTCCAAACACCTTTAGTTCCTGTTTGATCGATTGGTGTGCGATACGTATCACTTAATGAAAACAACTTATTCCTATTCGAACAAAAGTTCATATCATCTCCGGCAAATACTTTTGGTGTAGCTAATACACGCACTAACACCGAATCTGTTTTTGAACAACCGCCAACACTTGTTGGTGCTTGATACGTATAGTTGATGTAGTAATTCTTAGTTGCTCCGTTCGGATTGTTTTCCATATTCGTGTACAGAGTATCTAGTGGTAGTCCGGGTAACTTAGTAATTTCAACACTATAAGTTGAACCAACTTGCTTAATTACACTTGTTGATCCTTTCCATGTCCAAACTCCCAATCCACCTTGCAAATTAGCAGGAGATGCTATTCTTGTTGGCAATTGTAATTCAGGTGTAGTTCTACAAACAGACAATGCAGAGATAGGAGAAAGTGTTGGTGTTTGATTAACTGATACTACAATGGTATCTGTTTGCGAACACGACAATTGTTTTATGGTGGTATCCGTAGCATACGTGTAACCGGTAACCAAATAAGTAGTGCTTGCCGAAGGAGTAACTTCCAATGTACCCGCTATTACTTTAGGTCCGATTGTAGTATAATTACCGGAAGCCAAATAGCCCCACTGGTAATTTTGAGCGCCAGAAACTCTGAGCTTGGCTATATTTCCGCTGCATATAATGGTATCATTGGATGCCAGTAAATTAATATTATTACTTGCAAAAACTTTCACACTATCTGCTGCAGAGCAGCCGTTGGTTTGAGTAGCGGTTACCTTATACACTCCTGGTATTGTTACCGTTTTAATAGTTTCCACACCACTATCCGACCATAAATAACTGGTTGATTGCCCTTGTGTTTGATTCGTTGCGTTTAATACAACCTGACCATTACAAAGGAGAACACTGTCAGGAAGTGTAAATGTTGGTTGCGCCTTTTGGGTAACAAATACAGTATCATTCAACGCACAATTCTGAAATGCACCACTCGTAACTAAACCGGAGTAAATAATAGCAGTATTTGAAGTCACCGTGTAGTTTAGTGTATTCCCCATTCCAATATTAGACGCCCCACCACTTAAACGCCATGTATAATTACCTGATGGTAAAGAAAAATTCAAATTCGCACCGAGGCAAACAGTTGTATCTGTTAATGAAAACGGAGGAAAAGAGTCTACGGTTATTGTATCATAATAAGTTACATTGGGGCAACTAGCAGCTCCGATAGCAGATCCAGTATACTTTACCAAGTATCTTCCGGGTTGATGGTAACCAAAGGTATCAATCAAAATACTTTCCGGATTATTACCGGTGAAAATTGGATTCAATTGAGTAGCAGCAATAGTTCTAAATCCTCCTGAAAAAGTGAAGTCGTTAGGATTGTTAGCTATTTGAACTATGACACTATCAAGTTTAGCGCTTGACTTCAGTTTCTTAATATTTAAGATGTATCTGTTGCAACTTAGTTTTGAAACACTGTCCACAAGGGCCGGAATAGCTTTTACATTAATACTAAAAGATTTGATAAATTGGCCCACTCTAGGACATGCGTTATCCATAACTAGTGTAGTAAAAAAGTATGGTTGGTCTCTCGCATCTTCGGCAACGGTTGTCCAACAAAACTGCCATTGGTCTTCTCGTGGTCGAGCTCCGGTAGTAGTATCATATGTTGGACCAAAAGTAAGTTTGCCTGGCCTTACAATACTATTGTTCCAAAGTATCCTGGTAGTATCAAACCTTGGAATGGCAGGATAAACATCCGAATCCTTTGCAGTAATTGTAAAACAAAGTTGCTGCCCTGCGCAAATTTCATAATTATACCTAGGTTGTCCATTCGACAATGATGGATTAGTTATTATATTAGGTAGCCTATTGGCCGGACATGCTAATGTATAAAATTGCATATCACGCATTGTTTGACCCACTAGTACAGCTGTGCCCGAAGCATCTTTTGTCCATTGCTTAATCATTACGCACAAATCACCAAAAATAAAAGATGGCGAATTATTAATTGCGTTGAAACTAATATCTCCATTTATGGTATCAAGGATAACATACGGTCCGGTGGGCTGAGGAAAATTGATGTGTGGTACAGCATTTGGATTTAAAGGAAACGGCCTTAAATAACTATACGGAGAAGTGTAAGTACCGATTGTATTTGGATAGGATTGAAAAGCCGGAATTAAATGGTACGACAATGAATCGCCATCAACATCTACTGTTCCCATATTAATTCTAAACTCTTGACCCGAACAAACCGTGATAATGGGTTCGTTCGTTATAGTTGGAGAATTGCTTTGTCCGGAACTTTGGCGATCATAGATATTTAACGTTGCACCTATTGAAAAATTTTCTGAAGGCATATTTATCATTCCCACATTCCTTAAACCTGAAGTATAGGAGATATCCCAAAAAGCACAATTAGAAGAGTTCAACGATGACATACTTAAATCTAGTGTTCCCTCAAAAATCCATTTCTCTACAGAGGGTGAACTAGGCCCGCCTGTTACCGTACCTAAATTGGTACATCCATTTTTTGCAGAGGGGCCGCAAGCTAGACTTACATGTTTCATAATGTCTTCCACTTTTACTAACGACATTGAAACGTTTACTTGATTTGGTGTGGCTGAGCATCCTGCTGGATTCAACGTGGTATTAGGTTTTGCAACCATCCCAGGTGACAATGCACTTCCTAGGCTTGCGTTTGAAAAACAAGTTGCACAACCCGTGCAATCTCTATACACGGTTAGCCTTATTTTCCATTTACGAACACCAATGTTATAATATTCAATATCGCCTCCGGCAAAATGACTGGAGAAAGAGGACAAACTGATTAGCATGAAAGCCAGGAATAGTAATTTCTTCATAAAGGTTAGTACAGATAGCTGCACAAAGCTATAATATTCTAACCGAATTAGCATCTTCATTCACTAGAGGTTAAATGGTATTCCTGCTGATTTGAAAAAAAAGCCTACCTTTGCCCCGCTTTTTATGCAAATCGAAGTATTAAAATCTAAAATTCACCGCGTTAAGTTAACTCAAACCGAGTTGCATTACGTGGGCAGCATCACCATTGACGAAGCGTTAATGGAAGCTGCAAATATGATTGAGAACGAAAAAGTTCAGGTAGTTAACGTAAATAATGGTGAACGTTTAGAGACCTACATCATTAAGGGCGAACGCAACAGTGGGGTAATTTGCCTGAATGGTCCTGCTGCACGCAAGGGTTTTGTGGGCGACTACTTAGTTATCATCTCCTACGCAAGTATGGATTTTGAAGCTGCCAAGCAGTACAAGCCAATTGCTATCTATCCTGATAACAATAACCGATTAATCAGTTGAGCACCCAACTAAAAAAGTACCTACAGTTTGCTGTAATTTTTGCTATAGGGGCGGCCTTTTTATACTTTGTATTTAAAGGAACCAACTGGAGCGATTTGTGGCAAAAATTCACTCACGCCAATTACTGGTGGATTGCTGTTGGTTTGTTGGTGTCTATCATTAGTCATTGGTTTAGGGCTTACAGAGCCACAATGCTTTATGAAGCGCTGGGCTATCAGGTGAGTACAACAAACAGTTTACACGCAGTATTTATAGGTTACTTTATTAATTATTTTATTCCTAGAGGTGGTGAGGTTTCTCGCTGCGCTGCGCTGAATAAAACAAATAACCTTCCCATTGAAAAAAGTTTAGGCTCCGTAATCACTGAAAGATTAGTAGATATGCTGATGCTGTTAATCATTCTCGGTTTAGTTTTTTTATTGCAGTTTGATGTTATTATCAGTTACATCAACACCAATTTAAATGCGGGTTCTGCACAAAAGTCCGGAATGCTTAAGTACGTACTTTTAGCTTTAGTACTTGTTGGTGGAGCAAGTGTGTTTCTCTTCAGAAAACAGTTAGTTAAAATTCCTCTTTTCAATAAATTGGTTGAGAAACTGAAGGGTTTTTTAATTGGCTTACTGAGCATTAAGGAAGTAAAGAAACCTATTTTATTTATAACCTTATCAGCCGGTATTTGGGCTTGCTACATCTTAATGATGTACTTCTGTTTGTTTGCACTTGACGCCACATCAAACTTAACCTTTGCACAATGCCTAACGGTATTTGCCATGGGAACTATAGGTATTGTTATTCCGGCACCGGGGGCAGGAGCAGGAACGTATCACTTTGCTGTAATGCAAGGATTACTCTTGTTTGGTGTAGCACAAGAAGACGGTATTGCATATGCAACCATTGTTCATGGTGCACAAATGGTTATGTTTATCGTGTTAGGTGCTATCAGCTCGTTGGCAATTCTTGGCAAACAGCAAGCAAAAAACTAACTTCGTTTTATGTCACATCACCAATCTGTTTTAGCTAAATTATTTACCTCTCGTGCCGATTTACAGCAACGTGTAAATGCTTGGCAGCAAGCCGGTGATAAAGTGGTGTTTACTAACGGTTGTTTTGATTTACTTCATCGTGGACATGTTGACTATTTAGCAAAGGCTGCAGATTGCGGACAACGTTTAATAATTGGTGTAAACACTGATGCCTCTGTTAGTAAACTAAAAGGGCCAAATAGGCCGATACAAGACGAGCAATCGCGCTTGCAAATACTTGCTTCGTTGCAATGTGTAGATGCGGTAATCCTATTTGACGAAGAAACACCTTACGAGTTAATACAATTGTTACAACCTGATGTGTTGGTGAAAGGAAGCGATTACCAACCCGAAAACATTGTTGGGTACGATGTAGTAACGGCCAAAGGTGGCGAAGTAAAAACCATTGATTTTATTCCGGGATTCAGCACCAGCGCCATTGAGCGCAAAATCAAGAACAGCTAAACTTTTACTAATTCAGGTTGTTTACTGATAGATGAGTAATCAACCGATTTCAATTTTTTGGTTTAGACGCGACTTACGTTTGCAAGACAATGCAGGCCTTTACCATGCTTTAAAAAGTGGTGTTCCTGTTCTTCCTATTTTCATTTTTGATAAACAGATTTTAGATAAGCTAGAGGACAAATCAGACAAACGCGTTGATTTCATTCATCAAACCATACAGCAGTTAAAGCAAGAGCTCACAACACTTGGTAGTGATTTACAAGTTTTCTACTCTACCCCCGCTGAAGTTTGGCCGCAACTCATTAAAGAATATAACATTACACGTGTATACACCAATCACGATTATGAACCTTATGCCATAAGTAGAGATGAAAAAGTACGTGAGTTATTGACTCAACACAACATTGCGTTTCATACCTACAAAGACCAATGCATTTTTGAATACAACGAGGTTTTGAAAGATGATGGAAAACCTTACACGGTGTTCACCCCTTACTCCAAAAAATGGAAGGCTAAGCTCAACGATTTTTATTTACGCGCCTACCCTACCGAACGTTATTTTCAAAACTTCTTTAAACCAACTCAAGCATACCCATTACCTACGTTAGAGCGAATGGGCTTTCAAAAAACCGAATTTGTATTTCCGCTTAAAGAAGTAGTACAAGGCATTATTAAGAACTACGATAAAACTAGAGATTTCCCTGCCATTCAAGGCACATCGCTTTTAGGCATACACTTTCGATTTGGTACCATTAGTATTCGTGAAAAAGCACGCAAAGCATTAGCATTAAATCAAATCTATTTAAACGAATTAATTTGGCGCGATTTCTATATGCAGATACTGGCTAATTTCCCACATGTTGCCACACGTGCATTTAGGCCTGAATACGATTTGATTGAGTGGAGAAATAATGAAGAAGAATTTGTAGCTTGGTGCGAGGGTAAAACCGGATATCCTATCGTGGATGCGGGTATGAGACAACTCAACACAACAGGTTACATGCACAATCGTGTTCGTATGATTGTAGCTAGTTTTTTAACCAAGCACTTATTAATTGATTGGCGTTGGGGTGAAGCATACTTTGCTAAAAAATTGTTGGATTTTGATTTGAGTGCAAACAATGGTGGCTGGCAATGGGCAGCAGGTTGCGGTACAGATGCTGCACCATATTTCAGAGTATTTAACCCACAACTACAAACCGAGAAATTTGATAAGCAACTCGTTTACGTAAAACATTGGGTTCCGGAGTATGGAACGATAAAACAAATCAAACCTATCGTGCAACACGACTTTGCACGCAAGCGTTGCTTGGAAGTTTACAAAACCGGGTTGTCTAAAAAATAAAAAAGCACCCGAAGGTGCTTTCTCAAAAATAGCTATTTCTTATTTCTTTGAACTGCAGCATGATTTTTTGCCGCTAGATTTACCACAAGATTTTTTCTCACCAGGAGCACATTTTTTCTCTTCCTTTTTTTCCTCAGCAGGTAAGGCTGCCTCTTCGGTTGTTGCAGGAGTTATTTGTGCTTGCTGACCTTGCTTAGGAGCAGGGGTAACAGTTTTGTTTTTAGGTGTATTTTGTGCCGGAGCAACAGTTTGTGCACTTGAGCTTGAATACATCACGCCAAAGAATGCAGCTAATAAAACTAACTTTTTCATATGTTATACGTTTGAAAATGAAGTACTAAATTAACGAAATAATTGAGATTTACGTATAATTTTAAATCTCAGCCAATACCGTTCTTCCACCTTTAACCACTTGGTTCAATTCCACGTTCACTTTCGTTCCAACCGGAACAAAAATATCAACGCGTGAACCAAATTTAATAAAGCCCATCTCATCTGCTTGTGCTACATATTGTCCTTCTTTTACATACCAAACAATACGCTTAGCCAAAGCACCGGCAATTTGACGAAACAACACTTCTGTTCCCGATTTGGTTTCGATAACGGTTGTTGTACGTTCGTTTTCAGTTGATGACTTTGGATGCCAAGCCACTAAATACAAACCCGGATGGTATTTGAAATATTTTACTAATCCACCTACCGGATTACGATTTACATGCACATTAAATGGCGACATAAATACCGAAATTTGAAGGCGCTTTCCTTTAAAGTATTCAGGTTCCTCCACTTCTTCAATCACAACCACCTTACCGTCTGCAGGCGATATAACCAAGTTCTCGCCTAATGTTGGAGTGATGTTTGGGTTACGGAAAAACTGAAGTACAATAACCAACAAAATAATGGATAACACCATTACGCTGTTTTGAACAAACATAAAATCCGGTAACAAAAATTGAATACCGGCATTAAGTGCAAATAACACTACCAATGTTATTAATATGGTAGCTTTACCTTCTTTGTGTAACATACGTTTTAAAAAATATGCCACAGACACTCAGGATGATTTCCCGTTAGTCTGTGGCAATTGTTAATAGTTTTTATAAACCAAATTTACCGCGTAGTTTCTCCACTTCGGCAACCTTGCTTATTGATACTACATAAGCAGCAATACGCATACTGATGTTGTATTTTTGAGAAGCAGCATAAACCGCTTCAAAAGCAGTTTTCATTACACGGTCAGCTCTGCGATAAACGCGCTCTTCTGTCCAAAAGTAACCTAAACGGTTTTGAACCCACTCAAAGTAACTTACAGTAACACC
>JACCDH010503684.1_pt1 | contig 13909 bp, 10 predicted proteins | sample 7442481 | NCBI WGS metagenome assembly JACCDH01 (sample SAMN15323433, study PRJNA562643) | freshwater metagenome | isolation source: river surface water | place: USA:Blue River Watershed | collected 2017-08-15
ATCCTAGGTTATGGCATGTGGCGTGATGTCCGCAAAGGCGATCATGATGATTGGAAAGGGTGGGAGGAGTAGTTTTGGAGCATGGAAAATGGAACATAGAACATAGAACATGGAACATAGAACATAGAACATAGAACATGGAACATAGAACATAGAACATGGAAAATAGTATGAAAAAACTATAAATTTGATTGAATCAAGTCTATGCTCCATGATCAATGCTCAATGCTCTCTTTTTTCTAGGTCCTTCTTTCCTAACTTCTTTAACGCCTGATAATCCAACCAATAAAGTACTTTAATGGAGAAGCTATTCAAGGGTGAATACTCGAACATTTTTTGGACATTTTGTGTGTAGCTTGATTGCACGAATTTATCGTCAGAGAAGATGGCATTTTTCCAAACAACATTAATTTCACTTCCAGGACGGAACACCCAACGGTAAACGAAATCGATGGTGAAAGCATTGAAATTGGTATTATAAACAGATTCTCCATTGGCATCCAATCCGGTTAAGTTATTAGCCAACAAGGTTCCATCCGTTTGTAAATCATAAAACGAATCATAGGAAAGGGTAGAACGGTAATGACGCAAACGGAAGGTAATCCCCATACGATTGGTCATTGTGTAGCTCAAATTAATTGAATTGGTGGTGTTGACCAAATCACGTGAACCAAAGACAATGGCATCTGTCACTTCAACTGGATCACCAAAAGCAATCGCATATCCTTGACTATTGTTTTGGAAATACTGTTCCCACGAATAAACAAGGAAAATTTTATCGCTCAAACGAAAGCGAGGACTGAAGTTGTAATAATATTCTTCCCAATCTCCGCGATCCAATAAAACATAGTTTAATGATAAATCTAACGCGAATTTCTTCTGGTAATTTGTTGAAATCCAACCACCTATGTCGACCCATTTCGGTAAAATAAAATAACTTCCCTCGTTGCGCGGTTCGAAATAGTCGAAACCATTTGTTAAGGTGCTGTTTGCATTTAAACCAAAAGCATTGAATTTTTTTGTAATAAAGAAACTACTGAGATTCAAATATGTATTTGTAAAAGCGTTTGGTTTGTACAAACGATTGTAAGAAAGTGTCGATGTAACGCCCATTTGGTTTAATTTCCAGAATGGTTTAAAAATGCGGTAACTGGCACTTGTTTCAATCACACGTTTATTGTTCACAGCGTTGAATCCCATGTCATTCGGGTCGTAGGTGTTTGATTCTTCGAAATAAGCAGTTGTGAAAACGAAATTCCCCGTTTGTTTTCCAAAATTCACACCGTAGTTATAGCCAGTTTTCGTTTTATCCGTGTAGAATTTGTTGGATAAATTCGTTTTTCCAGAAACAAAATACTTGTTTGTTTTCGTGTTCAATTTCATGTTGAAACCAGTAACGTTGGCATCGTAAAAACTACCAGCGCGTGTTACATTTGTATTCGTCAAGGTTATTGAACTGTTGTTTTTTAAATTTTGATCTGCCACCAATACATTGTAATTGGTTAATGGAGCAGCAACAATTGTTCTGTCTTCACCCGTTAGCGTGTTATGCGCTGTTGCCATTTGTTCAGCTGTAATGGCGTTGAAAACACCAATCCCTAGTCCTGATTTTGTTCGACCAGAAACTTTAGTGGCATTGTACAATTGTGAACTCGTTGGGACATTTGTGAGTTCTTCGTTTTCTAACAAATTCGTACTCAAAACACTGTAGGGCGATTGAATTCCAATGCGACGTGAGTAGAACAATCCAGCTTTACTAAACAATTCAGTTCCTTCGGTAAAGAATTGTCTGTTTTCATTGAATTGAATTTCAAACGGACTCAAATTCAATACTTTGTTATCGAAGACTACTTGTCCAAAATCAGGTACCAAGGTCATATCCAAGGTAAAAGCTTCGTTCAATCCCAACTTAATATCCATTCCACCATTGAACGAACGCGACCAATTGCTTGTTCCCGGTTGATTCAAAGGGAAATGATCAGCGTACGCAGAAACATAAGGCATAAACGCCAAGCGTAAAGGTGGTTGAATTCCTTTTACATTCGTTAAACTAGCATTTTGCAACAACCAATTGTCGATTTCAGGATTGATTTCTGGCCATGTCGATTCTTCGCGGTTGTGACTGATGTAACGAAAGAAATTGACGCCCCATTTTTGTACCTCAACTTTTGGAAAACGAAAAGCCGAATACGGTATGCGTATTTCACATTGCCATCCCAATTCATTGCGTTCAACAGCACTTTGCCAAACCATGTTCATTTCAATGTTTTCACCTGCGAAATACAATTTAGAATCATATTGAACTCCCATACTGCTGACACCAAAGTCGAAACCGTTTTGTTTATCGTTGTAGGTGTCTAATAAAATTTGAAAGTTGTCAACGTTTGCATTGAAATCATCACGTTGAGAAAGCACTTTTGAAACATGTTCTGGTTTGTCGTAGCAAATCGCAAAAATGTACATCGCGTCATCATCGTACATGATTCGAACTTCTGTATTTTGAGTAGAAGGCGTTCCAGGCTGCGGTTTAAATTGTGTGAAATGATCTATTTTTTGTGCTTTCGCCCAATCGGCCTCGGTTGCTTTTCCATCGATCACCATTTTTTCAGATGTACGAAAAGCTTCCATCGTTTTCTGTGCAGAAAGATGAAAACTCACGAAAAGTATAAGTGCTATTGAAAATATGCGTGTCAAGTTGGCAAAGATAGTTTTTATTAAAAAGTTGGAGCAAATGAATTTTTATGAAAGGTTAAACTTGTACACCAATTACACATACATCATCTAATTGGTCGAGTGCTCCTTTCCATTGGTCAAAATACTGCATCAGATAATGACGCTGTTCCCTCATTGAATACGCTTGTAGTGACAAAATCATTTCCTTCATGCGTTTGGATTTCATTTTCTTTCCGTCTTCGCCGCCAAATTGATCGGCAAATCCATCACTGAACAAGTAAATGGAATCACCTTTTTCAAGTTGAATTTTCTGGGAAACAAAAGGTTCGTAATTGCTGAATTGACCAATCGGTTGTTTGGAAGGTTTGAATTCCAATATCTCATCTTGCTGTTTCGGTTTGAGCCACAATGGAGAATTTGCTCCAGCCCAGTGAAGTTCGTTTGTCGTGAAATTTAAATTACAAATCGAAATATCCATTCCATCGTTGACAATTTCATCACTTTTCTGAAATTCATGCAATATAATTTCGCGTGTTTTGTTCAAAATATCAGCGGGATCCGTCAAATTAAATTCGCGCACAGAACGATTCAAGGCATTGTTACAAACAACACTTACCAATGCTCCTGGAACACCGTGTCCCGTGCAATCGGCTACAGCAAAAATTAAACTGTCTTTTTTTGGTTCCATCCAATAAAAATCTCCGGCAACGATGTCTTTCGGTTGATAGAAAATGAAGGAATTGCGCAAGTATTCTTTCACCAATTTGTCAGAAGGAAGAATGGCACTTTGGATACGTTTTGCATACGTGATGGAAGCCAGGATTTCGGTATTCTTTTCTTCAACCAATCCTTTTTGCTTTTCAATTTGCTCCATTTGAGAACGCTCAATTTTACGTCGATTATTGACATAAATGGCAAATGCAAGAACGAATAATAGCAAAACAGTTAAGGCAATTACCCAATAGATTTGACGTTGTTTTTCTTGTTGATCGATGTAATCTTTTTTCTCTTGTTTGATCCTATCAATGGCTTTTTGCTGATCGAATTTGAATTGCATTTCGGTTTCCGTCTGCTTTTTCGTATTCATCTCATTTGTGATACTGTCTCCATAATTGACAAATGCACGATAATAGCGATAAGCATCAGCAATGTTTCCTGCTTTTTCCGAGCACGAATACAACATTTGATAACTGTATTTTATCAAATCCAGCGCACCTATTGTTTCACCTATAACTAAACCTTTCTTGGCGAATTCAATTCCTTTCTGAAAATTGCCCATTTTTTCATATACAGTAGAAAGGTTGTTGTATGAATTAGCCATGCCATGTTGATCCTTCAATTCGATGCGCAGTTTCAAGCCTTTGTTAAAGAAATCAAGTGCTTTTTCGTATTCTTTTGAATCCATGTAAACAATTGCAATGTTGCTAAGCGAAGTACTTATTCCAATTGGATCTTTAAGTAAGGAATCAATTTTCAGTGAAGCGAAATAATCTTCTAGTGCTAATTCGTACTTCTTTTGATGCATGTGGATGATTCCGATGTTGTTGTAGGTAGATGCAAGACCTTGTAAATTCTTGTCTTTTTTGCGCAATTCGAGAGCAGAATGGTAATTTTCTAAGGCTTTTTCAAAATTATTTTGATTGGAATAAATAAGTCCAATGTTGTTATAAGTGTATGAAAGTCCGCTATTATCTTTAATTGCCTTTTGCAACGGTAAAGCTTTGAAATAATAATCGAGCGCGCTTGCATATTTACCTTGATAATCACAAATGATTCCAAGGTTATTCAGGGCCATTGCTTCTCCTTTTTTATCGTTTATTTTCTTAGCGACTTCAAGTGCTTTTTGAGCGTATGTTGTACTTTTTGAATAATCACCTGTCAACCAAAGATCTTCTGAAGCATTATTCAAGGCTTTCACCTTTTTGATTGAATTTGCTTGTGCGTTAATTTTTTCCAAAGAAGGAACATCTTGTGAAAATCCCCAAGTGAAGAAGCAACTAACAAAAAGAAGAATCAGATAAAGTGGTTTCATAGGATCAATTTCGGAAAGTGAAGAAGGAATCCCAAAGCGCTTTTCGATGGTCGGGATGTGCAATGCTAATCAATAATTCTGCTCGTTCGTGAATGGTTTTTCCATATAAATTAACGGCTCCATATTCTGTTACAACCCAATGTATGTGTGCTCGCGTGGTAACAACACCAGCTCCTTCTTTTAAGGTTGGAACAATCTTCGAAACCCCATTTTTTGTGGTTGATGTAATCGCAATAATCGGTTTTCCGCCTTCTGAAAGTGAAGCGCCACGAATAAAATCCATTTGACCTCCAACACCTGAAAAGATTTTCGAACCGATGGAATCAGCACAAACTTGTCCTGTTAAATCAATTTCTATTGCAGAATTAATGGCAGTTACTTTTGGATTTTTACGAATGATTTCAACGCTATTGACCCAAGAAAAATCTAACATTTTGACCATTGGATTGTTGTCCATGAAATCAAATAACTTGCGAGTTCCAACTGCAAAAGAAGCAACAATTTCATTTGGGCGAATGGCTTTTTTTGAACCGTTAATCACACCTTTTTCAATCAGAGGTAAAATTCCATCCGAAAACATTTCTGTATGAATACCTAGGTTTTGGTGATGCGTTAAGCAATTCAATACAGCATTTGGAATCGAACCGATACCCATTTGAAGTGTTGCGCCATTCTCAATTAAGTTCGCACAATTTTGGCCAATCAAATGTTCTTCATGGCTAATTGCGTGATCTTTCATTTGAGGTAACTCGCAATCGTGTTCTACAGAAAATTGAATTTTTGAAATATGAATAAATCCATCGCCATGCGTGCGAGGAACATGTTTGTTGATTTGAGCAATGACAACTTTTGCCGATTGAACGGCTGCCAACGAAATATCGACCGAAGTACCTAAAGAACAAAAACCATGTTGATCAGGTGGTGAAACAGAAATAAGTGCTACATCAATTGGAATGATGCCTTTACGAAACAACAGAGGTGCTTCACTCAAAAAGATAGGGATGTAACTGCCGCGATTGTTTTGAATGTTTTCACGAATATTCTGTCCAACAAAAAAAGGTTTCACGATGAATGATTCTTGCATGTCAGCATGAGCATAGGGAGCTGATCCTTCTGTGTGCATTGCATAAATGCTGACATTTTTTAGTTCGCTGTGTCGCTTTGACATTGCATCAACCAAGATTGCAGGCGTTGCTGCTGCTGAATGAATGAAAACGTGATCGTTTGATCGAATGATTTTTACTGCTTCGTCTGCGTTTGTGGTCATGAAATTGGTTATTTTCAGTAAAGATTGAAATTAAGCATTTTTTTCGAATCAGATGTAGCCAACCACATCGTAAACGACATAGCCAACCCATTCTTTTGTCAAGTGATTCCAACAATCGAAATTAGATACATCAGGGATAATGTATTGATCCCAATGATAGCCTCGTGTTGGACCAGTATATAAATCAGTTGAATAACAATCCACTTTCATGTTGATTTTTGCAAAACAGGCGCGCGCTCTTCGCATGTGTGTACCTGAAGTGATCAATAAAAACGAATTAAAATGTGGATACGAACGGTTGATGATTTTTTGTGTTTCCCTTGCGTTTTCATGCGTGTTGCGCGATTTTTCTTCGGTGATGATGTCCTTTTCCGGAATTCCCCAACCGACCAAAACTTCTTTGAGTTGTTTCGCCTCATGCAAACCACGTTCTGTCACATATCCGTTATCACCCGTAATTAGAAGTTGTTTCACTTTTCCTTTATGGTATAAAGTCACTGCTTGCCAAATGCGATCTCCACCGCGACGTAAACTGACAACATTTAAGTCAGCATTGTATTCGCCCATGCCGGTGAGCACAATTCCAACATCATAATTTTTGACTTTATTTATCGGTGTTCCATGAACTTCCCAAAGTCGACAGAATTCTAAATAAATCACGGAATTGGAAAAGAAGAAGAACAAACCAAGTGCAATCCACTTAAAACGTTTCTTCCATCGTTCATTTTTCCAGAAAAAAGCGGCTATAACGCAAAGGATGAACCAAACAAATGGAGAGAATAAAAATGCGAGCGCTTTAGATAAAATGAAAAACATGTAACAAATTTAAACGCTTTCTTGAGAATTCATAGTCAAGCGCTTTAGATTTGAATAGAAGCATTAATTTTGTAAAAAAAATAACCAATGGATAAACTTGAGCAATTATTTGGAATAAAATACACCGATGTAAATCAGTTCTTGGTGAAGATGGGAACCAATTTAGTGATTTGTATTCTCATTTTAGTCATTGGATTTTGGTTGGCGAAAGTACTTTCTAGAACCTTGCGTAAAATTTTGCGCAAAAGTCATACCGACGAAGGATTGGTAACCTTTGCAACCAGTTTCGTGTCGATGGTTCTGAAGATTTTAGTTGTTGTAACTGCAATTACGCAAATAGGTGTGGAGATGACTTCCTTTGTTGCTATTCTTGGAGCAGCAGGTTTGGCAATTGGTATGGCCTTTTCAGGAACCTTGTCCAATTTTGCTGGTGGAGTCATGATTTTAGTTTTGAAACCATTTAAAGTGGGTGATACTATTTTAACCCAAGGAGAAAAAGGAGTAGTAAAAGAAATTCAGATTTTTAATACCTATTTGTATACTTCAGATAACAAAGTGATTATTCTTCCGAATGGTCCAGTTGCGAATGGAAACATTACAAATTTCACCAAAGCAGATAAGCGAAGAGTTGATACGTTTTTCAATTTGTCGGTTGAAGATGACATTACAAAGGCACGTGAAATAATTGAGGCGATTATCAAATCAGACAAACGCATTTTGAAGGATCCAAAGTATTTTATAGGAATAGAATCTTCTTCAAATGGAGTGGTTCAATTGGTTGTTAGAGCGTGGGCAATGACAGATGAACATTCTGATGTTTTATATTCTTTAAATGAGACGATTTTCCGACAATTAAAAGAAAGTGGTTTTCATTTTCCAAATGCTACACCAGCCGCTGCGCCAATTGCCAAAATCTAATGAACGCTTTAAATCAACATCCATTAATAAAAGCGTATGTAGCGCAGAATAGCTTTGGTGATACGCTTGGAATGAACTTTACGATTCTTGAAAAAGGTAAGGTTGAGTATCATTTAGTGGTTGAACAAAAACATTTAGCAACGCCAAAAGCAGCTCATGGTGGTGTAATTTCAGCTTTACTCGACGCAACCGTAGGAGTAGGAGCATTAAGTGCTGTTTGTTCGGATGGAAAAGTAGTTTCTACAATCGAAATGAAAGTAACTTTCTTCAATCCAGCATTTTTAAATGATCAATTGACTGCAAGCTCAAAACTAATTAAACAAGGAAATCGAATCCTCTTTTTAGAAGCAGAAGTGTTGAATCAAGCGAATGAATTAATTGCGAAAGCTTCTGCAACCTTGAATGCCTATCCGAAAGAAAAAGCGGGATACATCTCCGCCGTGGCGGAGAATTGAGGATTGGTGATTCATAATTCATAATTCATAATTCATAATTCATAATTCATAATTCATAATTCATAATTCATAATTTTTTTCTTATTCACAAATCACAAATCACAAATCACAAATCACGAATCACGAATCCGAAGAAGATTGACTAATCAGTCGGTTTGTAAAATTTGTTTATATTTGCCTCAAATTAATTCGCATGGACAAACGAACGAAATTAATGCACACGGCAAAGCGCTTGTTTTCAGAAAATGGCTTTTACGGAACAGCAACAGCACGCATCGCAAAAGAGGCTGGTGTGAGCAATGGAATCTTGTTTCACTATTTCCCCACGAAAGACGACTTGATTAAAGCAATGTATTTTGATATCAAAGATCGCATTTTTCAGTATTCACTTGGTCAAGTGTACAAAGGAGCAACATTGAAAGAAAGCATTTACACACTTTGGTTAGCGGCAGTTGAATGGAACTTGGAGAATCCAGAAGATTTTGATTTTATGTTGCAATTTGAAAATTCACCTTATTATTCTGTTGAAATTGAAAAGAGTCATAAATACGTGCAAATGAGCGTTGAATTAGCAGAAAAAGGAATTGAACAACAAGTATTCAAACATTTAACGCCTTTGTTATTGTTTCAGATGATGTCGAGTTTGGTTGATACAACTGTTAAGTTTTTACGAATTAACCCTGAATTGCAATCCGATAATGAATACAAAAGTCGTTTGTTTGAAATTGCTTGGGACGCGATAAAGAAGTAGACATTAAGACAAAGGACTAAAAGACAATTGATAATATAAAATTGAAATAAGGAATCACAAATTACAAATCACGAATTGTTAGTAGTATGAAAAACGTAGCATTAATTACTGGGGCATCCAGTGGAATAGGAAAAGAGTTAGCACGCATCCACGCGTCAAAAAATGGAGATCTTGTATTGGTAGCAAGACGCGAAGAAGAATTGTTAGCACTTAAAACAGAATTAGAACAAACATATAAAGTAGTAGTTGAAGTTTTTGTTTGCGATTTAATGCAACAACATGCTGCAAAAGAAGTGTATGAATTTATTCAATCAAAAAACATTGAAGTTGAAGTGTTGATGAACAATGCTGGTTTGGGTGGATATGGAAATTTCAATGAGCGTGAGTTAAAGAAAGAACTGGACATGATTCAATTGAACATTGTAACATTGACAGAATTGACGCATTTGATTCTTCCTCAGATGGTAGCACGAAAATCAGGGAAGATTTTAAACACAGCAAGTACAGCAGGATTCATGCCTGGTCCACTTCAGTCGGTTTATTTTGCAACGAAAGCCTTTGTTGTTTCTTTTTCACAAGGAATTGCACACGAGTTACAAGGTAAAGGAATTACCGTAACAGCATTGTGTCCAGGACCTGTAAAAACAGGATTTGAATCAGCAGCTGGAATGTCGGGCAGTGGATTATTTGAGAAATCTGCAAGCGCTAGTTCAACTGCGATGAAAGGTTACAAAGGAATGGAAAAAGGAAAATTGATTGTAATTACAGATGTAGCCTTGAAATTTGCAATTAATTGGACATTGCCATTTGCACCAAGACGTATGGTTTTAAAGATGATTGAAAAGATGCAACGCATCAAGTGATAAATTTCGTTAATTAATTAAGGTGTTTCATTTGAAGCACCTTTTTTTATTACTACTTTTGCTCAATTAATAAAAAGATGCTTTTATTTTTAAACGATATCGCAGGTTCTGAAGTACTAGTAATATTAGTGTTTATTCTAATATTTTTTGGTTCTAAAAGTATCCCAGGAATTGCTCAAACCATGGGCAAAACCATTCGTCAAATAAAAGATGCTTCGAACGAGCTTCAATCTGAAATTAAAAAGTCTGGTGCCGATATTAAGAAAGATTTAGATCTATCTGGTTTAATTCAAGAAACGTCGCAAGACATTCAGCGTCCATTGGATCAATACGCAGCAGAATTAGAGGATGCCGTTAAATTTACACCTCCAAGAAATTCTCAAATACCAGCAACTCCTGCGCCAATGGAAATTCCAAGTGAGGAGCAAACAGTGGAGCAATTAAATGTTTCTGAAACTGAAATTCCAGCCTCAGAAACGAACGCAACAACTGAGGTAAAAAACTGATTTTTAATCATCTTTCAATCTTATCTTTCTGTTAACACTTTAGGCTAATCGAAAATAAATTTCGTCATTCTTCATTTTATACGTACCTTTGCACCCAATTTTAAATACATAGAATGACATTTGAGGAACTCGGGCTAAAGAGTGAGGTGCTGAAGTCGTTACAAGAACTGGGGTTTGAAGCACCTACTCCGATCCAAGAAAAAGCCATTCCTTACTTATTAGGAGAGAATAGCGATTTTGTTGGTTTAGCTCAAACAGGAACAGGTAAGACCGCAGCGTTTGGTCTACCATTAATTAACAACATTGAAAATCACGCAAAAGCGCCGCAAGGCTTGGTAATCTGCCCAACGCGTGAACTCTGCTTGCAAATTGCAAAAGATCTAGAGGGTTTTTCCAAACATTTAAAAGTGGCTGTAGTCGCTGTTTATGGAGGAACTGACATTAGAAGACAAATGACCGACATCAAAAAAGGTGCGTCAATCATTGTAGCAACACCAGGACGTTTAATGGATTTAATCAACAGAAGAGCTATTTCATTAGCTGAAGTTGAGTATGTCGTATTGGATGAAGCTGATGAAATGCTGAACATGGGATTCAAAGAAGATATCGATGCGATATTAGAAACGACTCCAGATACGAAAAACGTATGGTTGTTCTCAGCTACAATGCCAGCTGAAGTTGCGCGTATTGCGAAAACTTACATGACGGATCCTTTAGAGGTATCTATTGGTCACAAAAATCAAAGTAACGAAAACATCGACCACATCTATTATGTTGTGAAAGAGAAAGATCGTTATGCTGCCGTAAAACGTTTAATTGATTTTAATCCTGAAATTTATGGATTGATCTTTTGTCGTACACGTCAAGAAACTGCTACAGTTGCTGAAAAATTAGGAAAAGAAGGTTATTCAGCCGAACCGTTACATGGTGATTTATCACAAGTGCAACGTGATCGTGTGATGGACCGTTTCCGTAAAAAAGATATTCAAATTTTGGTTGCAACTGACGTTGCTGCTCGAGGTTTGGATATTGATAATATTACGCACGTAATTAATTACAATTTACCAGACGATATTGAAAACTATACTCACCGAAGTGGTCGTACAGCGCGTGCGGGACGTAAAGGTGAATCATTGGTGTTAATCAATACGCGTGAAAGCGGTAAAATTCGTGCAATTGAAAAGCAAATGCGCACAACATTCACATTAGGAACTGTTCCGAATGCTGAAGAGATTTGTGAAATTCAGTTGATGAAACTTATTAATAAAGTGACAACTGCTGAAGTACGCGAAAAAGACATCGAGAAATTTATGCCTACGATTATGGCTGAATTTGAAAATATGTCGAAAGAAGAAGCGATTAAACATTTCGTTTCAACTGAATTCAATCGTTTCATCGAATATTACGAACGTGCAGGTGATTTGAATGCTTCGGCAGGAAAAGGTGATGATCGTGGAATGGAAGATCGTACAAGACGTCGTGACCGTAAAGGTGATGAAACAGAAAGTGGTAAAACACGTTTCTTCGTTAGTATTGGTCGTCGCGATGGATTAAATCCTGGTGGATTATTACGTTTAGTATGTGATGCTACAGGATTGAAATCTGCGAACGTTGGTAGAATTGATATTATGACATCGTATTCGTTCTTTGAAGCAGATAACGATTTCGCTGATAACATTTTGAGCAAAGTAAATGGTGCTGATTACGAAGGTCATTCAGTAAGCATTGAAGTGACAAAATCGAAATCTGGCGGAGGTGGTAACCGTGGCGGTGGCGGCGGACGCAGAGATGGTGGTTCATTCGGAGGTAAATTCCAAGGGAACAGAGATCGTGCTCCACGCAACAGTGATGGTGGAAATCGTCGTGACGGAGGTTTTGGAAGAGATCGTGATGGTGGAAGAGACCGTGATGGAGGAAGAGATCGCGGAACACGCAGTGAATCTGGAAGTAGAGAAGATCGTCCACGTCGCGAAGGAAGTTTCAACAGAGATAGAGCTCCGCGCAGAGATGGTGGAAGTAGTGCTGGTGGAAGTCGTCCAAGATCGTTCGGTAAATCGTTCAACAAAAAATAAAATTATTAAGCATTTCGTATAATCTGTATGGAAATCAGAAACATTGCAATTATTGCACACGTTGACCACGGTAAGACTACCTTGGTAGATAAAATGATTGAAGCTGGAGCCGTTTTAAATGAACGCGATCGTCCAACTGGTGAACTAATCATGGATAACAATGATTTAGAGCGCGAGCGTGGAATTACAATCGTATCAAAAAACGTTTCGGTTTATTATAAAGGAACAAAAATTAATATCATTGACACTCCAGGACACGCCGATTTCGGGGGTGAAGTTGAGCGTGTATTAAACATGGCAGATGGTGTTTGTTTGTTAGTAGATGCATTTGAAGGTCCAATGCCTCAAACACGTTTCGTTCTTGGTAAAGCACTTTCTTTAGGTCTAAAGCCACTTCTTGTAATTAATAAGGTTGATAAAGACAATTGTACTCCTGAAGAGGTACATGAAAAAGTATTTGATTTAATGTTTGAATTGGATGCAAATGAACAACAATTGGATTTTGCTACAATCTATGGTTCTGCGAAAAACGGTTGGATGTCAACAGATTGGAAACAACCAACTGACACAATTGCTCCACTTTTAGATGAAATTTTAACGTATTTCCCACCGAAAAAAATCGAAGAAGGAAACACGCAAATGTTGATCACTTCTTTGGATTTCTCGACATACGTTGGTCGTATTGCGATTGGTTGTTTACGAAGAGGTGAAATCAAGGAAAATCAGCAAATTATTTTACAAAAACGCGATGGAACACAAGAAAAACACCGTATCAAAGAAGTATTCGTATTCTCTGGATTAGCACGCGAAAAAGTGGAATCTGTTCAAGCAGGTGATATTTGTGCAATTACTGGAATCGAAGGTTTTGAAATTGGTGATTGTGTATGTGACTTTGAAGATCCACAACCATTGGATACAATTCAATTGGATGAGCCAACAATGAATATGTTGTTCTCTATTAATGATTCTCCATTCTTTGGTAAAGAAGGTAAAAAAGTTACATCTCGTCACATTCAAGAGCGTTTAACTAAAGAGTTAGAGAAAAACCTAGCAATGCGTGTTGATGCAACAGATAAAGCAGACAAATGGATCGTTTCTGGTCGTGGAGTTTTGCACTTATCGGTTTTGATTGAAACGATGCGTCGTGAAGGATATGAATTGCAAGTTGGTCAACCTCAAGTAATTTACCGTGAAATAAATGGTAAAAAATGTGAGCCAATTGAAGAATTGACAATCGATTTACCGGAAGAATTCTCTGGGACAGCTGTGGAAGCAGTTACTAAGCGTAAAGGTGAAATGACAAACATGGAGCCAAAAGGAACACGTATGGTGATCCAATTCCAAATTCCATCTCGTGGAATCATTGGTTTACGTAACTACTTGTTAACGCAAACTGCTGGTGAAGCAATTATGACGCACCGTTACTTGGAATACCAACCATACAAAGGTGAAATACCTGGTCGTCAAAATGGATCGATGATTTCTTTAGAGCAAGGTGTTTCAATTCCTTTCTCATTGAATAACTTACAAGATCGTGGTAAATTCTTCATTAATCC
>JACCDH011202142.1_pt1 | contig 13908 bp, 13 predicted proteins | sample 7442481 | NCBI WGS metagenome assembly JACCDH01 (sample SAMN15323433, study PRJNA562643) | freshwater metagenome | isolation source: river surface water | place: USA:Blue River Watershed | collected 2017-08-15
GATGACAACCATTGCTGCTCTTATGGGGGCACTGCCGATTGCGCTTGGCTTAGGTGCAGGCGCTGAACTGCGTCAACCTTTAGGCATTAGTGTAGCCGGTGGATTGATCTTCTCTCAATTTGTTACCTTAATCATTACTCCCGTAATTTATCTCTATCTAGATAAATATGCGGGTAATGGCCCAATGCAAATTCCTCAATCTGTTTTAGAAGGCAGCTAATGCGTCAAGTTATTCTCGATACCGAAACCACGGGTCTTAATCCTGCAACTGGCGATCGTATTATTGAAATCGGTTGCGTTGAGATGGTGGGTCGTCGACTAACCGATCGCACTTTCCATTACTACATCAATCCTGAGCGTGACATTGATGCAGGTGCTTTTGCAGTCCACGGACTATCTCGTGAATTCTTATCCGATAAGCCAGTATTTGCGAATATTGTTGAAGAGTTGATTGAGTTTGTTGATGGTGCTGAGGTAGTCATTCATAACGCAGCATTTGACTTGGGATTCCTGGATAACGAATTTGCTTTGCTCAAGCGACCCGCTTTCAGAGGTCTTGCTTCCAAAATCACTGACACTCTGCTCGATGCCCGTCAAATGTTTCCAGGTAAGCGCAATTCTCTCGATGCGCTCTGCGAACGCTTTGCCATCAGCAATCAACATCGCACCTTGCACGGGGCTTTACTTGATGCCCAGTTACTAGCCGAGGTATATGTAGCTATGACACGTGGCCAAGAAGATCTATCCATCGATCTGATTGACTACACCGTTGGCACCGATGCCTCTGGTCAAATGAAAGCCTTACCAAGCAAGCTCAAGCTCATGACTGCAAGTGAAGAGGATTGCCAGCTGCACGAAAAGATCTTAGCTGAGATTGCAAAGGCATGTAAAAAAGACCCTGTTTGGAGATTAACTTAACCGGAGATCTTTGCCAAGTCTAAGTAAATTGACTCAAGATCTTTAACGTATTGCTTGGTATCAAAAAGTGGTGAAATAGATCGTTTGGACTCCAGCTCCACCCGAATGTTTTTTAATAACTCAGGCTGACTCGCCAACTCAAGTGCTTTATCGAAGTATTTCTGCAATGAATCCACAATTAATTGATGTAAACCCAAAGCATTTAATTGGCTAGCAGCAACGCGCCCAGCAAATGTTTCTCCAATCATGGTCAACAACGGCAAACCGGCCCATAACGCATCAGCGGCAGTGGCATGAGCGTTGTAATTGGGTGTATCTAAAAACAAATTCGCAAGACGTAGGCGACTTAAGTGCTCTTTGCGACCCGGAACCCGCGAGGCGAATATCAATCTTGATGAATCAACACCTCTAATCTTTGCCTCACTTTGCAAGTTTTCGATGGCAGTGGCCGAGGGCTTTGAGAGCCACAGAACGCTATTAGGAATCACTTTCAAGAGATTCATCCAAACATCAAAAATCTCTGGAGTTATTTTATAAGAGTTATTAAAACAAGCAAATACAAACCCAGACTCAGGTAGACCTTGGCTGAGTCTGGTTGGAATATCCCCCAAACTTTCATATGGAATACTTGTATCTACAGGAAAGAAAGAATTGGGCAGATATGCAATCTTCTCGGAAAAATGAACCTGGTGATCTGGAGGAATTACAACCATATCAGCAATTAATGCATCATAAAAATCTGATCCAGAGGTGCCCGCATATCCTAAATAATTCACCTGAATAGGTGCAATTTTGTTGGCAAACAATGCAGTTCTTGCGCCGCTAGTATGGCCGTTGAGGTCAATCGCTATATCAAGGGATTGCGCAAAGACTAGACCCGAAGCAGAAGGATCGCTTAGCCCATAAAGATCAAAATTTTTATCAAAGGCATGTATCAAGTCTTTTTCTGTAGAGTCACCCGTTTTTTGATTCAGAAAAAAACCATAAACCTCAAACCGTGATCGATCATGGATTTTAATTAAACTTTGCATCAAAATGCCAACGGGATGCTCGCGAAAATCTGAAGAGAAATACCCTATTCGGACTTTCTGACCAAATGATTTTGGACGTGCTTTAGGTGACATCTTCCCAGAAAATCGGAATCGATCTTTTGCATAAATTTCCGCTACAACCCTTTGCAACTCTAGACCTGAATTGGTCTGCAACAAATTAAAGGGTATGGTGACTCTATGCCCATCCGAAGCTAGATTTAATAACTGCTCAACTGATGGGGACGCATCCCAGATGCATTGATTTGTTTTGGCAGCAAAAAATTGCCCCATTAAATATGGAGTTGTAGGATTTAAGGTATACGCCTTTTCATATGCATTGAATGCCTCATCCCCAAGCTTTAATTCTAGAAGGGTATTTCCATAGTTAGACCAGCCCTCCCCAAAGCCTGGATCAATGCTTAGAGCCTCCTCATGAGCAATTCGAGCTTCTTCAAATCTCCCAAGGGAAAAGAGTGCATTCCCATAATTACTCCAACCCTCTGAGTATTGTGGATTCAACTCCAGCGCCTTTTTATAACTTCTTACAGAATCTTCCATAAGGCGTTGATCAGATAGCAAATTACCTCTATTCGACCAAACTAGAAAATAGTCAGGTGCAATCTCAATGACTTTGTCAAACAAAGTCATTGCATCATCATATCTCTTAGCCTTGGCAAGAGCTGTTCCCATATCAGTCAAAACTTGAGCGTTATTGGGGATTAATCTATCAAGTTTTTTATAGGTTTGAATTGCATCCTCGTACAGTTCTGCGCCATATTGAGCTTTAGCAAGATTCGATAAGAGCTCTGAATTCTTTGAGTCCTGTTTTGATGCCATCGACAAAGGCTCTACGGCCTCAAGCACACGCCCTTGTATTGCCAATGAAAGTCCATGCACTTGTAATGCAACTGGATCTTTTGGATTTAGCTTTAGAATCATTTTTGCAAGCCTCTCCGCAGAGTCTAAATGTTGACTCTGGAATGCCTGAAGCATTTGCTCTAAGAGCTTCGAATATGGCGCGCTCATAAGCTAAACATTGAATTAAATTTGTGCGGCAATAGCCGCTCCAAGCTCATCCGTCTGAGACTTGCCACCTAAGTCAGGCGTCAATGGGGAGTTATCTGCAGCAAGAACCCGCTCAATTGCATTGAAGATAGCCTTGCCTGCCTCTGGATAACCCAGGTGATCCAACATCATTGAGCCTGACCAAATTTGACCAATTGGATTGGCAATCATCTTGCCAAAGATATCAGGCGCCGATCCATGTACCGGCTCAAATAAGGATGGGAATTTTCCCTCTGGATTAATACTTCCTGATGGCGCTACTGCAATTGTTCCGGTGCACGCTGGACCCAAGTCCGACAAGATATCGCCAAATAAATTGCTGGCTACTACAACATCAAACCTGTCTGGGTTCATCACAAAGTGTGCAGCTAAGATATCAATATGGTATTTATCCATTCTCACATCGCCAAATTGCTTAGCCATCGCCTCAACTCGCTCATCCCAATAGGGCATGGTGATTGCAATTCCGTTGGACTTAGTGGCAGAGGTTAAATGTTTTTTTGGACGACTTTGCGCAAGGTCGAAAGAATACTGAAGAATGCGATCCACCCCTTGTCTTGTAAAGATAGATTCTTGAATCACAAACTCTCGATCAGTATCCGGGAACATCTTCCCGCCAACACTCGAATACTCACCCTCAGTATTTTCACGAACGACGTAAAAATCAATATCCCCAGGTTTTCGGTTTGCTAAGGGGCATGGCACACCGGGCAGCAATCGAACTGGTCGCAGATTGACGTATTGGTCAAAGCAGCGACGAAACTGAATGAGACTTCCCCATAAAGAGACATGATCTGGAAGAATGCTTGGCATACCGACCGCGCCAAAAAATATCGCATCGTATTGCATCAGAGTATCAAACCAATCATCCGGCATCATCTTGCCATGCTGGAGATAGTAATCGCAGCTAGCAAAATCAAAATGATCAAACTGCATACCAATACCAAACTTTTGATTGGCAGCCTCTAATGCACGAATACCTTCTGGCATGACCTCTTTACCAATTCCATCACCAGCGATAACAGCAATTTTTGGATTCTGAACTACTTTGTTTTTCTTCATTTAATGTTTCATCCGATCTTCAACATACATGGGTTTAGCTAATCGCCCGACGAATCTCATCGGTCTTGGGTTTGGAGCCGGTTACTGATTCTGTATCGTGCTCCGTCGTATTTTCGATTGTCTCAATTACAGTCTCTTGCATCCGAATATTATCTTTTGGGCAAATCGGGGCTCCATAGGTAGCCCACTTCTTTAATAAGGTCACCTCATATCCACACTGAGCACATTTGGCTTTATTACGACTTGCATTGCTCGGTCTTGGTGGCGGGAAAACAATTGCTTGATGCGGATATGGGCCAAGCTCTTGGCTAATCATCATCAGACGCACCATCAACTCTTCGGTAGCATGAGCCATTCTGGCAGGACCTTCTAGACCAACAGTCTGGGCAATGCCTTTAAAGTCTTCGCCATGACCACTAAAGCAATCATCTACCGCATGACATAACTCATGAACCAGGGTATCTAAGAGCTGAACTGGATCATCCAACTTTGGAGAAATGAAAATCTCGTTTACTCCGCCACCAGAACGCTCGCGAGGCCAGCACTGCCCTAGCGTTGTTCTCGGACTGCTAGAGGCTGGAAATCCGCACGATACGCGAACGGGCGGAATTGCGTAGCCCGCTTTTGAAAATACAGGCTCTAAATGTCTTACGGCGTCTTCCAGCCAAGATTCTCGTACAGAATGTTGCTTCATGAATAACTCAGTGATGTTTTTATTAGGGATTGAATATGGGATGGGACTCTATTATCGCTGCCCTACTTTGACATCACCGAATATAGCCTGAGCTTCACGTGGTAGACAACGCCAGTAACGCTCATTTGAAGGCACCGTGCCACCTAAGGCTGCAGCGGCCTCCCAGGCCCATCGTGGCTTGTATAAAAATGCACGGGCTAAAGCAATCAAATCTGCATCTCCCTTTTGGAGAATATCTTCTGCTTGCTGAGGCTCTGTAATCAAGCCAACTGTCATCGTAGGCAAACCAGATTGATCTTTTACGATTTTGGCGAATGGCACTTGGTAATTTGGTCCTATCGCGATCTTTTGCAATGGTGAAATACCCCCCGATGAGATATGTACAAAATCACATCCCAATGGTTTGAGACGGGATGCAAAATCTGCAGTCTCCTGCGGAGTCCAACCACCCTCAATCCAATCGCTGGCAGAAATCCGAATGCCTAATACGCCTTGATATGCATTACGTACTGCTGCAAATAATTCCAAGAGGAAGCGGATGCGATTCTCAAAAGAGCCACCGTATTCATCAGTGCGCTGATTGGCGATTGGCGATAAAAATTGATGTAAGAGGTAGCCATGCGCCCCATGCAATTCGACCCCATCCACACCAATGCGCTCAGCACGCTGCGCCGCAACAACAAATGCTTCAATCAGTTCTGCCAACTCCGTTTTAGAGAGTTCATGAGGCAAGCGCTCATCCTTAAGCTGAGGAATAGCCGAAGGGGCAAGCGTGTCCCAACCACCCTGCTCTTTAGAAAGCAATTGCCCGCCTTCCCAGGGGGTGGCACTAGAAGCTTTCCGGCCAGCATGCGCCAACTGAATGAAAACAGGGGTTGCTGGTGCCAGCTTACGAGCCCTACTCAGCCTATCCTTGAGGGCGGCCTCCGTACGGTCATCCCATAAGCCAAGACAAGCAGGAGTAATGCGCCCCTCTGGTGTGACGCCAGTGGCCTCAATAATGAACAAGCCTGCACCGCTATTTAAGAGATTGCCCCAGTGCATTAAATGCCAATCCTGGGCCTCGCCATTAACAGCCGAGTATTGGCACATGGGTGCCACAACGATGCGATTAGGGAGCTTTAAATCGCCCTTTGGTGAGCTCAGCGTGTAACTAGAAAATAGAAGACTCATTTAAATGCCCTTGGATCTTGAAAAACGAAAAAGTAATGAAAGCGATAAAATAGAAATGGTAGGATAAACGAGGCTACAGACTTCTGCGGACATCAATCCGACCAAGTCTATTGACCCCAAAACTATAAAAAATATTAGGCAAAATCTATGAAAACACCGCAAGCCTTTGAATCAAAAGAAGATATTGGTCATTTTGTTGATGGTAAAGTCGTCAACCCCAAAGACGGTCGTTTTGCCGATGTCTTTAACCCCTCAACTGGAGCAGTCGCTAGACGGGTTTCTTTAGCCAGCCGCAAGGATGTTGATGCTACCGTGGCAGTTGCCCAAAAGGCTTTTGAGAGCTGGGGCCAAACCTCCCCACTGCGCCGCGCACGAATCATGTTCAAGTATCTTGAACTACTCAATACCCATCGTGATGAATTAGCTGCCATTATTACCGCCGAACACGGCAAGGTATTTACTGATGCCCAGGGTGAAGTCACGCGCGGTATTGATATCGTTGAATTTGCTACCGGCATTCCAGAACTACTCAAAGGTGATTACACCGAGCAGGTCTCTACCGATATCGATAACTGGGTGATGCGTCAGCCTTTAGGAGTGGTTGCTGGTATCACCCCATTTAACTTCCCGGTGATGGTGCCAATGTGGATGTTCCCGGTAGCGATTGCTTGCGGTAACACCTTCATTTTGAAACCAAGCCCAACAGATCCTTCAGCCTCTTTGTTTATGGCCAAGCTCTTAAAAGAAGCAGGCTTACCGGACGGCGTATTTAACGTTGTTCAGGGCGACAAAGAAGCTGTAGATGCCTTAATTGAAAATCCTGATGTCAAAGCAGTCAGCTTTGTAGGCTCAACCCCAATTGCTAACTACATTTATGAGCGTTGCGCACACTTTGGCAAGCGTTCACAGGCATTGGGTGGTGCTAAGAATCATATGGTTGTCATGCCCGATGCAGATATCGATAAAACAATTGATGCTTTGATTGGTGCAGCCTACGGCTCTGCTGGTGAGCGTTGCATGGCAATTTCTGTAGCCGTTTTAGTAGGTGATGTTGCAGAGAAAATCATGCCAAAGCTGATTGAGCGCACCAAGACCTTAAAGGTCAAGAACGGCATGGAACTCGATGCTGAAATGGGCCCAATCGTAACTAAAGCCGCCTTAGAGCGCATTACTAGCTACATTGAGAGCGGTGTAGCTTCAGGCGCCAAGTTACTCGTAGATGGTCGCGGATTAAAAGTACCAGGTCATGAGAATGGCTTCTTTATTGGCGGCACCCTGTTTGATAACGTCACTCCAGAAATGAAGATTTATCTAGAAGAAATCTTCGGCCCAGTCTTGTCTTGCATGCGAGTAGGGAACTTTACCGACGCACTGAATCTGGTAAATGCTTGCGAGTACGGTAATGGTGTTGCTTGCTTCACAAGCGATGGCAATATTGCCCGTGAATTTGCCCGTCGCGTTCAGGTGGGCATGGTTGGTATCAACGTACCTATTCCAGTACCAATGGCTTGGCATGGTTTTGGCGGTTGGAAGAAGTCCCTCTTCGGTGATATGCATGCCTACGGCAAAGAAGGTGTTCGCTTCTATACCAAGCAAAAGAGTGTGATGCAGCGCTGGCCTGAGAGTATTGCCAAAGGCGCAGAGTTTGTCATGCCAACTTCGAAGTAATGAATACTGCGATAGCTACCTATCACTAACAATAGCGGCCTTTGGGTCGCTATTTTTTTATCACAATCCTATGGCTTAGAGATTAAGCAGGAATAAAGTAGCGCCGCTCAATCGCGCGAGCAAATAAGACAATCACCGATACTAAGGCTAGGTAAACCAAGGCAGCCAAGAGGTAGGCTTTAAAGAACTGAAAGTTTGTTGCAGCCAATTCTTGTATGCGCGCAAAGAATTCGGTGTACTGAATCAAGAATGCAACCGAACTATCTTTTAGATTCGCAATCACTTGATTAGTGAGGGCTGGAATAGAAAAGCGAATGACCTGCGGCAAAGTAATGAACTTAAAAATCTGCAGCGGGCTAAAGCCCTGTGCACTTGCTGCCTCAAGTTGAGTCTTGTCTAAACCATTAAAGGCAGTTTTTAAATACGCTGCATTATAGGCAGCCACATTGAAGGTAAAACCAATAAAAGCCACCGTAAATGGAGATAGTCGAACACCCCATTGCGGTAAGCCGTAATACATTAAGAACAACAAAACGATTAAGGGCATTCCGATAAAGAAGGAGATATAAGCATTGATGGCGCTACGTACATACTGATTTTTGCTGAGGGTGAGATAAAACACCACAATGCCCAAAAGCAAACCTGAAACACTAATCAAGCCGGCTAATTGCAAAGTCTTCACCAGCCCAGTCAGAATTAAGGGCATCTGCTCCGTGAGATCACGGACAAAGGATGGCCATCCTCCCATCAACGCTTTTCCTCTGCACCAAAGAAGGCTTTGATTTCTGGATCAGCGTGCTTGCTCAAAGTATCAATCCGATCATCAGCACGAATAACACCACGGTCTAAGAACATCACTGTATCTGCTATATTGCGCGCTAAGTTGAGGTCATGTGTAACGCAAATCATAGTGATGCCCTCGCCATGCAAGCGATTGATTAAATCGGCGACATCTCTAGACATCACAGGATCCAATGCTGAAGTGGGCTCATCGAGGACTAAGACTGCCGGATCCATAGCGAGCGCTCTCGCAATGGCGACTCGCTGCTTCTGCCCACCAGAAAGCTGCGAGGGGTATTTGTCTTGATGTGGCGTCATCTCAAAATGAGATAACTCAAATAAAGCCTTTTCTTTTGCCTCTGCTTTACCCATGCCATGCAGCTTGCGCAGACCCAATGAGACATTATCTAAAACAGTCAAATGACTATACAAAGCGAACTGCTGAAATACGAAACCAATTTGCTTGCGCAACTCTCGCACATCAACATTAGGTCCCAACACCTCGCTACCCCTAAATACGATAGATCCTGAAGTGGGCTCAACCAAGCGATTGAGGCAGCGCAATAAAGTAGACTTACCAGAACCAGAGGCGCCCATCAAAACGCGGACCTCCCCCTCATTGAGATCGAGATTGATCTTGGACAGGACTGTTTGTCCGCCAAACTCCTTAACCAAATCCCTCACTTGAATTAACGCCACAAAATTACCCCTTTGAATAATGTCATCTTGGTAGTCATACCGGACTCATCCCCGGAATTTGATAGCGTTTAGCCAGCAACTGAACACCAAGCAAGCAAATTCTATAAATCACAAAATAGAGAATGCCCACTGCTAGATAGACTTCAATACCCCGCAGCGTTGTCGAGGTCAAGGTCATGGCTTGCTTGGTAATCTCCGGGATCCCAACGGTGTAAGCAAATGGCGAATACTTTAAAACTGAAGTGAACTCATTGACCATGCCTGGAATCGAGAATCGCAACATCTGCGGTATCTCGATAAATCTGAGAACCTGAATACGCGTCATCCCCATTGCCTGGGCTGCAATTACTTCGGCAGGATCGACTGAGTTATATGCACCCCGAAATACCTCAGCCAAATAGGCAGATGCCACTAGACCCAAACTCAGTGCCATAGCCATCAAGGGTGGAACTTTAAAACCAATCCCCGGTAAGCCAAAGTACACCATAAATAGTAAAACCAAAACTGGCACACCCCTAAATACATAGGTATAGCCGTCAATCAGCGGAATGAGCCAAGGAATATCCATACGACGCAGGCTTGCTAGAAATAAACCCACCACTAAACCGGTTACAGAGCAAACGAGTGTTACCAGCACCGTATAAGAAATGCCCTGAGCTAACTGGGTAAGAATATCCAGAAAAGTCACAGGGCAGGCTTTCGACTACTAGTTAAGGCTTTGATCAGCAGCGTTTATTTCATCCACTTATCTAGAATGGCTTTAATTTTTTCTGGGCCAAGTTCATTGAGGTATTTATCAAAGTCGTCACGCAATTTAGAGCCTTTAGCAAAAGCAAAGCCCAACTTATCAAAGCCTGTAAACACATAGCTACTCTGAATTGGTAGCTTCAGCTTGTTCTCATAATTAAGAAATACGGGCTCTTCAATAAAAGCCAGATCAAGATTGCCATTTTGCAGGTCGGTGATCACCTCAGCATATGAGGGATACAGTTTGACCTTGCTCAGGGAGTAGTAGCCCTTTGGCTCCAACTCATTCTTAATCAGATCATCGTAAGCCATGCCGCGCGGATAGCCGATGGAGTATTTCTTAAGTTGATTCAAATCCGTGATTTGGATATTTTTATTCTTCATGCTGACGAGATGCCAAGCATTGTCATAATAAGGCTGGGAAAAATCCATTACCTCTTTACGCTTGTCTGTAATAGAAATGCCAGAGAAGGCAACATCTGCTTGGCCGCTAGAAACAGCACCCAACATTCCAGCCCAATCATAAGGAGTCACCTTCAAAGTGCAGCCGCGAGACTGGCAGTAGCCCTGGAAAATATCCATATCTGCACCAATGATCTGCCCCTTGTCATCAAACAGCATGGGGGGAGATGCGGGGGAAACAGCAACCTTAATTTCTTTGGAATCGGAGGACTTGGAGCAAGCCACAACAGTGAGCGCCAGAACAGCAGCAAACAGCGCCAGAAAAAAGCGTTTCATAAATACATCTCCTATCCTGATCAATGGTTACACCCAGACTTTGGGTGCACACTAAGTATAGGGGAATTAGGGCTGGACTGGCTACTGCAGCGTCTTTTTAAAGGCGGGTAACATGGGCATCGCCATGACCTCAATTCCTTCATCACGTAAAGCCTCAGCCTCATCTAGAGTAGTTTGACCACGAATACTCCGCTCAGGAGATTCCTTATAGTGAATTTTGCGAGCCTCTTCTGCAAACGCGCTACCTACATCCTCAGAACGCCCCATTAACTCACGCATACCCTTTAAAAAGGCTGCCTGTACCTGTGCCTCTAATTGAGAATGATCGCTTCCAGTCAGGGCAACCACATCGCCGCTGATTGTGCTGGCAACACCGCTAGCATCTACTGATCCAGGGCTGGTAACAGTCAATTCAGTTGAAGCGGGCATTTCCTTGCTGGAGCCTGATTTAGCAATATGTGGGGCAGATGGCATCCGGGTAATCTCGGTGCTATCGCAAATAGGGCAGGCAAGCATTCCCTTGTCTTGCTGGGCAAGACAATCCTCCTCAGAGGCAAACCATCCCTCAAAGCGATGATCCATTGGGCAAGCGAGGTTATAAACTTTCATAAGACCTATATAGGGACAAAATTGCTAAATTCAATATCTCTATTTTAATAGGATTACGAAATTACCCTGGAATAGGCGTGGGGCTCACTAGGCCACGTCGATAACGGTCTAGCCAGTAAGTTGCAATCGTTGTCTTTACATCTGTAATTTCACCCTGCTCTACCCAATCTAATAATTGCTCTAAAGGGGCGGCAAAGACGTCTAAAAACTCTTCATCATCGAGACGGCTTTTCCCAGAGGTCAGACCTTCAGCGAGATAGATATCAATAAATTCTGTCGAGTAGGAAATCACTGGGTGGATGCGACGGATAAAACCCCATTTGCTAGCGGAATAACCTGTCTCCTCTTCTAACTCTCGCTGAGCACACAACAATCGATCTTCTCCAAACTCCAACTTGCCTGCAGGAATTTCAATGCAAGCTTTTGCGATTGGGTAGCGATATTGACGCTCCATCAGCACCCTACCATCATCTAAGATAGCCAAAATTGCAACTGCACCAGGGTGCGTCAGGTATTCACGCACTGCTTGATTGCCATCAGGCAAGCTGACTTGATCACGCTTCATATTCAAAAAGATACCGCCGTAAATATCCTCACCAGATATGCGCTCTTCTCTCAAATGCGCGTCTCCAACTGGCAAGTCTTTAAAGAATTTTTCAGTCATAGTATGTCTTTCATCAATTGAATATCCATCATACAAAGTCTAGATGACAGAAAAGAGAAAGGCCCCTATTCGGAGCCTTCATCAAAATCAGTTTAAATAACTTGCTTATGAACCCAATAGAGTACGGCGCATTGCATCGAGGCAAACAGCCATGAGTCCCGCTGGGAAGATGCCGAGAGCTAAAACGAATATCGCATTTAAACTCAATATTCCACGAGCAAAACCAGACCCAGAAATCTCCTCAGCATGCTCTTCTTTTGGCTCATCGAAGTACATCACCTTCACCACTCGGAGGTAGTAGAAAGCGCCAATTAATGAAGCAATCACGGCAATGATGGCCAAGAAAGTATGTCCGCCATCCACTAATGCCTCGAGTACACCCAACTTGGCAGCAAAACCTACTGTCGGCGGAATACCGGCCAAAGAGAACATCATTACCAAGCCAATAAAGGCAAACCATGGATGACGTTTATTCAAGCCTTTGAGATCATCAATAGTTTCGCAATCATGACCTTTGCGCGATAACATCATTAAGAGGCCGAAGCTGCCTAATGTAGTTAATACATAAGTGATCGCGTAGAACATGGATGCGCCAAAAGCATGGTCATCAAAAACTGACAACATACCAAGCAATACAAAACCCATTTGCGCAATGGCTGAGTAAGCTAGCATGCGTTTCATATTGGTTTGCGCAATGGCGGTTACGTTACCAACCACTAAAGACAGAACTGCCAACAAGACCAGCATTGGCTGCCAATCGCCCATCAGTGGCAATAAAGTATTCACCAGTAGACGGAATAGCAAAGCAAAGGCAGCAATCTTTGGAGCCGCAGCAATCATCAAAGTAACTGCTGTTGGAGCGCCTTGGTACACGTCAGGTACCCACATGTGGAATGGCACTACACCTAACTTAAAAGCTAAACCAGAAACAATAAATACCAAACCAAAAGCCATCACCAAATGATTAATACGTGGATCAGCAACTGTTCTGAAGATTTCAATTAAATCAAGTGAACCGGTTACGCCATAAAGCATAGACATACCGTAGAGCAAGAAACCAGATGCCAATGCGCCAAGAATAAAGTACTTAATAGCTGCTTCTACACTCTTCTCACTGCAATGACGCATAGCTACCAAAGCATAAGTTGGCAGAGCCATTAACTCAAGACCCAAATAAAGAGTCAATAGATTAGCACCAGAGATTAGGATGCACTGCCCTAACAAGGCCAATAAAGCCAAAACGATGAAGTCAGGACGGAAGAGTGCGCGATCGCTGAGATATTGCTTTGAATACACCAAGCTCACCAACACAGCACCACATGAGCATGCCTTGAGAAGGTTTGAAATAGGATCGGACTGAAACAGGCCATTCATAGCAACGACCGAAACATCTCCAATACGACCTAAAAATGCAAAGATCAAATACACCAGCAAAATGATCGAGAAGAAGTAAACAAAGCCAACGCCACGTGGTGTGTGGAAGATATCTTGCTCTACTCCAGGGGTGACTGGCTGACGCTCAGGTACATAAACACTCGCCACCAACAAAAGACAGGCGACTACAAGTAAAACGAGTTCCGGCAGGACGGCGTATAGGTCGAATGCTTGCATTAGCTTTTACTCAGAGTTTGCTTACAGCAACATGCTGCAGCAGATTAATCACGGACGGATGAATAATGTCGGTAAAAGGCTTCGGATAAACACCCATTCCGATTACACAGATGGACAGTACTGTCATCATGAAATACTCGCGCGCATTGAGATCTTTCAATTCCTCAACATGCTTGTTGGTGATTGCACCAAAGAAAACGCGCTTGACCATCCACAAGGAGTAAGCAGCGCCCAGAATCAAGGCGGTTGCAGCCAAGATACCAATTACAAAGTCGTAATCAACGGCAGCCAAAATCACCATAAACTCCCCCACGAAACCAGAGGTAGCCGGCAAGCCGCAGTTTGCCATTGCCATTAAGACTGCAAATGCAGTGAATGCAGGCATACGGTGAACCACGCCACCGTAATCTGCAATTTGGCGGGTATGCATACGGTCATACAACACACCA
>JACCDH011462682.1_pt1 | contig 13908 bp, 11 predicted proteins | sample 7442481 | NCBI WGS metagenome assembly JACCDH01 (sample SAMN15323433, study PRJNA562643) | freshwater metagenome | isolation source: river surface water | place: USA:Blue River Watershed | collected 2017-08-15
CAAGTGCAAGCCGGTCTGTGCGACCCATGTGCCGCGCGCGAACCTGCTCTACTCGCCGCGCAACAAGATCCTCGCGACCTCGCTGCTGGTCGAGGCCTTCCTGTACGAGGAGCAGACCCGGCGCGGCGTGTCGATCAAGCACTGGGAAGAGTTCGAAGACGTGGCCGACCATTGCACCGTCTGCCACAAGTGTGTCACGCCCTGCCCGGTCGACATCGACTTTGGCGATGTTTCGATGAACATGCGCAACCTGCTGCGCAAGATGGGCAAGAAGTCGTTCAATCCCGGCACCGCCGCATCGATGTTCTTCCTGAACGCGACCGATCCGGCGACCATCAATGCGACCCGTAGCCTGATGATGGGCTGGGGCTACAAGGTGCAGCGCCTTGCGCACGATGTGCTGAAAAAAGTCGCGAAGAAGCAGACCAAGGCGCCGCCGTCCACGCATGGCAAGCCGCCGGTGCGCGAGCAGGTGATCCACTTCGTGAACAAGAAGATGCCGGGCAATCTGCCGAAGAAGGCGGCGCGCGCGCTGCTGGATATCGAAGACGACAAGTTCGTGCCCATCATCCGCAACCCGAAGACCACCACCGCCGAGTCCGAAGCGGTGTTCTATTTCCCTGGCTGCGGCTCGGAGCGCCTGTTCTCGCAAGTGGGTCTCGCGACCCAGGCGATGCTGTGGCAGGTCGGCGTGCAGACCGTGCTGCCCCCGGGTTACCTGTGCTGCGGCTATCCGCAACGCGGCTCCGGCGATTTCGACAAGGCCGAGAAGATCATCACCGATAACCGCGTGCTGTTCCATCGGATGGCCAACACGCTGAACTACCTCGACATCAAGACCGTCGTCGTTTCCTGCGGCACCTGCTACGACCAATTGCAGGGCTATGAATTCGAGAAGATCTTCCCCGGCTGCCGCATCGTCGACATCCATGAATACCTGCTCGAAAAAGGCGTGAAGCTCGAAGGCGTGAACGGCGTGCGCTACATGTACCACGATCCCTGCCACAGCCCGATGAAGCAGCAGGACCCGCTGAAGACCGTCAACAGCCTGATCACCACGGCCGATGCGCAGAAGATCGAGAAGAACGACCGCTGCTGCGGCGAGTCCGGCACGCTGGCGATCGCGCGTCCGGATATCTCGACCCAGGTGCGCTTCCGCAAGGAAGCCGAGATGACGAAGGGCGCCGATAAATTGCGCGCCGATGGCTTCAAGGGTGATGTGAAAGTACTGACCTCGTGCCCATCCTGCCTGCAGGGCCTGAAGCGCTACAACGACGACAGCGGCACTGATGCCGATTACATCGTCGTCGAGATTGCGCGTCACCTGCTGGGCGAGAACTGGATGCCCGACTACGTCGCGAAGGCGAACGATGGCGGCATCGAGCGCGTACTGGTGTAAACAAGGAACGGGACCATGAGCATCACCGTAGCCGGCTGCGAGCTGTGCGAGACGCCCGGCGGCGAGGTGCTACACCAGGGTGTGCAGTTTCGCGTGGTGCTGGTCGATGATGCGCTGTACCCGGGCTTTTGCCGCGTGATCTGGCGCGACCATGTGCGGGAAGTCACCGATCTCAACGAACTCGACCGCATGCTGCTGATGGATGTGCTGTGGCAGGTCGAGCATGTGGTGCGCGAGGTGATGCAGCCCGAGAAAATCAACCTCGCCAGCTTCGGCAACATGGTGCCACATCTGCACTGGCACATCATTCCGCGCTACACCGATGATGCGCATTTCCCGCAGCCGGTCTGGGGGCAGCAGCAGCGCGAGCCTTCGCCGGCATCGCTGCAGGTGCGCGCCGAGCGCATTCCGGCACTGCGTGCCAAAATGCAGCAACGACTGGCTACCTACCTCTGAAAACATCGTTTGAATACCGTGAGCACCACCACCCGCATTCCCACCGCCCTGACCGTGCACAAGGCCTCGCGCACGCTCGAGATCGCCTTCGACGATGAAGTTTTCCAATTGCCGTTCGAATTCCTGCGCGTGATGTCGCCATCCGCCGAAGTGCGTGGCCACGGCCCCGGGCAGGAGACGCTGCAGACCGGCAAGCGCAACGTCGAGATCAAGGGCATTGAGCCGGTCGGCCATTACGCGATTCGCCCGGTGTTCTCCGACGGGCACGACAGCGGTCTGTACACCTGGGACTTCCTGTACGAGCTGTGCAGGGACCACGGCAAGCTGTGGGAAGGCTACCTGCAGCAATTGGAAGCGGCCGGCTTCACACGGGAGGCCGGCCGTGATGCACCAATGGTCAAGCAAGGCGGGGGCTGCAGCTCACACTGACAGTGCGTCATGGCAGCGAGTAGCTGTCAGGTCATCGCTGCGCTACTCGTTGCAAGCCGCTGTACCCGCTGTGCGTATTCCTGCGTTTCCCGCGCCAACATGCCCGGGTCGATGAACTGGGCCAGCATGTGCAGCTGGCGCATCATCAGTGTCTCGTAGACCCCCTGCGCGGCCGCGGCCTTTTCTTGCGGGAGTTGTTCTGCGACGGGTAGTTTCAGGATGTTGCTGCTCGATAAGTTGATGTTCGCACGCAGCGTTCGGCGGAAAGCCTGCAACAATGCGTCGCCCGGCGGCGAATCCGCGAATGCCAGCGGCGTCGGTGGGGTCGGCTTGACGGGCTGGGGATCCGCGAAAAACCGCTCAGCAATGTCCGCCAAATCGCCGCTCAAGCTATCCGGATCAAATATCTGTCGATCGACAACGGTGCTGCCGGACCGGCCCGGTGCCGTTGATGCCGAATCTGTCCACGCCGTCTTCCAGGCATCCTCGATGCGCTCGGCCATCGACGCGTAAATTCCCCGTTCGATCAACTTGTGAGCAAGCGCGTCCTTCGCCAGCTGCAGTGGCGCCAATTGGCCATCGATCACCCATGGCTGAGGCATTTGTGCGAGGCAGGATTCGAACAGCTCGGCGTAGGTATGGGCGACGAAAGCTTCCTCGGCAGCCAGCGCGCCTTCCACCAACCGCGTTATCGCACCACGCGCGATCTTGGTCAGGATGGCTTCTTTGTCGGCACCGTAGCGGAAGTCCGGATAAGGCTGCCATTCTTCCGCAGGTCGGCTCAGTACGGCCTCCATGGATGCCAACCATCCGTGCAAGGCGACCGGAGCCAGAAAAGCGTGCGCTCCTCGTATGTGCCCTGTCAATGCGGCTTCCATGTCCGGATAGGCGTCAATGAACGGCATCAGCAAGTCTTTTACTGGCTGAGTGAGACCGCAGCTCAACATCGGCACACGCAGACCGTCGCTTGACGTCGGCTCCTGGGCGCGCCCGAGATACTCGACCACATCATTGGAGAACTCGGAGAAATCTGTAATTTTGAATTTGAAAGGAAGGTCACCCTCGGGTGCCAGCTTGGTGTCGAACCAGGCATAGCTGTGTAACACCATGTCATCGAGTGCCGGCTCATACTCTCTTATCAGTGCGCCCATCAGCAATTTGGCAGCGTTGTCCTGTCTGATTACCTGCGCCAGTAGCGTAGTGAGAACCGTGGCCGCCTCAGGAGCACCATCGGTCTTTGAGCATTCTTGACAAACCTTGATTGCCGTTTGCAAAGCGCTATCGTATTCGCCGTCGATATGTTCAATGCTGACGCCATGCTGCAGCAATAGACGGACGACATCGAGATTGGTGTGTCTGACGGCTTGCCGCAATGCTTTCAGCCCTTGATTTTCGGTTTGCAAGTCTGCCCCATGCTCAAGCAGCAATTCCATCGCCGAGATATTATTCGCTGCGTGATACAAGGCAGTACGGCCGTATTCATCCTTCAGGTGCACACTCGCACCTCGGTGCAGCAGTCGCTCGACGTATTGCGCCGAATTGTCGCGCGCGCATGCAAGCATCAGTGCCGTCTCTCCCATTGGGCCGGGCTGATTGATATCGATACCGTGGCCCAGCAAAAGGTTCAGCATGTCCGCCGAGCTGTTATCCGGGCTGTCATCGCGTTCTGCATGCAAATGCAGAACCGTTCCTCCCCATCGATTCATGTAAGGGTTTGCGCCATGCTCGAGCAGACAACGAGCGACTTCGATATGCCCCGCCTGCACTGCAAGCGGCAAGGCTTCCGGTTTGCCCTCGCAGGTCGCGTGAATGTCTGCGCCCAGCGCCAGCAAGGTCTTGCATATCGGCAGATGGCCAAGGTGCGCTGCTACCTGCAGCGGCGTCATATTCAAGCCGAAGGCAGGGGTTGGCGCTGGATCACACCTGGCGTCGATGAAGTCGACATCTTTTGCGCGTACCGCAAGCAAGTTGGAAAGGGCGACATCCCCTCTTCTGATCGCAGTAAAAAGCGGCTGCATTGGTAGAATTGGCAAATGAATGAGGTCGTTCATTGGAACGGGGTTGTTCAGGTCTTTGATGGCGCTCAGCGCCGCCGGCGTACCCTTGTCAAGCAGCAGCTCGCACATCTTGTAATGGCCGGCTTCAGCTGCGCGGTACAGTGGCGTACACGTATCAGCGTCCAATCTCACCAGATCGTCAGCCGGGCGCGCGCCATGTGGAAGCGTCTCTGCCAACGCGGCGATCAGCAGCTCCGCCACCACGACGTTGCCGGATTCGGCAGCGATGTGTAACGCCGTTTTTTTGTGCTGATACCGCCGGCGTGGGTCCGCGCCTGCGTCGAGCAAGGTCCGAATGAGGGCCGGATCCCCCCAGCGTATCGCCAACAGAAGTGCGTCGCAGACGTAAGTGATTTCGTTAGGATCATCGTCGCTTGAACCGTTATCGGTAGTGTAATCTTCGCTTGAACTGACATCGGTGGCGCCATCGTCGCTTGAATTAACATCGGCGGCGCCATCGTCATCAGAGTCATCATCAAGGCCAGGCACACGTCGTTCGACATATCGATAGTGATTCTTGGCCTGCACGTCAATCAGATTTGCATGCCACTGCTCGTGATCGAAATCGCTGGCGTACAGGTACGTCTCCGGTGCCGATTCGCTGCTGACACGAAGTGCTCCGCAGCCAGGCAGCAGATCTGGCTGGAAATCCGCGATATCCGGCATGTGGCAGACGAAGAATGTGCCGGCTGGCCGCTGGTCCGGAGGGCCGAACAGTAATGACAGTCCCTGTTCCCGATCCCCCCCCGGTGCGAAGCAGTCGAGCAGCTTTTTGACTTCTTTGTCAGATAAATTTGTTCTGGCTTGCTCACGCCAGGTCGGCGCGGGTGGTATGGCGCTCGATGATGATTTGCAGACGGAATCGCTCGGACTCTGGCTGGCACGCCGCCGCTTGAATTCAGGCTCGCTCGAAACGGCGCTCCTGTCGCTGTCAGTCGGTATTGCTGCTACCGACGTCGCGCTCCATTTGCGTTTCAGGCCGCGGCGGCTGTCCTCATCGTCGTCGCTGTCGATTTGCATCACGTCATCATGGGCTTGCTGCATGCAAGGCACCGGCGGTTCACTACCGGTAGATGCGGAAGCGTCGTCGCTCGCCGCGCCGGCGTCGGCACCGTGCTGGTGATCGGCAACGACTGGATTGTTATCGGCGACGGTCGAGCGGGGGCCGTTGGGCAAGGGATTCATGGCAGCTCCAGTTCAAAAAAGGAATTGGGGATGGCGAGCCTGCAGCGCAGCTTGCAAGCTGCGGTAAGTGCAGAATTGATGTGTTTAGTTCAGGCACCGGCGCCCACCCGGGAAGGGCGCCGTACCGGCTGACCCGGGTCGACGGCCCGGCTATCCATAGGGGCGGGACGCGGCTTGTATAATCTGAGGCTACGCAGCGACCGGCCAGCAAACCAAACTTCCATGACCCAGACCCATTTCGGCTTCCAGCAAGTCCCTGAAGAACAGAAGGTGAAGAAGGTCGCCGAGGTGTTCCATTCGGTCGCGGCCAAATACGATGTGATGAACGACCTGATGTCGGCCGGCCTGCACCGGCTGTGGAAGGCGTTCACGATCACGCAGGCGGGGATCCGCCCCGGCTTCAGGGTGCTCGACATTGCGGCCGGTACCGGCGACCTGACCAAGGCATTCGCGAAGCGCGCGGGTCCCACCGGCGAGGTCTGGCATACCGACATCAATGAATCGATGCTGCGCGTCGGCCGTGATCGCATGATCAACCACGGCCTGGTGCTGCCGACGCTGATCTGCGACGCCGAGAAGCTGCCCTTCCCGGACAATTACTTTGATCGCGTATCGGTTGCCTTCGGCCTGCGCAACATGACCCACAAGGACCAGGCGCTGGCCGAGATGCGCCGCGTGCTCAAGCCCGGTGGCAAGCTTCTGGTGCTGGAGTTCTCGAAGGTGGCCGCGCCGCTGCAGAAGCCTTACGACCTGTACTCGTTCAAGGTGCTGCCCTGGCTGGGCCAGAAGATCGCGAATGACGCGGAAAGCTACCGCTATCTGGCCGAGTCGATTCGCATGCACCCGGATCAGGAGACGCTGAAGGGCATGATGCGGGACGCCGGGCTCGATCGCGTCGATTACTTCAACCTGACCGGCGGCGTCGCGGCGCTGCATGTGGGCGTCAAGCTCTGACGCCGCGATGCTGAAGCTGCCGCTGTTCGGGTCGCCGGTCGTCGCGGCCATCAATCACCTGCTGTCGCGCCAGCCGGCGCTGGCCGCAAAGCTGGCTGCGCATGCGGGCAAAATCGCCGCGATCGACGCGGGTGTGCTGGAGCTGGCACTGCGCGTCGGTGCCGACGGGCTGTTGCAGGATGCTGCGGCGGACACTGTCGCCGCCAATGTCACGATTCGGGTCAATCCCGCCGACCTGCCGCAGATCCTTGCCGACATGAGCCGTGCGTTCGCGTACGTGAACATCAGCGGCGATGCCGAATTCGCAAAGACGATCTCGGATGTCGCCAACGGCTTGCACTGGGAGGCCGAGGAAGACCTCGCGCCGCTGGTCGGCGACATCGCCGCGGTACGTATTGCGCAAGCCGGTCGGGAGGCGGTCGATCAGATGAAGACCGGCAGCCGCAAGCTGGTCGAGAACCTTGCCGAATATCTGCTCGAAGAAAACCCGACACTGCTGTATCGCTCGGCCGGCGAAGTCTTCGCCTCGGATGTGGCGGTGCTGCGCGACGATGTCGAGCGCCTCACCAAGCGCATCGCGCTGCTGGAAAAACAATCGCCGGCCGGAGCCGCGCCATGATCCGCCGCTTGTTGCGCATATCAAAGATCACACGCGTCGCGTTGCGCCATGGCCTGGACGAGATCGTGCTGTCGAGCGACCGTCTTCCCCGTTCGCTGAAACTTCTGTCTGCCTTGTTCTTCTGGCGTGACCTGTCCGAACCGCGTGGCGTGCGCCTGCGCCGGGCGCTGGAGGAGCTGGGCCCCATCTTCGTGAAGTTCGGACAGGTGCTATCGACGCGGCGCGACCTGCTGCCGCCGGATGTGGCCGACGAGCTCGCGCTGCTGCAGGACCGGGTGCCACCGTTCCCGTCCGAGCTGGCGATTGCCGAGATCACGCGCGCGCTGGGGCAGCACCCGGAGCAGTTGTTTGCCAGCTTCTCGCGCGAGCCGGTCGCGTCGGCGTCGGTCGCACAGGTACATTTCGCCGAGCTGAAGGATGGCACCGAAGTCGCAATCAAGGTGCTGCGGCCGGGCGTGAAGCAGGCAATCGAAAGCGACCTCGCGCTGATGAAGATCCTCGCCGACTGGCTGCATCGCTCGTCTGCCGATGGTCGCCGGCTGCGCCCGCGCGAAGTGGTCGCCGAGTTCGACAAGTACCTGCATGACGAGATCGACCTGATGCGCGAGGCCGCGAATGCGAGCCAGCTGCGCCGCAATTTCGCCAACGGCCAGCTGCTGCTGGTGCCTGAGGTGCACTGGGACTATTGCGCCGAATCGGTGATGGTGATGCAGCGGATGAAGGGCATCCCGATCTCGCAGACCGCAAAGCTGCGTGACGCCGGCGTGGACATGAAGAAGCTCTCCAGCGACGGTGTCGAGATCTTCTTCACGCAGGTATTCCGGCATGGCTTCTTCCATGCGGACATGCATCCCGGGAATATCCTGGTGTCGGTCGAACCCGAGAGCTTCGGCCGCTATATCGCGCTCGACTTCGGCATCGTCGGCACGCTGACCGACTACGACAAGGACTATCTCGCGCAGAACTTCCTCGCGTTCTTCCGACGCGACTACAAGCGCGTCGCGCAGGCGCACATCGAATCCGGCTGGGCGCCGAAGAAAACCCGCGTCGATGAACTCGAGTCGGCAGTGCGCGCCTGCTGCGAGCCCATCTTCGACCGGCCGCTGGCGCAGATCTCGTTTGGGCAGGTGCTGCTGCGGCTGTTCCAGACGTCGCGCCGCTTCAACATCGAGGTCCAGCCGCAGCTGGTGCTGCTGCAAAAGACGCTGCTCAATATCGAAGGCCTGGGGCGCCAGCTCGATCCCGATCTCGACCTGTGGCAGACCGCCAAGCCCATCCTCGAGACCTGGATGGGCGAGCAGATCGGCTGGCGCGGTTTCGTCGACAAGCTGAAAGTGGAAGCCCCGCAATGGGCGCACATCCTGCCGCAGCTGCCACGTCTGGTGCAGCAGGCGCTGGCGGCACAGGCCAAGCCGCCAGCCGATCGCCATGAGCAGCTGCTGGACCGGCTGATCGCCGAGCAGCGCCGCACGTACAGGCTGATCGAGATCGCGGTTTACTTTGGCGGCGGGCTGCTGGCCGGCTTCCTCGCGGTGCAACTCTTTATCCAGTGGCATACCGCGTGGTGAACTGAATCACCCGCGCCGTGCGGAATTTTCATTGGCGCTCTGCGCGCCGCCGTCGGCCGTGGCTATAATCGGGGCATTTTTTTTCCTGAGGGAATGTTCCCGCATTCACCGGAGCCCGAATGAGCATCCTGCTGTTGTTCGTCCTCGTGTACCTGATGATCTCGGTGGGCCTGGGCCTGTACGCGGCACGTCGCGTGAAGACCGCCGGTGACTATGCCAACGCTGGCCGTTCGCTGCCGCTGCCCGTCGTCATGGCGACCGTGTTCGCGACCTGGTTCGGCTCCGAGACCGTGCTGGGCATCCCGGCCCGCTTTGCCGAGCATGGCCTCGGCGGCACGGTCGAAGACCCGTTCGGTGCATCGCTGTGCCTGATCTTCGTCGGCCTGTTTTTCGCGCGCAAGCTGTACCGGATGAACCTGCTGACCATCGGCGACTATTACAAGCAACGCTATAGTCGTGTGGTCGAGATTCTCGTATCGATCTGCATCGTTATCTCTTACCTTGGCTGGGTATCGGCACAGATCACGGCGATGGGTCTGGTATTCAATGTATTGACCAACGGCGCTGTGTCGATGCCGGTCGGTATGGTGGCCGGTGCGGCGATCGTGCTCGTCTACACACTGTTTGGTGGCATGTGGTCGGTCGCGTTGACCGATGCGTTCCAGATGTCGCTGATCATCATCGGTATGCTGTTCATCGCCTGGCTGATCGCCGACAAGGCTGGCGGCGCCGATGTCGTGATAGCGCATGCAGCCAGCACGGGCAAGCTGCAATTCCTGCCCGAGCCGACATTGCCGGCCATCCTCGCCTTCGTCGGCGCCGGCGTTACCATCATGTTCGGTTCGATACCGCAGCAGGACGTGTTCCAGCGCGTGATGTCGGCCCGAGATGAGCGCACGGCCATGAGCGGTGCCGTGATCGGCGGTTCGCTGTACTTCGTCATTGCATTCATCCCGATGTTCCTGGTCTATGCGTCACAGCTGATCGACCCCGACGTCTTCAATTCGCTGATTGCCGACGACCCGCAGCAGATCTTGCCGACCTTGATCCTGAAGGATACGCCCGTGATCGCGCAGGTGCTGTTCTTTGGCGCGCTGCTGTCGGCCATCATGTCGACCGCCAGCGGCACGCTGCTGGCGCCGTCCATCACGCTGACCGAGAACATCGTGCGCGAATTCATCCCGATGGGCGACGAGAAATTGCTGATGACGACCCGTATCGTGGTCGTCTGCTTCACGATCGCGGTCACGCTGTTTGCGCTCGCGTCCCAGGGCACGCCAATCTACGAAATGGTTGGCAACTCCTACAAAGTGCCCCTGGTCGGTGCCTTCGTGCCGCTGGTGATGGGCCTGTACTGGCGACGCGCCACCACGCAGGGCGCGCTGATGTCCGTGATAGGCGGCCTGTCATCCTGGCTGTTGATGGAAGTGTTTGGCACCGAATCGATCTGGCCGCCGCAGCTGGTGGGGCTGCTGGTCGCGTTTGTCGGCATGATCGCGGGCTCCTTGCTGCCACAATGGCAACGTCAGGCCGAGGTGCCTGCGGCCTGACCCTGCAGCTCGCCGCGGCCCCGCCTGAAACCCTGCGGAAACCCTTTATAATTCAAGGTTTTCGAAATTTTGCAGGGAGGAGGCACCATGCCGATCTACGCATATCGCTGCGACGCCTGCGGCTTTGCCAAGGACGTGCTGCAGAAAATCTCTGATGCCCCGCTGACCGATTGCCCCGAGTGCGGCAAGGCCGAGTTCAAGAAGCAGCTGACCGCCGCTGGTTTTCAGCTCAAGGGTACTGGCTGGTACGTGACTGATTTCCGCAATGGCGGCAGCGGCGGCAATGCCGCCACCGCCAGCTCGGCGACCAGGACCGAATCGCCGTCGTCATCGTCGACCTCGGCGGACGCGTCGTCCGGCGGCAGCGCATCCTCGTCGACCAGTTCCTCTGCCAACGACAGCAAACCGGCTTCGGCCAACTCCTGACTGGGCCGCTCGCTCAAACCTATGCGCAAATACTTCATCACCGGACTGCTGGTGCTCGTGCCCCTGGCGATTACGCTGTGGGTGCTGAACCTGATCATTGGCACGCTCGACCAGTCACTGCTGCTGCTGCCGCCGCACATGCAGCCGGAGGCCCTGTTCGGTTTCCACCTGCCGGGCTTCGGCACCGTGGTGACGCTGCTGATCATCCTGCTGACCGGCCTGGTGACCCGCAACATCATCGGCACCCGCCTGCTGCGCCTGTGGGAGTTGCTGCTCCAGCGCATTCCGGTGGTGAGCTCGATTTACTCGAGCGTCAAGCAGGTGTCCGACACCCTGCTGTCCTCGTCCGGCAATGCGTTCCGCAAGGCGCTGCTGGTGCAGTACCCGCATGCGGGCAGCTGGACCATTGCATTCCAGACCGGCGTGCCCGGCGGCGACGTGAAGAACCACCTGCATGGCGACTATGTCAGCGTGTATGTGCCGACCACACCGAACCCGACCTCCGGCTTTTTCCTGATGTATCGGCGCGAAGACGTGATCGAGCTCGAGATGAGCGTCGATGAAGCGCTGAAATACATCGTGTCCATGGGCGTCGTTGCGCCGCCGGCCGGCAAGAAGCTGCCGGCTGCGGCGTCCGAGCTTCCCCAGGCGACCTCCCACTGATTACCGAAACCGAGACTCAAAACATGTCAATGCGTACAAATTATTGCGGCCTGACCACCGAAGCCTTGATGGGCCAGACCGTCAGCCTGTGCGGCTGGGTCCATCGTCGCCGCGACCATGGCGGCGTGATCTTCATCGACCTGCGTGACCGTGAAGGCCTGGTGCAAGTCGTCTGCGACCCGGATCGTGCCGAGATGTTCAAGGCGGCCGAAGCGGTGCGCAACGAGTTCTGCCTGCGCATCACCGGCCTGGTGCGCGCGCGCCCGGCCGGCACCGAAAACGCCGGTCTCACGTCGGGCAAGATCGAAGTGCTGTGCCACGAACTGGAAGTGCTGAATGCATCGGTGACGCCGCCGTTCCAGCTCGACGACGACAACCTGTCCGAAACCACGCGCCTGACGCATCGCGTGCTCGACCTGCGCCGCCCGCAGATGCAGCACAACCTGCGCCTGCGTTATCGCGTGTCGATGGAAGTGCGCAAATTCCTCGATGCGAACGGCTTCATCGACATCGAAACGCCGATGCTGACCAAGTCCACGCCCGAAGGCGCGCGTGACTATCTGGTGCCGTCGCGCGTGAATGCCGGTCACTTCTTCGCGCTGCCGCAGTCGCCGCAGCTGTTCAAGCAGCTGCTGATGGTCGCCAACTTCGACCGCTACTACCAGATCACCAAGTGCTTCCGCGACGAAGACTTGCGCGCCGACCGCCAGCCGGAATTCACGCAGATCGACTGCGAAACCTCGTTCATGGGCGAGCAGGAAATCCGCGACATGTTCGAAGGCATGATCCGCGGCGTGTTCAAGAACGTGCTCGATGTCGATCTGCCGAACCCGTTCCCGGTGATGGACTTCGCGACCGCGATGGGCAAGTACGGCTCCGACAAGCCCGACATGCGCGTGAAGCTCGAATTCACCGAGCTCACCGATGTGATGAAGGATGTCGAATTCAAGGTCTTCTCCGGCGCCGCCAACATGGAGAACGGCCGCGTGGTCGGCCTGCGTGTGCCGGGTGGCGCGCAAGAGAATGGCGGCATGCCGCGTTCCGAGATCGATGCGTACACCCAGTTCGTTGCGATCTATGGCGCGAAGGGCCTGGCCTACATCAAGGTCAACGACAAATCGAAAGGCCGCGACGGCCTGCAGTCGCCGATCGTGAAGAACATTCACGATGCGGCACTGGCGCAAATCCTCGAGCGCACCGGCGCGCAGGATGGCGACCTGATTTTCTTCGGCGCCGACAAGGCCAAGATCGTCAACGACGCGATCGGCGCGCTGCGCGTGAAGATCGGCCACAGCGACTTCGGTCGCAAGAACGGCCTGTTCGAAGACACCTGGCGTCCGCTGTGGGTCGTCGACTTCCCGATGTTCGAGTACGACGAAGATGATAAGCGCTGGAATGCATTGCATCACCCGTTCACCGCGCCCAAGGCCGGCCATGAAGATTTCATCGAGACCGCGCCCGGCAAGGCCATCGCGCAAGCGTATGACATGGTGCTCAATGGCTGGGAGCTGGGCGGCGGTTCGGTGCGTATCCACCGCGCCGATGTGCAGAGCAAGGTGTTCAAGGCGCTCAACATCAATGATGACGAAGCACGCATCAAGTTCGGCTTCCTGCTCGACGCATTGCAGTACGGCGCACCGCCGCACGGCGGTCTCGCATTCGGTCTCGATCGTATCGTCACGATGATGACCGGTGCCGAATCGATCCGCGACGTGATCGCCTTCCCGAAGACCCAGCGTGCGCAGTGCTTGCTGACGCAGGCGCCGTCCGAGGTCGACGAGAAGCAGCTGCGCGAGCTGCATATTCGCCTGCGTGCGGCGGAGCCGGCGATCAAGGGCTGACCCTTGCCGGGCCGCAGCCCGGACTGCTCAGACAGGGCATAATGAAGGCGCGAAACTCGCGCCTTCTTTTTTTGGCTAATCGTCATGCGTCCCTACAAGATCCCCGAATCCGTCCTGGTCGTGATCCACACGGCCGACCTTCAGGTGCTGCTGCTCGAGCGCGCCGACAAGCCCGGTTTCTGGCAGTCCGTCACAGGCTCGAAGGATGCGCCGGACGAGCCGCTGGTCGAGACCGCGATGCGTGAGGTCTTTGAAGAGACCGGCATCCAGATCGGCAGCGCGCAGGTGCCGCTGGAAAATCTTCGGGACTGGAAACTTTCCAACGTGTACGAGATCTATGAGGTCTGGCGTGCGCGCTATGCCCCCGGCGTCACGCACAACACCGAGCATGTGTTTGGTCTGCAGGTGCCGGCCGACATCGCTGTCACGCTGGCGCCGCGCGAACACCTGCAGCACTGCTGGCTGCCTTGGCGCGAGGCGGCGGATCGCTGCTTCTCGCCGTCGAACGCGGAAGCGATACTGCAGTTGCCGAAACAGCGCTCGTCCCTTGCAGGGCAGGATGCGCTGCCATCCGCGGCTACCGGCACGAACTGATACGTACACCATGAAGTTACGCATCGCCACCTGGAATATTCACAAAGGCGTCAGCGCCATCGGCACGCGGCCGCGCGTGCATGGCATCAAGCAGGCCTTGTCCGGCATGGCGGCCGATATCGTGTTTCTCCAGGAGGTGCAGGGGCGGCATGATCTGCTGGCACTGA
>JACCDH011485591.1_pt1 | contig 13900 bp, 12 predicted proteins | sample 7442481 | NCBI WGS metagenome assembly JACCDH01 (sample SAMN15323433, study PRJNA562643) | freshwater metagenome | isolation source: river surface water | place: USA:Blue River Watershed | collected 2017-08-15
ACCTTGCCGAGCTCACCCTTGATGCCTCGTCCGCGTCGTAGATGTCACCCAAACCGAACGCGACCCTTGCGCATTGAACAAGCGCCTTGTGGCGCAACATCCGACGTGGGTGTGTGAGCCAAGCTTGGCTGAGTCCTTGTACCTCACTCAGGTACTCCCTGACTGTGGTGGGCACACGCCTGTCCCAGCGGTGGATGGTGCACTCGACCCAGGCCGGTACGCCGCCCTCTTGTTGGCTTGCCTCTTTGAAACGAATCCCCGCGAACTGTTGGTGCTGGTTGATGATGCGGCTCCAGCCGTCTACGCTCACCACAACGTGCGGCGCGCCGCCCGACTCGTCGGGCACCAGGAATACCTCCCGTCCCGTGGTGGGGTCGAGGTCGTGGCGCAAAGAGGCAGATAGCAGCCTCTCCAAGTCCGAGATGCTCCAGCTGCTAAGGCGCGAGAGTGACGTGGAAGTGATCGCGCCGATGAAGCCCTCCTCGCTCATGCCAGAGCGGCTCAGGCACTCCTTGAACGACAAGAGCTCCCGAGCCCTCAGGTGTGCGGGTCGCTGATGTGGGACTTGCTCCTCATGTGTTGAGGGGTGGTGACGGATGGGCTCAGAGTGAGGCGGGCGGTCTTTGTCTTTGGTGTGCGTCATGTTGACTCCTCGTTGGTGGCTTCAAGGCCTTGCTGGCTGGTGGCAGAGATCAGCAGCCTTCGGCTGCCTGGGCGAACAACGCAGTAGCTTCGAAATACATCAGGCCGCTCTCGCCTGAGGCGCTCGGTGTCGAGCCGAGTTGCGTCTCTTGAGCGGCGCCACGTCGCCACCGTTTGGCCGGCGCACGTGAGCTCTTCTGCCGGGCCCATGGCTATAGCAACACGGTCCCGTAGGGCATCCAACTCAGACCTTGTGGCGCACAAGGCTTGGTCGAGCTCTGCGTACCGGGCTAGGTCTTTGAGCACACACTCGTTGGCTTCCTTTGAGAGCCCTGGTGTGTGCTCAGGGTGCAGCGACTCGACCCCCTCGCGTGTCGTGGGCTCTGGTGGCACAGAGGCGAGCACGTGCTCTACCCAGAACCGGTGAGCTCGATCGAACATGTGACCGATGAGGCCCTCGTCGCGGACGACCCTGTAGGTCCTCAGCTCCGTGTTGCCAAGCAAGACCGCGAGGTGCGCCTCCTCTAGGCCAGACAGCCCCAGGTACCAGAGGCACTGCACGAGGTACTCGGCCGGGACGAGGTCGCTCCAGCTCGGCCCCCACTCGCTGGCCCTAAAGGCGCTAGAGGTCTTGCACTCGAGCACGACTTGCTTGGCATGGAGGCCCACACCATGAGTCGCGATGCGGTCGACGTGCCCAAAGAGCTCGGGGTGCACCGGGTGCCTAAAGGGCTCTGGGTGGGCTACGCACACGTTGCCCGTGAGCTGCTCGTACTCCTGCACCACGAACGGCTCAAGGTAGTGCCCAAGGCGCTGGGCTACGCGCACAGGTCTTGGGTCATTACTCCCTGCCCCGGTCTTGTCGAGCCAGACGTCCACCGGCGTGCGGTAGTTGGATAGACCAAGGATGGCGCCGATGTCTGAGCCGCCAATGCCCCAAGGCCGCCAAGACCCCTGCTGTGAGCCCCACCCCGGGACGACCTCACAAGCGGTGAGGCAAGCGCTATGGTGAGCGGTGGGGTGGGCGGTGGGGTGAGCCCAAGCACCAATCTCTGCGGGTCCAGCCGAGCCGATGGTGGCCTGCTGCGGTCGCTGTTGCTGATGCCTTTGTTGCTGTCCTGTCTTCTTTGCCATACGGCCTCCAATGTTGGAGAGCCGATCATAAAAAGTTTCTTAAAAAGAATCAAGGTATCTTTAAAAGAAACATTGATATTTTTTGTAGGAATGAAACACTTGGCCTGGTGGGTTGAGGTTGGTGCAGGTGAGGTGTGGGGCATGGGGTCTGTTCGGTGCTTGCGGGGCAGCCTGAGCGGGATGTGGGTTGAGGCGGCGCTCAGGCCAGGCTGAAGCTTGGCTGGTGGAGCGCGAAGCCCAAGAGCGGGAGCGCGCTCACGGCCTCTATGACCACCCCAACGGGCTGCACATCTGGCAGGGGCCCCAGGTGAGCGAGCTTGATGCCTAGGGAGACAAATTTCAGCCCGCCGTCCCCACGAACTGCGTCACCGTCGCCTTCCTCCCCTTCCCCGCTTTCCCTTCCTCCCCCATGCCTTGCCGCGACCACCTGGTAGTCCAGCCCCTTGGTGCGCACGAGCACCAAGTCGCCGTGGTGGGGGGTGCGTGCTGGGTCGACGAGCAGCAAGGCATCACGAGGGACGCCCCGAAGCCCAAAGTGGGCGGTCATGTAGCCGCCGAGGGCAACAAAGAAGGCGCCCTCTGAGACAGGCAGGCGGTTTGGAAAGCCCGCCTGCCTTCTGGCACGCTCAAGCAAGACCTCGATCGGGGTGGTGTAGTCCAAGTAGATGACGGGCAGGTTCCTCGATGCGTCAGAGGGTGCGGCGTCGGTAGGGGTTTGGGGGTGGCCGGGTTGTGTGTTCTGGTAGGGCTGGCTAGGCTGCTTGGTTTGTGTGGGGTGGGTCGAGTCGTTGGTACTAGGCGCGCTGGGGTCGCTGGGCGGGCTGCTCAAGAGCTCTGGGGTGCTCACGCCGTAGAGGTTGGCCAACGCGTCGAGGCGCTTGAAGCTGGGGTGGCTCAGCCCCGTCTCCCACTTCGAGGCCGAGGCGCGAGTTACGCCGAGGTGGTCCGCGACTTCTTGCAGGGTGAGCGAGCGCTCCTTGCGTAGCTGGCGAAGTCGTTGGCTGAGCATGGACGGATGATATGCCAGCCGAGGGTAGCAGGCCTATGGCCTTGGCCACTGATCATTGGTCCATACCGTGTGGGCTGTGAGCCGTGGGGCTTGGGTTGTTTGGCCTTTGCGGTGATGTGGGCCTTGGACGGTATAGCGCCAGCACCAAAGACCCTTTGGTTCAGGCTAGGCCCATGCACATTGAGTTCGTGTAGCGCGGGAGGGTTGACGTGAGATGAGGCCTGGCTCGCGCACAGGGCAACGCGTTCTTAACCCTCAACACCGAGCTCTCATTTGAGGCAGGACAGCAGGTTCTATTCCTACAAGTCTTATGCCCCCATAGAACAACATGTTTATGGGCAACTTTCTGGAGACCAACTTACTTGAGCCTAAATTGCTTTAGCCCAACATGTTGGAGGTCATCGCGTTCGAGTCCGGCGCCAGGAGCTGCAGTCAATCCGTCGCCTCATGAGGCCACTACTCCAAGTGACCTCTTAGCTGCGTCAAAGGGTCGTCAGGGCTTGCCTTGAGTTGTAGCTCGAGCGAGGCAATTCTTTTCATGTGCTGTGCCTGAGCGCGGTTGACGTTGGGGTCGGTGACCATGCCCATTCGCCTCTCGTTGACCATCATGGCCCGCTCGCGCATGACACGGTCGTAATTCATGAAGAGCCAGTATGTGCGAAGGGAGCGTTCCCACTCTTGGGCGCGCTCCCACTCTAGGCCGAGCCCAAGCGCTGGCTCACGCCCTTGCACAAGATCTGTCGCCTCCACTTGCCCTGCGCGGTCAGGGGTTGGGGCGAGAAGACCCCTGCGTCTGGCTGCATTGACAGGCTGCTTTGGTCCTGCGACGCGGACAAACCCTATGGAGCCCTGCTCCATGATATTTCCACTGGTCGGGAGATCGGGGCGATGGGTTGGCTTCGAGCCATGTGTATTTCTAGGCCGAGGCTGCATGAGCCGATCGACCCGCCGCCAAAATCCTGGGTCCTCCTCCCGAAAGAGGGGCCGGGGGCTGAGGAGCCGCTCTGAGGCGCCCCGAACAAGCTTCAAGCTTGGGCTGAGCTTCTTTGTGCCCAAAGGCGCTTGGTTGGGGTTTGAGTTGGGGCTCATTGCGTGGTGCTCGTTCAATCGCCTCAAAAAGAACTGGCCAAGCTCCCGCTGCAGCACGTTGGCAGCAGGTGGCTCGATGAGCTCGTTGGCGTGATCGGGCCAAGGGAACTCGACTCGCGCACTGAGCGCCATGGCGTTGGGCGGGATGGCTGCGCCGAGCGCGAGGTTTTCAGTCATGAGCCCGCCCATCAGCTCGAGACCGTAGTGGGCCCGTGCGAGCTCTTGGACTTGAAGTCGTTGGTGAAGGGTCTGGGGGTGGAACTGGTTTATGAGGCCTTGCTCGATCGTTGAGAGCCGCTCCAAGTCAGCTCGTGGGGTAACGTACCCGCCGTGCTTAACCGAGTTCTGTGAGGACCTGGCCTTGCCCTCATCGGTCTTAGGTCCGCCGCTACGTCGAACGTGGCCCGGCAGCACGAGATCAGGTTTGTGGCTGGCGCTGCGTTTGAGGCGAGGGTCCGCAACGGGTTTGGTTTTGGTATCGGCTTTGGCCTGAGGCGTACTTGGCTTGGGTGTTGAGGACTCAGGTGCTGAGGGCCCGGGTTCAGGGTTGGGTGTTGTGCCGAGGTCGGCGTCGGGTTTTGCCGTGTCGTCGACTGAAGTTTGGTCAGACGGATCAAGACTCGGCAAGGCCTTGGCCGCTTGGAGAGACTCGGTTTGCGTCTGTTGTGACATGAGGGGACTGCCTTCTATTGGGTTGATGCTTTGGTGGGGGCGGGTCACGGGTTTAGCCGTGGACTGCATGGGTAAAACCCAATTATATATTACTTAATAATCTAACATGAAGTTAGAATATTACAATAAATAATACATATATTAGCTAAAGAGTATTCATCGCCGTTAGGGTGAAAGTTTTTCTTAAGCTGTCATTAAAGCGGGCTGTGAGTAGACAAACGCATGATGACTGGCCAATTATTGATGTAGCAGAAGGCTCGAAGCAGAGGAGGGTTGAGAAAAGTATGCGCAACTGCCCCAAAACGGTAACCTCTGATACTCAATGGTGGAGGAAATTCAAGGTTGATGAACCTGAGGAGGTGTGTAAAGCTGGCGGTTTGTAAGTATTTGGTATGCGATGGGCCTTGAGGTTGAACATCCGTTAAAGCGTTATTAGAGTCGATGATGATGTGGCAAAATATCGTTTGGTGTTGCTTACTTGGGTGAGCTTTACAGGTGTTGTACCCTGATAAGTAGCTCTTAAATTGCCTGCTGATTGTTAAACGGCATTGCGGTAGCCTTACTAAATTTCTTTGAGCCTCGTATCCCCAACAAAAATAATTGCATTTAAAAGAAATGACTGTCGAGAAGATTTATGTTGCAGCGCACAGCGGTATGGTGGGCTCAGCAATCTTGCGCCAGTTGTTAACGCAGGGCGTTGCGCAGAACCAAATTGTGACAAGGGCGCACTAATATCTGGATCATACCAACCAGCTCGCTGTACAACATTTTTTGCGCAAGAGAGACCTACTCAGGTTTACCTTGCCGCCGCAAAAGTGGGGGCATCCACGCCAACAACACTTATCCAGCTGAGTTCATATACGAAAACTTGATGGTGCAGGCCAATGCCATTGATGCGGCTTTTCGCAATGGGGTCAAGAAGCTCTTGTTCTTGGGCTCTAGCTGCATTTACCCGCGCAAGGCTCCGCAGCCTATTAGCGACGAAGCCTTGCTCACTAGCATTCAGGAGCCAACCAACGAGCCCTACGCCATCGCCAAGATTGCCGGCATCAAGCTGTGCGAGAGCTACAACCGCCAGTACGGCAAAAGCCACGGCTTGGATTACCATAGCTTGATGCCCACCAATCTTTATGGGCTTGGCGACAACTATCATCCACAGAACATCCTCGCCGGCGAGAAGATTCCGGTCTTCAATTACGGGAAGCACAAAAGAGATTTCACCTACATCGACGACATCGTCCAAGGCGTGATCCGCGTGCTGGATCGCCCAGCCCCGCCGAATCCGGCGTGGAGTAGGGCCAAGCCCGATCCCGGCACTAGCGCCGCGCCCTGGCGGGTGTACAACATCAGCAACAACAACCCGGCGAACTCATGGACTACATTGGTGCCATCTAGAAAGCCTTAGGCAAGAAGGCCGAGATAGAAATGCTGCTGCTGCATCCGGGTGAAGTTCCCTATACCTACGCCGATGTGAACGACCTTGCCGAACAGTTCGACTTCAGGCCTGTTAATCCAGTGGCTCAAGGCGTGACAAATTTCGTTGCTTGGTACCGAGACTTATTAAGGGTTTAAATGTTATGCTCAAAGAAGATATCAAACTTGCGATTGTCGGACTAGGCTATGTCGGTTTGCCATTGGCGGTAGAGTTTGGCCGCCATCGCCCTGTGGTTGGCTTCGACATTAATTCGCGCCGCATTGACGAACTAATAGCCGGCAATGACCTCACGCTCGAAACGACCCAAGACGAACGCGCTGCCGCCAAGAACCTGACCTTTACCACCCATCCAGATGAACTACGCAGTTGCAACTGCTTCATCGTAACAGTTCCTACTCCAATCGATGAATACAAGCGTCCTGATCTAACTCCACTCCTCGAGGCCAGTGAAACGGTCGGCAAAGTCCTAAAAAAGGGTGATATCGTCATTTACGAATCCACTGTCTACCCCGGCTGCACTGAGGAAGATTGTGTCCCCGTGCTTGAAAAACACTCTGGTCTAAAATTTAACTTGGACTTCTTCTGTGGCTATAGTCCAGAGCGCATCAATCCGGGAGACAAGGAGCACCGAGTTACTACCATCAAAAAGGTGACCTCCGGCTCAACACCTGAAGTTGCTGATCTGATAGACGCGCTTTACAAGGAAATCATTGCGGCTGGTACCCATAAGGCTGACAGCATCAAGGTTGCAGAAGCCGCCAAAGTCATCGAGAACACCCAACGCGACCTCAACATCGCGCTTATTAACGAGTTGGCGCTCATCTTCAACAGGATGGGAATTGACACCGAGGCCGTCCTCCTGGCCGCCGGCAGTAAATGGAATTTCCTGCCCTTCAGGCCCGGCCTGGTTGGTGGGCACTGCATTGGCGTTGACCCGTACTACCTAACCCACAAAGCGCAAGCCATTGGCTACCACCCCGAGATCATCCTAGCCGGCCGGCGTCTGAATGACAGTATGGGCACTTATGTCGTCGCTCAGTTGGTCAAAGCCATGACCAAAAAGCGCATCCAAGTCGACGGTGCCAAGGTGCTGGTGATGGGGTTAACCTTCAAGGAAAACTGCCCCGACCTTCGCAACACTCGTGTGGTTGACATTGTCGCTGAACTGAAAGACTACAACTGTGATGTCGACGTTTTCGACCCCTGGGTCACAGTCGAAGAAGCTCTACATGAATACGGAATCACACCCATCATCGAACCAAAAGCCGGAAGTTACGATGCCATCATCTTGGCCGTTGCGCACAACCAATTTAAAGACATGGGGAATGCCGTAATCCGCGCCCTGGGAAAACCCATTTCAGTTCTCTACGACTTGAAGTACGTGCTCACGGCACAGGAATCAGATTTGAGGCTGTGACCATGACCGCATACGAATCACTACAAAAGCAGCTCAAGGCCGAACCCCAAACCTGGCTTATCACTGGCGTAGCTGGCTTCATTGGTAGCAACCTACTCGAAGCCTTACTCAAACTCGATCAGCAGGTCGTAGGGTTGGACAACTTCAGTACAGGGCATAGACGTAATCTCGATGAAGTGAAACAACTGGTCAATTCAGCACAGTGGGCGAAGTTCAGATTTATTGAAGGCGACATTTGCGACCTGGCTACCTGCCACCGTGCTTGCGATGATGTGGACTACGTACTTCACCAGGCAGCACTAGGTTCCGTGCCACGCAGCATTGAAGATCCAATCATCGCAAATCGAAATAATATCGATAGTTTTTTGAATATGTTGGTCGCTGCGCGCGATGCCGAGGTTCAGCGTTTTGTCTATGCTGCAAGTAGCTCAACGTATGGAGATCACCCGGACTTACCCAAGGTTGAACACAAGATCGGGAAGCCGCTTTCGCCCTATGCTGTCACCAAGCTGGTCAATGAGCTCTATGCCGAGGTATTCGCTAGGACGTATGGTTTCAAATCGATTGGCTTGCGTTACTTTAATATCTTTGGTCGGCGGCAAGACCCGGAGGGGGCCTACGCCGCAGTGATTCCAAAATGGATTGCTGCCATGATCAAGAACGAGCCTGTCTTCATCAATGGCGATGGAGAAACGAGCCGCGACTTCTGCTACATCGACAACACCGTTCAGGCCAATCTGCTGGCTGCTGTAGCCAGAGATGAATCTGCAATCAATCAGGTCTATAACGTGGCGGTCGGAGAGCGCACTAGCCTGAAGCAGCTTTACTTTCACCTGCGGGAGGCGCTCTCGGCACGCTTCCCGCATTTGAAAGTAGTCCAACCCATCTATCGCGATTTTCGGGCAGGGGACGTGCGACACTCGCTCGCCGACATCGAAAAGGCGAAGGAGTTGTTGGGCTACCAGCCCTCCCATCGCATTGCTGAGGGTTTGAACGAAGCGATGGCTTGGTATGTCGACTTTTTGTCAATGGGGAAAACGTGACCCCAGATAGCTTAAGAGCCGACATCCACATCCAGCCTATCATCCTCTGTGGCGGTTCGGGTACCCGCCTGTGGCCATTGTCTCGATCAGGCTTTACCAAACAGTTCTTGAGCCTGACGGGCGATGCAAGCCTTTTCCAATTGGCCGCCCAGCGATTGGCTGCCTTGGGCAGCGACGATTACCACGTCGCCAAACCGCTCATCGTGACCGGGGAGGAACATCGCTTCCTGGCTTCGGAGCAAATGAGAGAAACACGTATCGAATTAGGCGCAGCCTTGCTAGAGCCCGCCGGGAAAAACACCGCCCCCGCAATCACTCTCGCTGCACTTGCCGCCCTGGAATCCGGAGGCGACCCCGTACTGGTAGTAACGCCTGCGGACCAGACAATTACCGATGGCACAGCATTCACTAAGGCAATGCATACAGCCATTGGCCAAGCGACCAAAGGCAGTATTGTGATCCTTGGAATTACCCCGACCATCCTGCCACGGGCTACGGATACATCCAGACTGAGGGATTGTCCGAGGCAAAAACATGCGCTGCTGAAATTCACAGCGTTTGCCGTTTTGTAGAAAAGCCCGACGCCGATACCGCACAGCACTACCTGGACACAGGGGGGTATTTCTGGAATGCGGGTATTTTCGTGCTGAAAGCTTCGGTCTGGCTCGAAGCGCTCTCAACCTTTCGCCCGGATATTGCCGCAAAGACTCGTTTGGCCTGGAAAAGCCGTACTGTGGACTCAAACCCGAACACATCGTTTGTGCGCCCGGGCAAGAGCGAATTCATGGCCATTCCGGCCGAATCAATTGACTACGCCGTGATGGAGCATTGCCCTGGTAGCCACTTCCCGATAAAGATGGTGACACTGGACGCCGGATGGAGCGACCTGGGGGCTTGGGATGCCGTGTGGCAGGTGCTGCCCAAGGACGAAGACGGCAATGCCCACCGCGGCGACGTTTTAACGACCGATAGTCGCAATACGCTGGTGCATGCCAGCAGCCGGCTTGTCAGCCTCGTGGGCGTGGATAACCTGATCGTTATCGAAACGCCTGACGCTGTACTGGTTGCCGACAAATCACGCAGCCAAAACGTGAAGGATATCGTCAATGTGTTGCATGCATCGGGTCGCGAGGAACAGGCCCTGCACCGCAAAGTTCATCGCCCGTGGGGCTGGTACGACAGTATCGACGACGGACACCGCTTCAAGGTCAAGCGCATCCAGGTCAAGCCTGGCGCTTCCCTCAGCTTACAGAAACATCACCACCGGGCAGAACATTGGATCGTGGTGAAGGGCACGGCCGAGATCACCAGCGACAAAACAACAGTATTGCTAAGCGAGAATCAATCCACCTACATTCCCCTTGGCGCGGTGCACCGCCTCGCAAACCCTGGCACGATACCACTGGAAATTATCGAAGTGCAGTCCGGCAGCTACTTGGGCGAAGACGATATTGTGCGTTTCGAAGACAGCTATGGGCGATAGAAAAATCTACATTGCTGGACATCGCGGCATGGTAGGTTCTGCCATCGTTCGCCGATTAGAGCAAGGACGCTACCGAACCCTTGTCACGCGTAACCGACAGGAGCTCAACCTTCTCGATCAAAAGGCCGTGCATGACTTTCTGATTACTGAAAAGCCTGATTACATTTTTCTGGCAGCAGCAAAAGTAGGCGGCATCCTGGCCAACGATACATATCCCGCCGACTTCATTTACGAAAACCTCCAGGTTCAGAACAATGTGATTCACGGTGCCGTGATGGCCGGTATCAAAGATATGTGTTTCCTTGGCTCCAGCTGCATCTATCCCCGTGACAGTGCACAACCCATCAAAGAAGAGTTTTTGCTTTCAGGTCCTCTTGAAAAAACCAACGAGCCCTATGCTATTGCCAAAATTGCTGGCATCAAGCTCTGCGAAAGCATGAACCGCCAGCATGGCACCCGTTTTGTCTGCGTCATGCCGACCAACCTCTATGGCCCCAACGATAACTATGATCTGGAGAATAGCCATGTATTGCCGGCACTGATCCGCAAAGCACATGAAGCCAAGCTAAGAGGTGATGCTGAATACGTCGTCTGGGGAACCGGTCAGCCGCGGCGCGAATTTCTTTACGTCGACGACTTGGCAGATGCCTGCGTCTTTTTAATGGAGCGGCAAATTGGCGATGGTATTTTTAACGTTGGATGCGGCAATGACATCACGATTCGCGAACTAGCCCAGACTGTCATGGACGTAATTGGATTTACTGGCAGAATTGTTTTCGACAGTAGCAAACCCGATGGCACGCCAAGGAAGTTGCTCGACGTTTCCAAAATGGCTGGACTTGGCTGGCAGGCGAAAACAAGCTTGGAAAAAGGGATTGCCGAGGCCTACGCCAGCTACCTTAAATCCTTGAAAGACTAAAGTTATGGCACAAAGCAGTAAAGTTGCATTGATTACCGGCATTACCGGCCAGGACGGCGCCTATCTTGCTGAGCTGCTTCTCGACAAAGGGTACATCGTTCACGGCATCAAGCGCCGTACGTCGCAATTCAATACCGATCGCATCGACCACCTTTACCAGGATCGCCATGAAAAAGGGGTTCGCTTCTTCCTCCATCATGGTGACATGACGGACTCTTCCTCCCTGATTCGCATAATTCAGCAGACTCAGCCAGACGAAATCTACAACCTCGCCGCCCAGAGCCACGTTGCGGTTAGCTTTGAGGAACCAGAGTACACCGCCAACTCGGATGCGCTGGGCGTACTACGCCTGCTAGAAGCGATCCGCATTCTCGGTTTGGAGAAGAAAACTCGCTTTTACCAAGCGAGCACTAGCGAGCTCTACGGTCTCGTTCAAGAAATTCCACAGAAGGAAACCACTCCGTTCTATCCGCGTAGCCCCTATGCTGTCGCCAAACTTTATGGCTATTGGATTGTTATTAACTATCGTGAGGCGTACGGAATATATGCCTGCAACGGTATCCTGTTTAACCATGAAAGCCCCATCCGCGGTGAGACCTTCGTTACGCGCAAGATTACTCGTGCACTGGCCCGTACTAAGCTTGGGCTTCAAGATTGTTTGTACCTCGGCAATCTAGACGCAAAGCGCGACTGGGGACATGCTAAGGATTACGTTGAAATGCAGTGGCTGATGCTGCAACAAGAAAAACCCGAAGATTTTGTAATTGCTACTGGCGTTCAATATAGCGTCCGTGATTTTGTCAATGCGGCAGCTAAAGAAATTGGCCTTGCAATTGAGTGGAAAGGTAAAGGCGTTAATGAAAAAGGGTATGACGCTGCTGGAAATTGCATCGTAGCTGTTGACCCGAGATATTTTCGCCCCACTGAAGTCGAAACCCTGCTTGGCGATCCGACCAACGCCCGTGAGAAACTAGGGTGGACACCACGAACGACCTTTCAGGAACTCGTCGCAGAGATGATGCGAGAGGATCTCAAATCGGCCGAACGTGACCAGCTCGTCAAAAAGCATGGCTACAAGGCGATGGATTACCAGGAATGACACTTGTCGTCCGGGACTTGCCGCCGGTGTTCGCGCTTTTAAAGCGGCTGTGGTACCACATCAGCGTCCGGCGTCGAGCACAGATTTTCGTGCTGTTTGTGCTGATGGTCGTCGCCTCGCTTTCCGAAATTGCGGCGATTGGTGCCGTATTGCCCTTCTTGGCCGTGCTTTCTTCCCCGCAAAGCGTCTTCGCCAACGTCCACTCGCAGCCGTTGATCGAGGTTTTTGGTATCAGGGAATCCACTCAACTTCTGGCGCCGCTAACAGTGATCTTCATTGTCGCTGTGCTCCTGTCTGGCGGGTTGCGTTTGTTGTTGCTCTACGTTCAGACTCGTCTCAGTCATGCTATCGGCGCTGATGTCAGCGCCGACATCTACCGACGTACGTTGTACCAGCCCTATGTAGTGCACATTTCGCGCAACAGCAGCGAGGTCATATCCGCTATGCTGAACAAGGCGCAAGCGATCGTCGGGCATGCTGTTCTCCCGTGCCTTACGGTCTCTAGCTCACTATTGATGCTCGCGGCGATCCTGATAACCCTGTTCGCGATCGACCCCATAATCGCCTCGTCCTCCTTTGTCGGCTTCGGGTTGATTTATTTTTTCGTCATTTTTGGCACGCGGCGTCGCCTAGAGACCGACAGCGCGCGCATCAACCGCAAACAGACTGAAACACTGAAGATCATCCAGGAAGGCCTGGGTGGCATTCGTGACGTGTTGATCGATGGTACGCAAAACATCTACTGCAAGGCGTACCGTAACGCCGATGTTCCATTGCGGCGAGCAGTGGCGAATATCCAGATCATTAGTGCTACCCCCCGCTATTGCATTGAGGCAATGGGGATGGCCCTTATCGCGGGACTGGCGTATTCGTTGGCCAGTCGCGCTGGCGGGCTCAGCGGTGCGATCCCGGTCCTTGGTGCGCTGGCTCTCGGTGCGCAGCGCCTGCTGCCGGTGTTGCAACAGGGGTATGCGGCATGGACCATGATCAAGGCTGGACAAGCTTCGCTCAACGATGCGCTGTACCTGCTCGACCAACCTCTTCCTGAATACGCCAGCCTGCCCCTGCCGCTACCCATGCCTTTTCAGTACGGGATTGAGTTGCGCAATCTTTCCTTTCGCTACTCGGTGGATAGCCCGTGGGTGCTACGTTGCTTGAATCTGTCGATTCCCAAGGGCGCACGTGTGGGCTTCATCGGCACCACGGGCAGCGGCAAGAGCACGCTGATTGATGTGGTGATGGGATTGTTGGAGGCCGAGGCAGGCTGCCTCGCTATCGACGGTGTGCCATTGTCGGCACAGAATCGCCGGGCTTGGCAGGCGCACATCGCTCACGTTCCGCAATCAATCTTTCTGGGAGACGTCACGATCGCCGAGAACATTGCCTTCGGCGTACCGCCGGATGCAATCGACCTAGTTCGGGTACGCCGCGCCGCGCAGCAGGCCAGGATCGCTGAAACAATAGAGGGTTGGACTGAGGGCTACGATACCATGGTAGGCGAACGCGGCATTCGCCTGTCCGGCGGGCAGCGTCAGCGTATTGGCATCGCCCGCGCCTTGTATAAGCAGGCTGATGTGATCGTGCTCGACGAGGCGACCAGCGCGCTCGACAACGATACGGAGAAGGCGGTCATGCACTCTTTGGAGATCTTGGGCGATCAATCCACCATGCTGATCGTCGCCCACCGGCTGACGACGCTACGCAACTGCACGCATATCGTAGAGCTGAACAACGGCCAGGTGGCGCGCATCGGCAATTTCAACGACATCATCGGACAGGTCGCCTAAGTCGGCGCAAATACAGTACATATGCTCAACAATGCTTCCATACTCATTACCGGTGGCACTGGTTCCTTTGGTAACACCTTCGTGCCGATGACGCTGGCCAAGTACAACCCGAGACGACTGGTTATTTTCTCCCGCGACGAGATGAAGCAGTGGGAAATGGCAAAGCTCTAC
>JACCDH011273654.1_pt1 | contig 13894 bp, 13 predicted proteins | sample 7442481 | NCBI WGS metagenome assembly JACCDH01 (sample SAMN15323433, study PRJNA562643) | freshwater metagenome | isolation source: river surface water | place: USA:Blue River Watershed | collected 2017-08-15
CAGCGCAACGCGGGCCGCTGTACCTGTCACTGGCAGGCAACGTGATTCCCACACTGATGATACAGAGGCCGGTGTAAAGTTAATTGAAACCAAGCAGAAGTGGTGGGATCAAGACCAGCTCCCGACCTATATTGAGACTCATTATAAAATCAATATTGATAATGATTATATCGAGACCTATCTTGTTCTTTTTGCAACAAAAGCTCAGTTTGCTGAGGTAAAACAAAAAGTGAAAGACCTCAAGATCCAAGAGGAATAATTACAATTTCTGTCTATTTTTTAGACACTGTTTAAACTCTCCTCACTCACGACATAACTATTAAAGACTTAGGCTACTTATTTTTGGCATACCTTTTGTATATTAAGTTTCAAACTTAATGAGGTATCTATGATTAAAACTCTATTTGTTCTTTTTGCTCTTTCTCTATCAGCTCATTCAATTGCTCAAAATTGTGAGATTAAAATTAATGATGAGAACTGGGGTGTTCGTTTAGAAGAATCCCAAGAAAAAAGGTTAATTAGAATACTTACCAAAAAAGGCTACACCATTGTTGATGATATAAAAGAAAACACTCTTGAGCTTAAATTAGACATCTCTTACAAAAGAGGATCTTTGAGAGGAGAAATCGCTGATTCAAAGTCTTCCGCAAAAATCCTTAAAGGAAAAGAAGTGATTGCCTCTAATGAAAAAGAATATTGTGCTCTAATGAATGAGTCATATATCGATTTAGAATATGGTATGGGTGATATCGTTCTTTTTGGAGCAACCAAAGAAGGTGCTCATCGTCGTCTTATTAAATCTGTAAAAAATCTTCCGGCCTGTGATGAACTAGCTATTTAGATTCAGCCTCTATATCTTTCTTGGCTTCTTTAATATTACTTTTAAGAAGCCACGTTTTTTGAGCCGCTTTCAAAACAATAATCGCCTCAGCAATGGCCTTGTCAGTTTTAGCGGTAATCTCAGGTAAATTTGTCACAGATTTTTTTATCTCTGGACGAAGAGTAGAGAGATCCTTAATTAAAATATTAAGCTCATTCATAGCCGCTTCAGCATCCGCCGCCATTTTAGGCGCACGGCCTGTGACTTTGGGAATATCTTTGCTTAACGCCTTCATAAGAATATCGGTATTGGCTATAACAGAATCAAGCTTTGTCAGAATTGAGTTCACTTTTTGCCAGTCAATATCACCAATTTTTTTGATCAGATCTTCGCCTTCATTTACTTGGAGAATGGATCCCTCTGGTAAGAGTTCTTCGCCGTCTCCAATGATAACTTCAAGCGTTTTTTCGCCTACGATAAGTGGGTTTTTAAATTGAATAGATGAACCCTTCCTTAGAAACCCTTTATATTTTTCTTCGATCTCAAAATTGACTTTAAATGATCCCGTAGTTTCGACATTAATATCCTCGACTGATCCAATAGTAAGTCCCCTGACTTGAATCTTAGTTCCTTTTTGAAGCAGGTTCACACTCTCGACAATGATTGTATAAGAAATTGTTTTCTTAAAAAAATGGCTCTGAGCAACCAATGTCACGAGACCTAGAATGACGGCCATCATACTTACAAGAATGAAAAGTCCGACTTTCCTCTCAAAAGATGAAATTTTATACTTCATAGACCTGCCCTTCATTAATTTCTAAATATTTCATTTTTTTATCTTTTAAGATACCTTCTTCATCAGCCGCAATAATAATATGCTTTAATCCATACTTATCTTGAAATTCTTCCAATAAAGAAAGAACTCTTTTTTGATTCATCTCAGTAAGATCTTTAAAAGGGTTATGCATAACTATTAGTTCTGGCCTTAAAACAAGGGCACGCAAAATAGAAAAAATCTTTTTTGTCTCCGTTGTTGCAAAAGCGGGACGAGAATTTTTAAAGCTCATTAATTTAAATTTTTGAATTAACTCATCAATCCATTCTTCTCTTTCTTGATGAGGCTTATTTTCATGATAAATCAGAGGAAGACTCAGGTTCTCAAAAAGACTTTGGTTAGAAAGGAGTCCCTCATCGTCAAGGACGTGGCCAATACGAGCGAGAAACTTTGAAAATTCTTCAAATCCGAGCTCATGAATATCAAAACCATTAAAGATGATTTTGCCTTCATTGGGCTCCATCAATCCTAGTAAAAGTTTTAGAATCGTGGACTTGCCTTGGCCAAGATTCCCCTTAATAAAAACCCACTCATTCATAGGAATGGCAAAACTCGCCTTGTGGAGAACCTCAGAACCATTTTGATACTTAAAAGAAATCCCATCAAATTTTAATGATTCAATCATGATAGGCCTTAAAAAAGATAAAAGAGAAATGTTAGGGTAATATTAACGATAATCATTGTGGAGAGACTCCAAACCATGGCCTTCGTTGTGACTTGTGGTACTTCATGGGAGCTTCTCATGACAGAGAGACCACACTGACAGCAAATTGAGAAAACGGTTAGACCCGTAACAATACATTTTAAAAAGACATTGAACAGGTCACTAAAATGCAAATTAGCCGCAATTGAGTGAATATAATTTTCAAAAGGTAGTGGCTGAATAATATCCGCCACAAGATAGCCGCCACCGAAACTGATAAGAATAAAAAACACTGTTAGACAGAATAAACTCAACATCCCACCAAATAACCTTGGGAAAATAATAAAGCTAGGATAATCAATACCCATGGCCTGAAGGGCCTGAAATTCTTTATTCACTTTCATTGAGCCTAACTCGGCAGCCACCGCAGTTCCAGACCTGGCCACAACCACAAAAGCCGTTAGAAGTGGAGCGATCTCTCTAAGAATAACTGCCACCATAATTTTTCCCACCAGATCTACTTGTCCTAAGATTGAAAGTTTATCTGTGACCTGCAATACAGTAAAACTTCCCGTGGCCAGACTTAATAACGCCACAAGTGGAAGGGCCTGAATACCAGTGAAGTAAACCTGCATGATAAAAACGTTATAGATAGAAAAAAGTTTTCCTGAGTGAGCTCCTGGTTGAAGAATAAGTTTTGAGAAATTTCTTGAAGATAAATAAATAAGAAAGAGTATTTCTTTAAGAAAAAGCATTTGCGAGACAACCCGCTTGCCTACACCATCAATATAATCTAGAGAGTAATTTAACACTCGTTGCATGAGACCAATTTTTCAGATTGTTTTGTAGATCTATTCTAATAGAAAAGGCCCCTTTCGGGGCCTTATATTTTCTTAAAGTTGCGAATCTGATTGTCTTTCTTTTTTCATGAATGAAGGAGTATCGAACTCATCTTCATCAAAGTTAAAGAAGCCAAGCTTTTCAGCAATTGATTTTATACGACTCTCTCTTGAAGCATCAGCAGATGATTTTGTAGGTGCTGCTGAAGCAGTAGGAGCAGCCGCTTTGTATTCTTCAACCGGCTCTTGAGCTGATTGTGTTTCATACTTTGAAGCAGCTGTTTGAAGTTTTTCGGCCCAAGAAGGACGAGCCGCAGGCTTCTCTTCTTGAATCATCACTTCTTCTTCCTCTACTGAGAGATCAAAGCTCATTTCTGATTTTACAGCATAGTCTGTATTTTTAGCTGGGGCCGGAGTCGACTCAGCCAGACGCTGAGATTCAAAACGAGCAATCATTTCTTGGCGAGCAGCACTCATAACTGGAGCAGCAGCAACAGGTGCCTCTACTTCAGCTTTTGGTGGCTCGTAAACAGGTGCAGTAACCTTCATTTCAGAACGAGCATTTTTAAGACCTGTTGCAATAACAGTGATTTTAATATTATCCGTCATCGTATCATCAATAACTGTTCCAAAGATGATTTCTGCATCTTCATCAGCAGCTTCCATAATAAGAGAAACGGCTTGATTCGTTTCATGAGTTGTTAATGAGGCATTACCAGTAATATTGATGATGATTCCTGTCGCTCCATCAATAGTAACATCTTCAAGAAGTGGAGAGCTGATCGCTTGTTTCGCTGCCTGAGTGGCACGATCAGGGCCAGTAGCTGAACCTGTACCCATCAATGAAAGCCCTTTATTGCTCATGATTGTTGAAACATCAGCAAAGTCAGCATTGATTAGACCTGTATTATTGATAAGATCAGAAATACCTTGAACAGCATTCAAAAGAACTTCATCTGCTGCTTTAAATGTATCCATAAGTGAAAGTGATTCACCAGCAAGTTGAAGAAGACGTTGGTTAGGAATGCAGATAAGTGAATCAACACTCTCTTCAAGTGCTTTAATTCCTTCATCGGCCTGACGTGAACGTTTTTTTCCTTCAAAAGAAAACGGCTTCGTCACAACACCAACTGTAAGAGCTCCAAGTTCACGAGCAAGCTTAGCAATAACTGGAGCTGCTCCAGTTCCTGTTCCACCACCCATTCCGGCAGTAACAAAAACCATATCAGCACCATCGAGAACTTCAGAAAGTTTTTCATAATCTTCAATCGCAGCTTTGCGACCGATTTCAGGGTTGGCCCCGGCTCCAAGACCTTTAGTCACTGCTGAACCAAGCTGGATTTTAATCCCTGCAAGGTTGGCATTTAGTGCTTGTGAGTCTGTGTTGGCCACAATGTACTCGACCCCAGTTAGTCCTGAGCGAATCATTGTGTTAACTGCATTACATCCGCCTCCACCTACACCAATAACTTTAATTTTGGCTCCTGCAGGAAGATTTGAGTTGTCGGCGATATCAAACATAGGTGTCCCCTTAAAATAACTCTTTGAATGCATTCTTCAAAGATTTTCCAATTTTATCAAACATATCATTTTCATTACTTTCTTCTTCGTCAGTGGCAATGGCCTGCGCGGCAGTTGTCACACCTTCTTGAAGTAGACCAAGAACAGTAGAAAATTTCGGGTGTTGCATGACTGTTGTCATCCCACCGAATGGTAAAGGATAACCAAGTTTTACTGGTTTTTCGAGAAGATATTCAGCCATTTCTGGAAGATGACGAATAAGTGATCCTCCACCTGTAAGAACATAGCCGCCAGTAATATCTAAACTAAGATTTTTTTCAGTGATCACTTCTTTAACAACCGCCAAAAGTTCTTCTGCACGAGCATTCAAAATCTCAGCAATAAATCCTACTGAAACCTCGCGAGGCTTAGTTCCAGACAGACCTTGAATCGTTATATAAGTTTCATTTTTCTTTGCATCTGGAATCACTGAACCATGAGTCAGCTTAATTTTTTCAGCTTCATTGTGTGGAACCTTTAGCGCCACAGCAAGGTCATTTGTGAAATGACTTCCACCAATAGGAACAATTTGAGAATGAACAAGCGAGCCATCCTTCCAAACAGCTATATCAGTTGTCCCTCCACCAATATCAATGAGAACAACTCCAAGTTCTTTTTCTTCTGAAGAAAGAACTGAACGAGATGAGGCAATTGGTTGAAGCACAATAGAATTGGCCTCAATACCAGCAAGCTCAACACATTTTACAAGATTATGAATAAGAGGAGTTTTACCAGTCACGATATGAACATAGACTTCGAGACGAGAGCCACACATTCCCACAGGATTTTTAATCCCTGTTGTATTATCCACTTTAAACTCTTGAGGAATAATATGAATCACTTCACGGTCAGAAGGGATAAGCACAGCTTTCGCTGCTTCTACCACTCTATCAACATCACTTTGAGTAATTTCTTTTCCTTTAACAGGAACAACTCCTGAAGAATTGAAACAATAAATATGATTGCCTGCAATTCCTACAGTGGCCGACTCAAGATTTTGAAGTCCTGCCATAAGTTTGGCCTCTTCAAGTGAGGCCTTTATCGACTCAACAGTTTTTTCAATATTAACGACTGAACCTTTTTTAAGTCCAATACTTGGATGTGATCCTACACCCAGAATTTCTAAATTTGTGGCTGATTTTTGCGCGATGAGAGTGCAGACCTTAGTGGTCCCGATGTCTAGTGCAACTATGACATTTTTCGTATTCATTGAGATTCCTTTCTCACACCATACAGACAGATTCATTCTGTCCTAATTCTCGGAGAGAATAACTCTCCTTAAAATCCTAGATTTTGTCGGAAAACTTGACAACAACTTTTTTCGCATTGACCAAACTAATACTTGATGGGTAACGTCGGTTTTGCTCCACATACCCTATTACTTTTATCAACTTACGCATTTTTTCTTCCCAGATATCGGCCCCCATAAAAACTGAGGTGGCCCTTCCACCAAGACCAAAAATGATCGTCAGCTCGGCATTTTTGTTCACAATAATCTCAGAGATCTTCTGACGAAACTCCATAGGGGTCTGCTTCACCAGATCCACCAGCTGTCTGGCGGCGTCTCCCTCCAACTGATCTACTGGCATGGCCAGGAGAGGAAGCTCAAAAGCAAGCTTCTTTTCTGCTCTCATCAGGTGCTCATAACTAGGGTCATAAAGCTTTCCGTTATCGGCCATGATCGCCGAGTACTGCTCAAGACCGTTTGTTTTATAAACCTGAACCTTCATGAGTGGAGCTGGACACTCAAAATGGATATTAAGAGTCTTGATCACTGGATTGTAATTGATCTTGTAAACAGAGAGAAAATGCTTCTCATCTAGTTTTTCATCAAGAATTTTTTCTTTTACATCTTTTAGAGAGTGATTTTTTTCAAACTCTTTCATCACTGTTAAAGCGAGTGCTCCTGAAGATTTAGAAGGGCATTCACCGAAATAAGATCTATATGTCGTATTATTTTGTTTGAATGTTTCTGGAACCGTTGCCAGGGCTGAAGAAGTAAAAAAAATTGTAATGAGTGAAATCATCCATGCTTTCATGAATAGATTGTATTAAATTTTTACCTCGAGTTCAAACTCAATCCCTAGATATCTATCACTGTAAGCATTTATTACACTCACTAGTCTCAGGAAATCTTCCTTTTTGGCCCCACCTGTATTCTCCATAAAATTGGAGTGTTTTGGACTGACTTTGAGTTCTCCAGAGGAGAGACCCTTTAATCCCAGATGATCTATAAGGCGTCCCGCTTGGAAAAAAGGGCTCGCATTTTTAAAGACACAACCGCAATTTTTAGTCGCAAGTGGTTGAGTTGATTTACGATATTCCAGATAATTTTTGATCTTTGGCCCAATTTCTTGCTCGACTCCTTGATGAATAAGAGTTGCCCCTACGATGACTTCACCGGGTTTTACAAAAAAATTCTTTCGGTAGCTAAATGACACTGGGGTGATTATTTCAATACGTTCTTGACCGTCTGGAGTGACCAAGGTGACGTCTTTAACTAACGGACCTATCTCACCCAAGGCCGTCCCCGCATTCATAAAAATCGCTCCGCCGAGAGAAGCAGGGATTCCCGTAAAGACTTCCCAACCCTTTAAATTAAATTTTGATCCGTGACCAGTGAGGTGGTTAATCCCAAGCGAAGCAGGAAGTTTATACTCGGCCCTAAGTTCAGAGAGATATGTCTGATGATCAAAAGGAATTTGCAGCTTTATGAAGAGAAAATCTGACTGATCTGGCAAAACCTGATTGGCCCCCCAACCGACAACTCGGTAAGGCTTTTTATTTTCAACAAGCTTAGGGAGAATTTTTTTGAGTGCATTTACGGAGTGAACTTCAAGAACATCTCCAATCGCTTTCAACTTAAATGTCGTATAGGAAGAGAGATCTATCCCTTCTTTTAACTCGCTCTCGGCAATTGAAACAATGGCTTCTTTCCAGCTCATAAATCCTTAATGATTAGTCTCATCTTTTTTGAAATCGCTCCGGCTCCTAAAGTGACGATCAGCGTTTTCTGATTTTCATGTGTCATGATTAACTCTTTCATTTGATCAAGACTTGGCAAATAACTTGCCTTCATTCCTGCCTCTTTCATTTCTTGAACGAGTCTCTCGCTTGTAATGCCTTCAATAGGACTTTCACTGGCGGCATAAATAGGAGCAATATAGGCTTCATCGACACAACTAAAGCTCTTTTTAAACTCGCTCCACAATTGTCTTGTTCGGGTATAACGATGAGGCTCAAAAACAACTAGAAGTTTATGAGAGGGATAAACTCCACGTAATGTCGTTAATGTGGCCGCAATTTCAGTGGGATGGTGACCGTAATCATCGATAATTAAAAAGTCATTTTTCTTATAGAGTTTTTCAAGACGACGCCCAACTCCGGTAAATTTCTTAAGTGCAGACTCAATAATTTTATAATCGATGCCGACTTCTCTTGAAATGGCGATTGCCGCAAGAGCATTTTTTACATTATGAAGGCCAGGTATGGTGAGTGTCAGACGAGTTATTTTTTTTCCATGTTCATACAAATCAAATTGAACACCCTCAGGGCCCTCAACGAGTTCACTCGCGCCATAATTCCAATCACTCAATTCACCGGAGATTGTCGAGACACCAAACCAAATCATAGGACGTTTGATCTTATGTTTCACTTTTTGTGTGTTTGAATCTTGAGCATTAAGTACAACACGTCCATAAAAAGGAACTTTATTCACAAATTCAACAAAAGCCGCTTGAATATTTTCTTCTGAACCATAGTGATCTAGGTGATCATTATCAATATTGGACACAACAGAGAGGATAGGATTCAGAAATAAAAAAGAGCCATCAGATTCATCGGCCTCAGCAATCAGAAACTGACCATCACCTTTTTTAGCATTTCCACCGAGATTATGAACGATTCCTCCGATGATATGAGTTGCATCGAGTTCGGCCTCTTTGAAAATAGTCGCGACTAAACTTGTTGTAGTGGTTTTTCCATGAGAGCCCGCGATAGCAATTCCGTATTTAAGTCGCATCAGTTCTGCGAGCATTTCTGCTCGCTTAATAATCGGAATATTTAGTTCTTGAGCACGACGAATTTCCGGATTTTTGGAATCAATAGCAGAACTACAGATAATTAGCGAAGCCTCATCAACGTTATCGGCCTTATGTCCAAGATAAATGATGGCGCCTTTTTCTTGGAGGTGCTCAGTTACGGAGGATGCCTGAAGATCAGATCCCGTGACATGGTAGCCAAGGTCAGTTAGAACTTCAGCAATTCCACTCATCCCAATTCCACCAATACCAATAAAATGAAGTCTTAAATTTTTAGCTAATCCTAACATGATTTTCAATCTCTTTAATAATGAGTTCGCAAGCCTGATTACGACTTACAGGAGTCTGAGTCAACTGTAATTCACCACGTTTGGCCTTGGCGATGAATTCTTTGACTCTCTCTAAACTCGCCTCATGTGAAAGCTTAGGATCCAGAACTTCAACTGAGAAGTCTGATTCTTCTTTAAATATTTGGGCATTAAAAAATTGATGATTATCTGTCGCCTGAGGAAAAGGAAAAATAAGAGTCGGTTTTTTGATAATGGCCAACTCAGAAACCGTTGAGGCTCCAGATCTTGCAATAATAATATCACACCACTCGTATTCTTTTTGAATATGATCAATATAAGTCATCGGAAAATAATGAGTAGAAGGATGAGCGGCAGCAGGTGTTTCCATCTGAACACCTATTTGATGATGAATCTCTAAATCAGTGATAGAGGCATCTTTGATAAGATCAAAAATAATATTATTAATTTGTTTGGCCCCTAAACTTCCTCCAAAAACAAGAATCTTGAGAGGTAAATGAATAGGTTTATGCTGAACAGATTGAATACTCTTTCTGGTTGGGTTCCCAACCACTTTGACTTTTCTTTTTAATTTTTCTGAAAGACCTTTGGTTTTTGTAAAATGAACAAAAATGGTTTTAGAAATCCATCCCAAAAGTTTGTTAGTCAGTCCCATGACTGCATTCTGTTCGATAATAAAAACAGGAACTCCTAAAATAAATCCGGCCATCAGAGTTGGTCCACAAACGTATCCACCAGCTCCCACCACAACTTTAGGCCGTCTTTTTAAAAATAAGAGGAGAATTCCTATAAAGCTTTTGAGATTTAGAACAAGATTTTTTACCAAAGTCAGCGGGTTATTTGTTCTTAAAGGACGAGAATCGAGATGAACCGCCGATTCACCTTGAAAAAGTTTATAATCAAGATGCCTTTTCCCCGTTAAATAGAGAACGTCATGATTTTTCTCTTTAAAAGCTTCACCAACACTTAAAGCAGCGTTGATATGTCCACCAGTCCCACCTGCCACACAAACACAAAGAGGCTTTGTCATACAAACTACCGAGTTGCAGGTTTAAGGGATGTCACTCCACGAGATGATTTTTTAGGTTCATCATTTTTAACCTGAGTAATTTTCATACAAGCAAAAATAAGACCTAAGGCCGCGAGATTGGCGACAATGCTTGATCCCCCATAACTGATAAATGGAAGATTAAGCCCCTTTGTGGGAAGAATACCAAGAACAACACCCATGTTTAAAAAGGCCTGAAGACCAATACTAAATACAACTGCGGCTACCATAATACTGCCAACACGAGACTTGAGCTGAATACTCATGCGTAAGCCAAAATAGATAAAACAGATAAACATAATAACAACAGCAACAACACCAACAAAACCGAGCTCTTCGCCAACAACGGAAAAAATGAAATCGTTATAGGCCTCAGGAAGATAGAATAATTTTTCATTACTATTTCCTAATCCACTTCCAAAGACTGAGCCATTGGCAAAAGCAAGGAAGGACTGAATAATCTGAAATCCTGAGCCACGTGGGTCTTTCCAAGGATCAAGAAAAGTAAGAACACGCTTCACACGATAAGGAGCTGCAAAAAGAATTCCTAATGCCACCAAAAAACCACTCAGCATGGCCGAATAGAAATATTTTCTTGGAAAGGTACTTAGGAAAGCAATAAATCCCAAAATCATTGCTGAAATAAAAAATGTCCCAAAGTCTGGCTGAACGACGAAGATGGCCAGTGGGTAAACCAATCCTGTTAAATATAACAGACGCTGTTTAGGTGAATAATTTTGAAAATTCTCAAAATAGCGAATCGCTGCGAGCATCAAAGAAAATTTGATAAACTCACCAGGTTGCAAATTCATAAATCCAAGATTGAGCCAACGTCGAGACCCTTTCATCATCACACCAATTCCCGGCACAAGAGTCATTGTGAGAACAAAACACACCAGAGCATTAAGACGATAAGCATTTCGATAAAGAAAAAGAATTTTTAGTTTTGAGAATCCATAAGCAATACCAACACCCAAGATCATATAAATGAGCTGCTTTACCAGAAAGAAGTATGAACTTCCCATATTCTCTTTGGCGTACATATAACTGGCCGAGAAGACCATGATGACTCCGAAAAGACAGAGAAAAAAGACTGTAATAAGAAAGTAATTACTTAACTTTTCTAGTCCAGTATCATTTTGATTTTGTTTTGACATAGTGGCCACACTTATAAGAATTTTTCTCTTCTTATAAGTGTAGCCTTGAGTCAATTTGTGAGCAATAGATTAGAGTTGGAAAATAAGTTTTTTGTAGTAGTTCCCTTTTTCTTCGAAATCGCGGAACACATCTGTCGAATCGTTACCAGGACAAAGAACGATGCTGTCCCCAGTTCTTGATTTTTGATAGGCCAAAAGAACTGACTCATCAAAAGATCCTACAAGATAAGTTTGAGTGAAGTCACCTAAAACGCGGTTCATATTCTCTTTTACTTCCCCTACAAGAACAAGAACACGAACTTTCTCTTGGATGATTTCAGTGAATTTTTCATATTGAATTCCTTCAATCTCTTTTCCACCGGCAATAAGAATGACAGGCTCTTTATAGTCTTCTAGTGTAACTTTAAGTTGCTCCATCGTTTCAGACTTAGAATCGTTATAAAATTTCACACCATTCTTCTCAACCACAAATTCATTACGGTGAGGAATTCCAGGAAACTTTTCAATTGTATATTGAATCGCCTGATCTGAAACTTTGATCGCTTTACAAGCTGTAATAGCAGCCAAAAGATTTTCACGATTATTTTGACCAATAATTCGCATATCAGAAACTTTGAAGTCTGAATGATAATGAATATTGTTATGGATTCTCTTATCATGAAAGTGAGTTCCTTGAATTTCTCCAATGACTCCCATCGTGACAAATGATTTACGTGAATACCAAAAAGCCTGCGCTTTTGAATTTCTTAGAACTGAATTTGAGGCCAGTTTATCAAAATTAGCGATCAAAAAATTCTCTGGACCGAGGTCTCTGGCCACTTTAAGGGCCACATCAAGGTACTCTGCTGAAGACTTAAATCTTCCTTGAAGATTTTTCTCTTCAAGATTTGGATAGATTGCCATCACTGGTTTGAAATTATCAACGGTCTGAAGCTGAAGTGGAGATACTTCTACCACACAATAATCAATCTCTTCTTTATTAGGAAGAGTCAGAAAATTAATAAACGGTTCTTCAGAAGTTCCACCGATAAAGACGTTTTTCTTATCCATTTTAAGAGCGTAACCAATCATGTGAGCAATTGTTGTGCGACCATAAGAACCACAAACTGCAATGATTGGTTTTTGGCAATTAGCATAAGCAAAAGCAAAATCTGAATAAACTTGTCTTCCGTGTTCACGGGCCACACGAAGTTGTGGAAGATTCGGATCAACTGATGAGCTATAAACAATAATATCAGCTTCGATAAAATCCTCATCCTTATGCTCTCCAAGAGTCATACCAGGATTGGGATTGATTTTTTTCAAACGCTTTACTTGCTTATTGAGATCAAAAATTGGCTTCATATCTGTGACTTTAATCTCACAGCCAATATGATTAAAAAGATTGATTAGGGCAAAACCTGTTTTTCCAAGTCCTACAACGAGTACTTTTTTACCTTTATATTGTTCCATAGGTCTTCCTCCAAAAATTAACGAAGTTTAAGAGTCGCAAGTGCCAAAATGGCAAAAATCAAACTGATGATCCAAAAGCGAACGATCACTTTTGTTTCAGGCCAGCCTTTTAATTCATAATGATGATGAATAGGGGCCATTTTAAAAATTCTTTTTCCACGCATTTTAAAAGATGTAACTTGTAAAATAACTGAAACAGCTTCAATAACAAAAATCCCACCGATAAGAACAAAAAGAAATTCATTCTTAGTTAAAACGGCGATAGTTCCCAGGGCACCACCCAGAGAAAGAGAACCAACATCCCCCATGAAGATTTCAGCTGGATAAGCGTTATACCACAAAAAGCCCACTCCCGCGCCAATAACTGCAGCGGCCAGAACAAGTAATTCACCTACATCTGGAACGTGAGGAATAAAAAGATAATTAGCGAACTCAATATGTCCTGAAACATAGGCCAAAAATCCAAGAGTAGCGGCTGAAGTAATTGTAGGGCCAATGGCCAGACCATCGAGTCCATCAGTCAGGTTTAGAGCATTCGATGATCCTACGATCACAAGTGAGGCGAAGGCTACATACCACCAACCAATATCTAAAACTGCATCCTTGAGAAAAGGAACATAGAGTTTTGTATCAATGATATTGTATTTGACCATGACAAAAGAGGCGAGAATGGCCGTTGCAAACTGCCAGGCCAGCTTTTGACGAGCACTGACACCTTTTGAATTTTTCAAAAGAACTTTGTAGTAATCGTCGAGACCACCCAAGAAAAAATATGAAGCAGTAACAAAAAGAGTGATAAGAAATGGAAATGAAAAAAGATTTCCACAAATTAAGGAAGCCACAAAAGTACTTCCTAAAATGAAAACTCCACCAAAAGTAGGCGTTCCCTTTTTCTTTTTGTGAGATTCTGGACCCTCTTCACGAATGGCCTGACCGAATTGTTTGAGTTTCATCAAGGCAATAAATCTTTTTCCCCAAAGAAGAGAAACAGTAAAAGCAATGATGAAAGCAAGGAACGATCGAAAGGTAATGTATTTGAAAACATTAAATAGGGGGACACTCCCGCTCAGTGGAGCAATCCAGTGATAAAGCATAAGATTCCTTTCTAAAAAAAGATAACCTTAAGTTATATCGAACAAGGACTCCAATTGTAAAGAGCGGCTTCCCTTCACAAAATGATAGTTGTATTGAG
>JACCDH011727289.1_pt1 | contig 13893 bp, 10 predicted proteins | sample 7442481 | NCBI WGS metagenome assembly JACCDH01 (sample SAMN15323433, study PRJNA562643) | freshwater metagenome | isolation source: river surface water | place: USA:Blue River Watershed | collected 2017-08-15
AACAACATCTACACATCCTGGCACATCGGTTGCGATCAAAGGAAGGCCAAATGCAGCCGCTTCGGTTAAGCTACTTGGAAGGCCCTCGCGATAGCTAGGAAGCACTACAACTTGAACAGTCGAATACAAAGCAGCCATGTCACTGACATGTCCAAGCCACTTCACGATTCGGCATGCCTCCCAATTAAATAGCGTTACTTCAGAGATCGCCGTTGGATTCCCAGCATCCGAAGTTCCGGCTAGAATGAACTCCGCCTCAACTCCGCGACCTAATAAGTATCTGGCTGCCTCAGCGAACTCCTCAACACCCTTATCCCGAAGCATTCTTGCTGGAAGTAATACACGAAAGCCTGGCAAATTTAACTTTTTTGATGGATGAAATCGATTGCAATCCACCCCCGCCCCTAGCACCAAATGTATTTTACATGGATAAAGCCATTTATAGCTTAGGAATAATTTATAGTCATTACTGTTAAGAGTAAGCAAATGACTATTACTCCCTTTAAGAGCAATTCTAAATAATATATGGACGATTGCGCGTATCGCCTTCGCCTTCAGACCATTCGAAGTAAAGACAAACCCAAGCCCGGTCAGCTCATTGACTCGGAAAGGCACCTTTGCAGCAAGAGCTGCTAACGATCCCCACAAAACACACTTGAGCGTAAAGTTGTGTATGAGGTCAGGTCGTTCAGTCCGCAGAACACTGAACAGCCATGATAAAAATATAATTTCCTTAAAAGGATTAATCGACTTTCGAGAAAATGGCGCGATGATGACTTTACAACCCAAATTTACGAGTGAATCAATATAAGGTCCATCAGGAACAACAACCAACACATCATGACGATCACCAATTAATGCACGTATTAGCTGGCTATTGAAGTTAAACATAAACCAGTCAGTATTTGAAAATAACAATATTTTCATAAAAATTTGGCCATACAAATAAAACAGACAACTTCATCAACAAGTGCTGAAGGTAAAAGCGCGTTTAAGGCTAATGAAATAAAATTCCGAAACTTTATATCAATCTCAAATGTCAATTAAGCGCCCCAAATGTTCGTATATTTATTCACCATTCGCGCCAAACCGAACTTTTCCACCACCCTCTGCCGAGCCTCAAGCTTTCTCAAATTCCATATGGGCTTATCTGAAGCAAAACAACGCAAAGCTGCCCGCATCCCATTAGCAAGATCCTCTGGTGATCGAGGGCGAACAATCCATCCATTTTCACCTAAAATCAAGGCTGCATCACCAACATCCGTGCTCACGCAAGGCGTCCCACAGGCCATCGACTCAGCAAGCACATTAGGGAATGCTTCACCAAGACTAGAAAGAACATGAATGTCGATACCATTCATCACCACCGGAATATCTTGCCTCTGACCAAGAAATATCAAACGATCTTTTACATCGAATTGGTCAGCAACTTCTATTATTTTATTGTTATCAGGCATCATCCCTGAGCCTACAAGAATGAACAAGAAAAAGTCATCGCTTTGCTTAAGTATTGAAATTGCTTCGAATAAATTCTTATGGTCTTTTTGCGGATCAAGACGAGCGACCATTCCAAATACAGGTACATCCGGACGGATTGATAGACTTTCTCTAAATTGCTCTCGAGCCAAATCATCAGGCTTAAATTTATCAAAATTATAACCATTCTGAATAACCACGGATTTATTTTTTGAATACCCCAAAGAAGCATGAAACGAAAATGATTGATGCGCACAATAAATAATTGCTCGCGGAATAAAATAAGAAAAATACTTCAAGACATTAGAAACAAATCGAGTAGTACGCTTCACAGTACCCACAGATAGATTGCCGTGGTGAATACTCCAAAACACAGGCGCAGAACTGACTAGCTTTGCTGCAATACTCCCAATAAGACTTCCATGGTACATCCATGTTTGAATAACTGTTGGAGACATCCTGGATATAAAAGACATAAGCTCCCAAACGCCTTTTAGACTGAGTCGTCCGGAGGGCATTTGCAAGCATTTGACTGTGACACCGTTTGCGGAGCGTAACTGACCATACTTCCCTTCATCTTTAAAACATACAACCGTATGGCGATTGGCTTTATCTTCAACACAAAGCTCATAGAGAACCTTCTCAACACCTCCATCATCCAGATCACCGATTATATGAAGTATGTGCATTGGCTTATCTATGGGCATTTTTGAAAATCTTAGTAAAAATATTTGACAACGAATTAAAGAAAATCAAAACAAACAAAGGAACAATATATCCTGCGAGCATCTTGATCGATACCGCAAAGTCGATACGGAATGAATTAACAAAATAGGTGCAAACAATGGCTAATGAATAAATAGAGTAAACAGGAAAGAGACGGTTAAGAAAAATCAATACAACAATTCCAATGCCGAATGTTATAAAGCTCACTAATGACACCAAGACGGGGCTAACTAAATAAGCCAATATCAACATAGAGAAACCTCCTGTCGTCTCATAAAGATTAGACAAGCGAACAGATGGCAAATCGTCGTAATTTATAAGAGAAAACAGATTAAGAAATGGCGAAACCACGAATGCATCGATGAATGATTCAATAGAAGAATAGTGTGAATACAACATGGCATCATGCACTCTATTTACAACCTGCAGTTCAGCGCTCTCAGTGATATAGCCAAAAATATTTACGTCAGCTAGAGCTTCACCACTAAAAAATGCAGCAGTTCCAAACGCTCTCCGCAGATCAAACAGAACTAGAAAAGTTAAAATAATAAATCCGAGCCAAATATTAGATATTGAAGTTGGCCTAGAAAAACCATGTGGGCGCAGGGCAATTAACAATGTAAATATTGCAGGAAGCGCTGGATTCCTCGAAAAAGGAATAGCAATAAGCAATATTAGAAGTGAACCAATAATGATAAATCGGCCATTAATTGGTTCGGAGTTCACCACGCGAATCGATCGCGAAAACAGAATTGTAGCTGTGTTAAGGAGGAGAATAGCGGAGGCGCCAACCCCCCCGCCAGCCGCATGAAGTTCGGAGTGCGAACCAGCAAGTGCGAAAAAGATATCAGCAAAGGATAAATATATCGCGAAGAGAATTAAAGAAAGAGCCCCAAGCGATGAGGTGTTGTGCGAATAAGTATTTCGGGGAAAACTTATTTTGTTACTGAAGCTTGGGAGAAATAGGTATGGAACCAACCCAAGAGCAAAAAACAAAGTAACAATTGCAAAAGTATCAGCCTTTTGATTGAGAAGAGCCACATGATAAACAGAATAAAACGCGACATATATGACCACAAGAGACTTAGTCCCCAATGGATATTGACGCCCACAATTATGGCTAACAAGCATTTAAAATAAAAAATTATTACGGTTTTAGTAAGGCGAGCGATGATGGAAGCACGTTTCTAAACCACAAGGCGTTGAATAAATAAGGCGACTGAAATGAATCTAAATCGCTCAACGTAACTGAGGCGCTTAAAGCGCATTCCCAATCGCAATTCAAGAGACTGTATCTGGGAATGATAATTTTTGGTCAAGTAATCGACTAGCTTAAATTTATCATAGACGTCAAATCCAGCTTTATCTTTATACGGGAATAAACTAATTGGACTTTTTGTTGTATCTAGTGGAACCGGTGTCGAATGAGCCTTTAATAATCTAGAATAACTCAATAGAGGAGATCTATATTCAACTCCTGTTAAAAGAGAAATAATGTCATTCTTGGCCAAAACTTGTTGCAAGAAATGGTCAATCTCGAGTGTTTGAACAAGTCTTTCATTAGCTCTCTCTCTCATATGTAATTTGATGGCACAGATTCCTGCGAATCCGCCAATAGCATATCCATATAACAACTTACCTAAAATAAGGATAACCCTTTTTGGCAGATATGAAACACTGCTGAGCAATTTTTGAATCTTGATCATTCGAGAATATCCAAAATATATCTCGTCACCGCCGTCGCCCCCTAGCACTATTCTTGTGTCCTTCGAAACATACGACAAAAGTGCGTATGACAATGGGGCTCCGGGATCAAGTATTGGATCGCAATTGGCATTCAATATTATCTCTGCATATCGCGCCAACTCCTCATCACGGACGACTAGAATGTCTGGAGAGATCTTCAGTTGTTTTGCTACCGTCTCGATTCTATTTCGGTCTGGATTGTGAGGTTGATCTGAAATAAGTGAAACCGGAACAAAATTCGAGGGTTTTCGCGATGCAAACTGTGCTGCGACGTAAGAGGAGTCAATACCACCAGAAAAAGAAAGGTATGGCGTATATCCAAATGTACTCTGGGCGCAAATACTAACAGCTTCATCATCCGTAGTTGGCGTGTAAAAAAATGAGCGAGTTACTTTACATTCCTTGAACTCGATTATTTGGCCTCGCTCAACTGCGTGGACGCCTTTGAATAAACTACGCCCTACATTATTAAAACCTAGCGTTATTGCGCTTCGTAACTCATGGTTATCGAAACTAACACTATTAGTAGGGAGAGCAGCTTTTATGTATGTTTGCTGAGATGCAACAAAAATGGAGTTTTCACTACAGTGATAGTACAATGGCTTTTGCCCGAAATAATCGCGACAAAGATATGTTACCTTGGACTTTTTGTCGTGGAAAATGATCGCGAACATCCCTATCGCGATTTCGCAGAACTTAACAACACCTTTTCTCTTAATGAATTCAAAAACAACCTTAGTTTCCGTTAGATTTTCGCAATCCATAGACAACGTTTCAGCGAGATCTCTATAATTATATATTTCTCCATTAAATAATAAAACGAGGCTATCATCTGTATAGGGTTGTATATGCTCGCCGCTTGAACTGATTGAAAGTAGTGAATGACAAAATATTTCCCTATCGCTAGCATAGCGGGCTATCGAGTCTGGCCCTCTACTAGCCATCGCAGATTCAATTAGGTGTAAATTCAGTGATCTGATGAGGTCACTGTCATTTGTTATTGCAGCGAATAAACCACACATTTGATATTGCTTAAATAGTTATTTTTCAATTCATCAAGCACTTGCTTCGCGCCATTTGCTGGTTTTTTTAATTCGGCAAACAGGTTATCCTGATCAACAAAGTTAACAAAAGGCTGTAATTTAAAGGGGAAATTCTGTCGCAGATTTGACGATACTAGTACCGGTTTCTCCAGATATAGAAATTCTAATACAGAGTTAGGACATCCCTCGGATTCAGCTGAATGCACCAATATAGAAGTTTTCGGAAATTCAATCTTCGAAAGATCAACTTTTCCTATAAGCTGTATATCGTCACGATCTCGAATCACTTCTAATACGGACTTTATGTAGTCAAATTCATACTCAGCAAAACTGCTATCGTATGGGCCATAAAAATAAAGACAACAATCACTTGTTATTGCGTGTGTCATTTTTGCATCTAAAAATTGTCTTATTATTTGTAGCGTTCTTTTTCTTGCGCAGATAGCACCAATCACGACAAACCTCGTACCAGCATATTTTGCGTCAATAACTTCAGCACCACCTGCAAAAAGTTTCCTTGGGATGTTGCAGATAAACCAATGACGACTAACTTTGCACGGAATATTTGTGATATTTGCTACAAACACACCACGATAATCCAAAACTGTTCTTATGAGATTTGATTCATTTATTTTTTTAATTTCTGCATCAGTCGTAATTTTAAAAAATATCTTAAAGCGGCTAGGTAGGAGCAGAGTGAGAATTATAAGTCGCCTGACACCACCGTGAATCATGACTACTTGTGGATTAATCTGCCTTATGTATTTATAAATAGCAACAAAACCACCAATACCGCCTCCTTCTATTCTTTTGATTTTCAAAGAATCAGATTTTACATTTACGTCGTCAATAGATATAAATTCACTATCAATCCCCACATTCAGAAGATTTTCCGATAGATTAAAAGCTTGTTGAGCCGCCCCACCAAACAGCGGTGGAGCATTTGAGATTACATGAAGGATTGATTTTTGATCATTCATTATTATTTGCTGTTTAAGTAAGCGCCATAATTACTTCTTGATTATTCTCCCTGGATATTACCGGGATGCATTTTGTTACGGAGCTAGAAGAGACATCGAAAGCTGCATCCCTCCCACCTCCTGCCGTATTCTCATATACGAAATACCATCAATATGGTTAATTGTCAGGTCCCGGATGATTGGCTTCTGCATAATCGCCGTGCCCTGCTGTTCGGCCGCGAGGTCCTGAAGGCAGTCATGGCAGCATTCGCATCCGGGAGCCAGGCAGCATGATGATCGCGCTTCACAAGAACGCCACGACCACCCCCGCGGTGCGGGCGCAGATCCAGCAGTCCTCGGGCACCGACGGCGAGCTCGCCGCGCAGTTCGGCATCAGCCGCACGACCGTGCAGCGCTGGAAGCACCGCGACTCGGTGGCAGACCGCAGCCACACGCCGCATCGGCTGCAGACCACGCTGAACGCCGGGCAGGAGGAACTGGTGGTCTACCTGCGCTCGCAGCTCAGGCTTCCGCTGGACGACCTGCTGTCGGTGGTGCGCGAGTTCATCCATCCGACCATGGGTCGCTCGTCCTTGCACCGCCTGCTGGTGCGCCGTGGCGTGGATAAGTTGCCGAAGCCTTCGCCTGAGTCTTCTCCTGCCAAGCCCTTCAAGTCCTACGAGCCGGGATACGTCCACATCGACGTGAAGTACCTGCCCCAGATGGCTGACGAGCCGTCGCGCGGCTACGTGTTCGTGGCCATCGACCGCGCGACGCGGTGGGTGTTCATCGCCATCAAGCGGCGCAAGACGGCGGCGGCCGCGCGCAGTTTCCTCAACGAGATGTCCAAGGCTGCGCCGTTCGTGATCCAGACCGTGCTCACCGACAACGGCAAGGAGTTCACCGACCGGCTGTTCGGCAGCCGAGCCAAGGAAGCCTCTGGAGACCACGAATTCGACTTGCTGTGCGACAGCTTGGGCATCGAACACCGGCTGACCAAGCCCCGCACGCCGCGCACCAACGGGATGGTCGAGAGGTTCAACGGCCGGCTCGAGCAGGTGCTGCAGACGCACCGCTTCAACAGCGCCGAGGATCTGAGCAAGACGCTGCATCGGTACGTGTGGCTGTACAACCAGCACCTGCCGCAGAAGGCTCTCAACCATCAGACACCTGTGGCGGCCATGAAAAAGTGGCAGGAATCACACCCTCACCTGTTCAAGAAACGGGTTGCCAATCATCCGGGACCTGACAAATGACATTTTCTAGAATAATAAAGGATAAGGGATCATAACCTGCTTCGGCCTCTTAATTACCAGCTCAATTTCTGACGCTTCCGCTTCATACTTAAGCGTCGATGGAACTAGCAAATAAATTTTTGAAATTTTATTTACTAGTATTTCCAGCGGTTCACAGTTTTCCTGTATCCCGTATGCTCTGATTATTGCTGTGCATCTGGAATTGTGCTTTCGATCGAGCGGGTGAAATCGCAAGTAAAGATCACAGCGGTCATATTCTTTTAATAGTTCTTCAATTACGCTCTGAGCGTGCTCCATGTATATCTCTTTAAGCACGTTCGCAAACCTAAACTCCGGGAGGATAATTACTGCTTTTTTTGAATTCCGTTCACTAATGGTCCTGGGAATGCGTGGCATATTGTGCAGCTCTAACTTTTTATCTGGATAAAGAGTCAACAGATAATCATACGACACTTTAAACACAGTATGACCTATGTCATACTCAGAAAACATATGCCAAAACTGTTTTTCCGGATACCATCCGTGCTGATAGTAATGTATTAAGTCGCACTTATCTCGTATAGCCATGATAAAGGCATATACTTGTGGGTGATCAGCAGCGTAGTGAAACTTATGAAATTTCGCATCAGATTTAGACCATGCCCTAAATATAGCAATTGCAGGGGAAAACTCGAAGGTAAGCGCATTAACTATTATTTGCTTAGACACAGCACGATTTGCTATTCTTATTTTTCCTTCTCGTATCCCAAAGTCATACTCGACAGGAAAAGTACCAGAGTAGTATTTATTAATAGCTTTTGCGTTGTATGTATAAATTCCACCTCGGCCTAAGTATGCGGGATATAGAATACCTCTTACTAGCATCAGCATCAACTCAATAAGGCCCTCGAGCACTGAGTACCTCGCAGACTTTAGGTACGCCATACGCTCTAGGTATTTTATTTTATCTTCGATAATTTTGTTTCTCTTCATCGAATGTAGGTAGTTTAACGTTTAATATAAATTTTTTACTATTTATCAATTTAAACAATCAATCGTTACCGGAGTTCCAAAATTTACATCAACCTTGACGGATTTACCAAGCACTTGTGTGATACATTTCGGCGGCATTCCAAATCCTGGTCTCACGCTACGTACGCAATCATCCGTGATGACATCACCAGCTTTAAGTGCTTTCACAAAATAAAGCGAACGGCGGTGTTTGACGCTTCCCTGCTCACTGGACTTGCGACCATAGTCCACTCTGCCCAGAGCAGACCACGCCGTTTTTGCACCTTTACACAAGGCGGCAAGCTCCGCTGGCTCAAGGCTAAAGCTGTCGTCAGGGCCTCCGCCGCTGCGGTCTAGTGTGAAGTGCTTTTCGATGATGCAGGCGCCCAGTGCCACGCTGGCAATAGCAGTGGTGGTGTCCAACGTGTGGTCAGACAAACCGGTAACCAGGCCAAAACGCTCAATCATGTCGGGTATGGTGCTCAGGTTGTAGTCTTCTGCGGGTGCGGGGTAACCGCTGACGCAATGGAGCACAGCCAACTCTTTGCAACCGCCTTCGCGGGCGGCTTCAATTGCTTCGGCAATTTCTTTCGAGTCGGCCATGCCGGTGGAAATGATCATGGGCTTGCCGGTGCTGGCCGCGTATTTGATTAAGGGCAGGTCCACCGCCTCGAAAGAGGCTATCTTGTACGCTGGCGCATTTAAGTCTTCCAAGAAGTCAATGGCGGTGCTGTCAAAGGGTGAGCTGAAGATGGTGATTCCCAGCTTGCGTGCATGTTCAAACAGCGGTTTGTGCCATTCCCAGGGCATATGGGCTTCTTCGTACAAGTCATATAGCGTGCGCCCGTCCCAAAGCCCGCCGCGAATTTTGAACTCTTCGCTATCACAGTTGAGTGTGATGGTGTCCGGTTTATATGTTTGTAGTTTGATGGCATCCGCCCCTGCTTTTTTCGCCTCTTCTATGATGCGAAACGCATTCTCAATCCTGCCATTATGATTCGCTGACATCTCTGCTATCAGATAAGGCGGATGTGAACAACCGATTATCCGATTATCAATGTAGATTTCTTTTTCGATTTTCATTTAAATATCTCATTTAAGACGTTTTTCAGCTCGTCTAATGTGTTAATCTTATGCATGGCATCGAAGCCCGGTTGTGCGATAGATTTTGAATGTTCACCAGTGGAAACTCTAATGGTATGCACACCCAGAGGATTCAGGTTTACAAAGTCTTTTGCTGGATTGTCAGCAACGTAAAACATTTCACTCCATTCACATTTTTCAAGTTTCTTAATAAGCTCAAAACAATGAGTTGATGGTTTGGCGTTCTTGATCCCATATCTGTGAGTGATGTAAATTTTCTTAAACTGTGCTTCGAGACCAAGCGCTTCTACCTTTTTCTGCTGAACTACTTTATGTCCATCTGTCACAAGATATGGACGCTCCTTCAAACTACCAAGGACATTACAAGCCATCGGATTCAATTGAATAATCGGTCTATGGTGTCGGTAAGTATGAATACAGTCGCGGACTCGTGAGTAATTTAAAGCCCCTTTTGTGGCAAGCAGTCGGTTAAAAACCTCGCCACGTCCTTCGGAAGCTAGAGTATCGAGCATATGCGCATAACTCTCCTTAGCTGACCATCCGAATCGCTGCTCTAACATTAGCGCAACAGCAGAAAAGCCACTTTCTACATACGTTCTCTCAGGATAGAGCGTATCATCAAGATCAAATATCGGAATCATGAATGTAAATATCAGATGGAACACGAATCTGACGAATTTCTCCTACTATTCTTGAAAAAGAATATTCATCCATAGTAGCACCCTGCGTCTCGAGTATTGACCAATATAGACTGTTAACACCCGCGGCAATTCCTGTGGTTGAGGCCCCGCCAAAGCGGGCATTGCACTCGATTACATGCACCCCTCCGTTGGCATCCAGGATCACTTGCAAAACTACCGGACCACACAATTCGAGTGATTCGATTACCTTCTGCACCTGCGACTCAAGGATTTTATTAGTGAAAGTTGTTGTTATTTGTGATTCGCCGTTAACCACTTTGTCGCGACGCCTTAGAACCAATCCTTTGACCTTATGTTCCCGATTGACCCATGCATCTACGCTAAACTCTAGCCCATCGATGTAAGGTTGAAATATCGGCTGCTCTAACGTAGTGGCGTGTGCAACAGCCTGCGTTCTATCCAGATTTATACCGATAGCTCGCGAACCTGCACCAAAGCGCTCTTTAACCACAAAGCGATCGCCGCTAATGTCCTCAATTCGATCACTAGATGGGATGAAAGGTAAATTAGTCGCCTGTCCAAAGGTAGAAAAATCAAGCTTATCGAGACAACGACTTAAAGGCTCGTATTCAGATACGATCACATGCACACCTTCGGCTTTTAGTCTTGCAGCATGGCGTGACCAGAACATCAGTTCACCATCACGGGTTGGCAAGACGATGTTGATTTTTTGCGAGCGCAGGCCGCTAATCAGATCCTCCAACTTATCGTCTCGGGTCGGTGGCATCAGCCAAAACCCATCGGCGATAAGTGCCGTCAAAGACTGCGGGTTCATGTCTCCTGCAATTACCTGTCCGTTGGGATCCATTTGTTTAACAGCTTTTTGCATCGCACGTACCAACGGAACCTTACCTGCAGCACTGCTCACCAATATTTTTAATGCTCTATTAAACTCAGCTTTGACGTTCTTAGCTTGATCACGCTCATAATCCACTATTTCCGCAATAGCTTGTGGTAAGTCATAGATGGGGGACCAACCCACCAACTTTTGATAGCGAGTAATATCAGCTTGCGAAGCTTCAAACGGGATATCAGACTCCTCCGTATCGACTTGCATATTCGGGAAATGCGTCCGCAGAATTTCCACGACATCCTGTACTTTGCGCGAACGACCAGTGCCCAAGTTGATAATGCCTTTGACATCTTCGGCTGCCGCGAGACGAATCAGCCCCTCCGCTGAATCACCTGCATAGATGTAATCAAAAATTCCCTCTGGCCTGTAGACTGTTATAGGCTCATCTTTCAACAAACTACGAACCCAACGCGAGATCACATCGCGTGAATTTCGACCGTAACCTCGATATATTCGCGCACAAACTGTTGACAATCTCTCAGCACAAAATTGATCGATAAATCGCATTTCAATTTCATGCGAGAATTTAGCCATCCCTGTTAAATTTCGCGGCAACACAGGATCAGTTTCTTTTAATGCCACAGGTTTTATCTGAGGTGAATCAAATTGGTAAAGTATCGGATCATAAATCAAGTAACTTGAGGCAAATACAACTCGCCGCAAACTTGGCGCATCCTTCGCCAGCGTCATTAAATGATGACTTAAAAGCACATTATGTGCGAAATTCTCTTCCCAGAATTCATAGCTTTCTGCCGAGCGCTCAAATGTAGCCGCCAAATGTATGAAAACATCTGGAGCAAAAGATCGGAACTCAGCCTGAGTCAATTCATTCAAATCACCCTGCCGATATACAACGCTTGGAGCAAAAGATAGAGGCCGGGGTTTTAGGTCGCCAACCATTACTGTGGCACCATGAGCCAGCAGACGGGGAATCATTTCCAATCCAATGACACCAGCCCCACCGCTAACAAATATACGTTTACCGCGCATAAGTATCCTTTAGACAACCATGAATTAATGAATCAACGGACTGACCATTTATGATAACGTGTTGACGCATCCTGCCTTCCAAGCTGAAGCCTGCCGCCTCAAGCACACTAATGTGATGCGCGCGAGTCGCAAAAGTTTCGGTGTAAAGTTTTTGAAGTTTTAGGTCTTCAAAGGCAAGGCTTTTTATTAAGTTCAGGAAAACCAAAAAGTCTCTCTTATACTCTTCCTGGTCATATGTTCGAACTGGATCTAAGAGAAATGACACTTCTCCGCGACGATCCTCCCATTCAATATGAACAAGTCCCCCGTAACCTATCAATTGGTCACTTTTAAAATAAGCCAATAAGATATTTTTCGGATGTGCATGAGCCAATGTTGGCCATATATACTGATCGTAGTATGCTAACTGTTCTTCTTGACTGATCTCATTTTTTTGGCGAAGAACATCCATTTGTGCGTTGCGCCATTGCCGGATTGACTCAATATCGCGAGCTTCAACCGTACGAACTGAGTAGTCATCTTGCGAAATTTTTGAACGAATCAAACAAGTGTAACCACTTGAGGACTTCAAGCAGCGGGAAAAAAATGCAGTCAAATCTCTGCCTAGGCCAACTCGTGCCATCGCTTCGTAAAAGTCGTTTATTTCCTGAATCGGCCTTTCGGATAAAATATTTTCTAGTTGAACTCTAGCTCTATGTGCTGCTGGGCCTAATGACTTATTGACAATATAATTGGAGCCAGGATGATATAAAAACATATCAATCGGAAAATCTCCGATTAAATGCTGAACCTGGTAACCTGTGGCAACACCAATGCTACGTAGACTGGATTCATCGAAATACGACAAATGATCAGGTGGCGCAATCCAAAATTCTTCAGTGATATGGCCTTGCCGAATCAATTCCCGTTGGACTGCTGAAAAATCATTGGGTACTGTAACGACTAAAACTCCAGCCTCATTGAGCAATTCATGCATTTGATCCATCAGACTAATAGGATCAGGCACGTGTTCGAGAACGTTGCTAAGCCATATTAGGTCATATTTCTGACCTGAGGTGATTTTATGCTGTAGCAGCTTATCAACATCACCGGTAGTCAACGCTGGCAGGCATTGAGGATTCATGGCGGCAACACCCGATTGGCTGTAGTCCAAGCCCTCTACGCTCCATCCATTGCGATGAAAATAAGCCATTGCGAAGCCTTCGCCACAGCCCACGTCCAACACTGAACCGATACGACCATTCGTCAACTTATTAACGATTTGAGCGCGTTGAGCCAGTTTATTTTCGATGTATGCGCGCTCCTCCGAACTGTATTCGCTTCGATAGTTTCCTTGATTGTTTTGAAAGTATCGCTCTGCGTAATAAGTGCGTAATTCCTCTTTAGATGGCTTTTTAGCAATCTCCAAGTAGCCTACTGGGTGGCGGCGAATATCGTGTAGTCTCATATTAGACTTGCTTCAGTTCAACCGCTTAAAACCGCCATGGCACACCGGGCCTTTGAGCAGATTCATCACATCGCGGCCTTCTTCACACTCTTTAATCGTGGCAAAAATCGGGTCTAGCGCAGCAAAGTAGCCTTCCAGCACATCAGGCGTGTGCTCGGTGCAAACATACACGCTGTTGCCCACCAAGTAGCCCCTGACCAGCATTTCTTGCGTAATGAGTGTTTTGTAGGCTAGGGCGTTTTCGCTCTTGAATGTGTAGCCCGTCAGTGCAGGCAGCCCCCAGTGCTCGATTTGCAGACCATGCTTGTCGGCCAGTTGCTGCCAGCGCTGGCGAATGTCCAAACCGGTTTGGGTAATCGTTTGCCAAGATTTGATGCGCTCCATCACCTCCAGTGTTTTGAGCGCTGCTGTGGGGCCAATGCGTTCGGTCCAGAAGGTGCTGCTGATGAAAGTGGACTGGGCTGCCTCCATGATTTCGCGACGACCAATGGTTGCAGTGATGGCATATCCATTGCCCAAAGCCTTACCAAACATTGCCATATCGGGCTCTACGTCGTACAACTTATGGAGCCCGCCAAAAGTCTGACGAAAGCCCGATGTGC
>JACCDH011152832.1_pt1 | contig 13883 bp, 15 predicted proteins | sample 7442481 | NCBI WGS metagenome assembly JACCDH01 (sample SAMN15323433, study PRJNA562643) | freshwater metagenome | isolation source: river surface water | place: USA:Blue River Watershed | collected 2017-08-15
ATTTGATCCTACAAGCCGCGGGGACATTTGACAGCAACACCGTGATGGCGGGAATATTGGTGCTGACAGCCTGTGCCCTCATAATTGGCGCGAGGTGGGCACACATCGAACACAAGCTGATGAAGTGGCAACCCAAAGCTGGCGAAAGCGAAAAGCTATAAAAAAACAGGAGGCCCTATGCGATTCGTTCTGACCGTACTTTTCTTCGTCTGCCTAAGCGCCAACGCGGCGCAAAAAGATTATGCACAAAAAGAAGCCTACGAGGGTTGCAATGGCATCAAAGACAACGACAAAAAAGCCTACTGCATTGCTTTGGATGGCAACAAAGCCGACTTGTGCAACAAAATTGGCAATAGTGATTTACAAAACAAATGTCTGGCCAAAATCAACAACGATGTGAAGTTTTGTAAACGCATCAACGACGAGAAAAAGCGCAAGAGTTGCGAACAATACATTCGCTGATTTAGGTTTGCTGATATTGCTTAAAGCCTCTAACGGCTTTGCGCCCACCACTCGGCCACCATCTGCTCTTGTAACCATGCAATGAACTGGGTGACCTTGGTCGGTACCAAACGTGGTGATGGAAACACCGCATGAATTTCCTGCGAGGGCAAGGCCCATTCTGGCATCAGCACTTGCACCGCACCCGTATGCACCGACTCATGCGCCACATACCAGGGCAAGGCAGCCACACCCATCCCGTCGCGTGCGGCTGACAACAACGCAGACAAATTATTGGAGCGCAAAGGGCCCTGCACCGAAACCACTTGCGTTTGTCCATCCGATCCCGTGAACACCCAACGCGCATCGCCTTGCACCGTGCTGTAAATCAAGGCACTGTGGTTTGCCAAGTCTTGCGGTAATAGAGGTGCAGCATGCGCTGACAAATAGTCAGGCGCAGCCACCAACACCCATGGGTTGATTCCCAAATAACGTGAGCCCAAGGTGGAATCGGCCAAGCGCCCCATGCGCACAGCCACATCCACGCCTTGCTCCACCAAATTCACATAACGATCTTCAAAATTCAATTCGATGTGCAATTTGGGATGCGCACGCATAAAGCGCATCACCAAGGGTGACAACACCCGTCGACCAAACGCCACCGACGTGCTGATGCGCAAACTGCCCTGCACTTGCGATTGCATCAACGCAGCGGCCGAATCCGCCTCATCAATGTGATACGCAATGAGCTTGCATTTTTCGTAAAACAACAAACCAATTTCAGTCGGCGTCACACCATGCGTCGAACGGTGCAACAAGCGCGAACCCAAGCGCGTTTCGAGTTGTGCCACCTGCTTGGTCGCTGACGATTGACTCATGCCCATTTCAGCCGCTGCTTTGCTGAAAGAACCTAAATCAACCACGCGTATGAAAAGTTTGAAACCTTGTATGCGATCCATAAATCGCATTTGAGCATGCCCTCCACGCCTCTTGTATTCCATTTCGGAATAACCATTTTTCAGTAATTGGTGGTTCCCTGCAATCCACCAGACCCACAGAATTCAGGCCATCTTCAACTCACGAAAGAACGCCATGGCAAAAATGAAAGCCGCGATGGCCGCCGTGTTGGTCATGCAAAAGGAAGGTGTCACACAAGCCTTTGGTGTACCGGGTGCCGCCATCAACCCCTTGTATGCGGCTCTGCGCGAAAACCAAAGCATCTCGCATATCCTGGCACGTCACGTCGAAGGTGCATCGCACATGGCTGAAGGCTACACCCGCGCCCAAGCCGGCAACATCGGTGTGTGCATTGGCACCAGCGGCCCAGCCGGCACCGACATGATCACCGGACTTTATTCCGCCATTGCCGACTCCATCCCCATTTTGTGCATCACCGGTCAAGCACCACGTGCGCGCTTGTACAAAGAAGACTTTCAAGCGGTGGACATCGAAAGCATTGCCAAACCCGTCACCAAGTGGAGTGTTACCGTGCGCGAACCCGCGTTGGTGCCACGCGCATTTCAACAAGCATTTCACCTCATGCGCAGCGGTCGCCCCGGCCCCGTGTTGATCGATTTGCCATTCGATGTGCAAATGGCAGAAATCGAATTCGACATCGACACCTACGAACCCCTGCCCGTTTACAAACCTGCGGCCACACGTAAGCAAATTGAAAAAGCGCTGGACATGCTCCAAGCTGCTGACAAACCACTCATCGTGGCCGGAGGCGGCATCTTCAATGCCGATGCAGCCGACTTGCTAGTTGAGTTTGCCGAATTGGTCAATGTGCCCGTCATTCCCACCCTGATGGGTTGGGGTGTGTTACCCGATGATCACCCACTCATGGCGGGCATGGTGGGTTTACAAACCAGTCACCGCTATGGCAATGCCACCTTGCTGGCCAGCGACTTTGTTTTGGGCATTGGCAACCGCTGGGCCAACCGCCACACCGGTTCACCCGAGGTGTATTGCCAAGGTCGCAAGTTTGTTCACGTCGACATCGAGCCCACCCAAATCGGTCGCGTCTTCATGCCCGATCTGGGCATCGTGTCAGATGCCAAAGCCGCGTTGGAACTTTTCGTGCAAGTCGCTCGCGAACGCAAAGCTGCCGCCAAGTTGAAAAATTTCAACGACTGGGTGCAACGTTGCGCCGAGCGCAAATCGCTCATGCACCGCAAAACGCATTACACCGAAACGCCGATCAAACCCATGCGCGTGTACGAAGAAATGAATGCCGCTTTCCCCCGTGACACCGTTTATGTGTCCACCATTGGTTTGAGCCAAATTGCAGGTGCGCAGTTTCTGCATGTGTATGGCCCACGCCTATGGATCAATTGCGGCCAAGCCGGTCCCTTGGGTTGGACCATCCCTGCAGCTTTGGGTGTGGTCGCTGCTGACCCCACGCGAACGGTTGTTGGCCTGTCAGGCGACTACGACTTTCAGTTTTTGATGGAAGAGTTGGCTGTCGGCGCACAGTTTCAGTTGCCCTATGTGCAGGTGTTGGTCAACAACAGCTATCTGGGTCTCATCCGTCAAAGCCAACGTGGTTTTGAGATGGACTACTGCGTGCAGCTCGCGTTTGACAACCAAAACGTGGATGATGCATCTCTCAAAGGCTATGGCGTCGATCACCAAGCGGTCGTCAAAGGTTTGGGTTGCAAATCATTGCGTGTGACCGACCCCGAAAAACTTCGCGATGCCTTGGTGCAAGCGCAAGCGATGGCCAAGCAATACCGAGTGCCCGTGGTTGTTGAAGTGATTTTGGAAAAAGTCACCAATATTTCTATGGGCACCGAAATCAACCAGATCAACGAATTTGAAGCCATCGACTGCAAGCACCCCGAAGGCCTCAAATGTTTAGAGCTGGCTGGTTTGCTCGACTGATCAAGGACACAAACCATGCCAAAATTTTCAGCCAACCTCTCAATGCTGTTCACCGAAGTGCCGTTCTTAGATCGGTTCGCACTTGCTGCGCAAGCAGGTTTTCAAGCGGTTGAGTTTTTGTTTCCTTACGCTCATCCCGTCAGTGACATTCATCAACGACTAGAAGACAACGGTTTGCAACTGGTGTTGCACAACTTGCCTGCTGGCGATTGGGACCAAGGCGAGCGCGGCATTGCCTGCCACCCAGATCGCACAGCCGAGTTTCGTGCGGGCGTCACGCAGGCCATTGAATACGCGCAAGCCTTGGGCGTGAAGCAACTCAATTGTTTGGTTGGCAAAGCACCCACGCACTTGGCAGACGTGGTGTTGCACACCACACTCGTCGACAACCTGCGTTTTGCCACCAAAACTTTGAAAGATGCTGGCTTGCGTTTGCTGATCGAGCCGATCAACACCTTTGACATTCCAAATTTTTACATCCACACCACCGCACAAGCGCTGCGCTTGATCGATGAGGTCAAAGCCGACAACCTGTTTTTGCAATACGACATCTATCACGCACAGCGCATGGAAGGTGAGTTGGCAAACACGCTTGAAAAACACCTGCACCGAATTGCGCACATTCAACTGGCTGACAACCCAGGTCGCCATGAACCGGGTAGCGGCGAAATCAACTATGACTTTTTGCTGCCCTTCATCGATCGCATTGGCTACACCGGCTGGATCGGTTGCGAATACAAACCGGCCGCCCAAACACAAGCGGGATTAACTTGGCTCGATCGCTTTTCTCATTCAACCCTTTCATCCACTTTCGCGTAAAAAAATGATCACTCAAAGCACAAAAATTGGTTTCATTGGCCTAGGCATCATGGGCACGCCCATGGCCACACACTTGGTAGAAGCTGGCTATCACTTGTTTATTTACACTTTAGGCAAATTACCCGAACACCTGATTGAAAAACACGTCACCATTTGCCTGAGCTCACAAGGCGTGGCAGAACGTGCAGACATCATCATCACCATGGTGCCTGACACTCCTGATGTTGAAGAGGTCCTGTTCGGCAAACAAGGCTTGGCCGCAGGTCTAACACCCGGTAAATTGGTGGTAGACATGAGCTCTATCTCCCCCACCGCTACAAAACGGTTCGCAACAAAAATCGAAGCCTTGGGCTGTGCGTATTTAGACGCCCCCGTTTCAGGCGGCGAAGTGGGTGCCAAAAACGCTACGCTGTCCATCATGGTGGGTGGCTCGGCAGCTTCTTTTGAAAGAGCCAAACCCTTGTTCGAGTTGATGGGCAAAAACATCACCCACGTGGGCGGCAACGGGGACGGTCAAACCGCCAAAGTGGCCAACCAAATCATTGTGGCCTTGAACATCGAAGCGGTTGCTGAAGCTTTGGTTTTTGCTGCTCGCGCAGGTGCCGACCCGGCCAAAGTACGCTCAGCCCTGATGGGCGGTTTTGCCTCCAGCAAAATTCTCGAGCTGCACGGCGACCGCATGGTCAAACGCACATTCGACCCAGGCTTTCGCATTTCGTTGCATCAAAAAGATTTGAACCTGGCCTTGAGCACCGCCCGCGAACTCGGCGTGTCGTTGCCCAACACCGCCACCGCACAAGAGCTGTTCAACGCCTGTGCAGCGCATGGCGGCTCCAGTTGGGACCACTCCGCCATGGTGCGGGCACTCGAAAAGCTCTCTAATTTCGAAATCGGCCAGAAACCGGCGTAAATCCATTAGGATGCCACCGTTGTGTTTTGATTGGCATGCACGGTGGTATTCGACAGTTATTTCTTCTTGGCCAGTTTGGCCGCTTTGTTGGTGGGTTTGTCCAAAGGCGGCCTGTCTTCGATAGGCATGTTGGCGGTGCCACTGCTTTCTTTGGTCATGTCCCCCGTGAAGGCTGCCATACTTTTGCTGCCTATCTTTGTGGTGTCTGACATGATGGGCATTTGGCTCTACCGCAAAAGCTTTCACGCACGCAATTTACAGATCCTCATTCCTGCGGGCATCTTTGGAATTTTCGTGGGTTGGCTCACAGCATCGGTGGTGTCTGATGCAGCCGTCAAGTTACTGATCGGCCTCATTGGTTTGAGTTTTTGTTTGAACATGTGGCTGCGCAAAACCGATTCGGCTGTTCAGCAAGCCCCGCATCTGTTGAAGGGCAGCTTCTGGGGAGCGCTGTCTGGCTTCACCAGTTTTATTTCTCACTCGGGTGCGCCGCCCTATCAGGTGTACATGTTGCCACAACAGTTGCCAAAGATCGAATTTGCTGGCACGACCACTTTGTTTTTTGCGGTCATCAATGCCACCAAAATCATTCCTTATCAGCTGCTGAGACCTTACACCTATGAAGACATGCTCAGCGCTGCCGCGTTAATTCCCTTTGCATTTATAGGCACGTTCTTGGGCGCCTACCTCACACGGCGCATAGCGGACAAATGGTTTTTTCGCTTCATCCAGCTAGGGCTTTTTGCGCTGTCGCTCAAACTCACAGCCGATGCTGTGCAAACTCTGCTCTTATGAAACGCGCCCGCAACCTCTTGGTCGTCAACTTGATCGCGCAGTTGGCCTTCGGCCTACTCGCCATGACGCTTTGCTTGCCATCGATGCAAGAGTGGGGGGACATTTTTCAAGCCTCACAAAGCTCGGTACAACTCACCTTCAGTTTGTATGTTTTGGCCTACGGTGGGTTTCAGTTGATTTACGGTCCCATGTCAGACCGTTATGGTCGCAAACCCATTTTGCTCGTGGGTCTGTTCATCTTGTTTGTAGGTGCCTCCATTGCCGCCTATGCAAACACTTTGGAGATGCTGCTACTGGGTCGTTTCATACAAGGGGCTGGTGGCGCAGCTGGCATGGTGGTGGGACGCTCCATGGTGCAAGACTTGTTTCATGGCGCCGAGCGCACCAAGGTCATGGCCTATGTAGGCATGTCTTTGGGATGTGTGCCGCCGCTGGCAAGCATCACCGGTGGGCAAATTCATGTGTACTTGGGTTGGCATGCCAACTTCTTTTTGCTGATGCTATTGGCATCGCTGCTCACTGTATGGGCCTGGCGAGCTTTGCCTACCCCCCAACCCGTCACAGCGGTTGAATCCGAAACCCCGATGACGATTTTGGGTTCGTACCAGCGCTTGCTGCAATCGCCTGTGTTTATTCGTTACCTGATCATCTTGGCAGTCACCACCGCAACGTTTTACACCTTTTTAGGCGGTGCGCCCTTGGTGTTAAAGGCTTATGGTGTGGGGCCTGAAGGCGTTGGCTTTTTCATCATGAGCATTCCGTTGTCTTATTTTGTGGGCAACTACTTCACCAGCCGCTTCATCCATCGAATGGGTGAGCGCACCATCACGCAATGGGGACAAGGCTTCACGCTATCGGGCATTGTGCTCATGCTGAGCTTGGCCCTGTTGGGGTTTCATAACCCACTGGCATTCACCCTGCCATTGATTTTGCTCGGGCTGGGACATGGTTTGTTGGTACCCCCCACCCTGTCGGGCACAGTTGCCGTCATCCCTGCGCTGGCAGGTTCAGCCGCTGGGTTTGCGGGCGTGGTGCAGCAAATCACCGGGGGCTTGGGTGGCTATTTGATTGGTTTTTTGTCCAACGACAACGCCATTCACCTTGGCATGGTCATGTTTGGTTTTGCTTTTTGCGGTTGGTTAAGCCATTTGTCATTGCGTCGCATCAAAACCTGATAGCAACGACAGATGTGTCGCGCTTACTGGTCCAGCCATTCACAAATAGGCGCCCATTGCTCGAGGTCTTTGGGCACTTTGGAAGGTGTCATGTCAAACAGCGACAAACCGTGCGCGGCCATGTGTAAATAATATTGCGTATCACGCAAATAGGTCAGCACCTGTACATCCAGCGATTCGGTAAATTGATGCAACTTAGCCGCTGAAATCGTGCGCGCATCCACTCGGTTGCCCACCACCCTGATTTGCGTGGGCAACGACGCAGCGATCTCCCTCAACTCCACCAAAAACCGACTGGTAGCAGACATGTCAAACAAACTTGGCATCACCGGAATCACCACTTTGTGCGCGCGTTGAATCACTTCCTTCAAACGCCAACCGTGCATGCCACCTGGCGTATCGATCACCACATGGGTAGTGCCTTCGGGGGGCTTGGCGGTCAATACCAAATCGGCTTGGTATTCCCAAGTGGAAATTTTTGGCAGGGTGTCTGGGCGCTGTTGCAACCACAGTCGGGATGATTGTTGTGTATCAGCATCGCCCAACATCACGGCGTGGCCTTGCGATGCAAAATACCCCGCGATGTTGGTCGACAGCGTCGATTTTCCAGCACCACCTTTGGGGTTTGCCACCACCACAACCTTCATTTTTTTCCTTCTCTTGCGCTGACGCTATGGGTTCGCAGCAAAGCGTCGCTTGAATCTATCCCTCGATTTTAACCGCCCGATGCGAACAGAGGATTCTTCCCCTATCATTCGAAAATAATTCGCGACAGGAGACAACATGACAAAAGCGTATTTGGTTGGACAAATCACCGTGACCAACCCAGAGGGTTATGCACTCTATCAACAACATGTCCCTAAAACGATTGCCGACTTTGGTGGTCGCTACTTGGTGCGTGGTGGTGCTTCTATGCAAATAGAAGGCAGTAGCCACGGAGAGCGCAACATCGTGCTTGAATTTCCCAGTCGTGAACAGGCTGAGGCTTGGTACAACAGCGAAGCCTACCAATCGATCTTGCAGCACCGCAAAAACAACTCAACCGGCCATCTTGTGTTGGTCGACGGTTACGACCCCGCTTGAGTTATCAATGCTGCAAGGCTCACAAGTCTTGCAAAGCCGCACTCAGGTGCTGTTGAAATAATTTTGCGTCACCCAATGCATTTGCATTGAGCAAAGCCAGTTTCACCAAAAAGAGCTCTGCTTTTTCAGGTCCAGCTTTGTCGATCGCTTGGGCGAGCGCGTCGTACACCACTTCTAAGCCTGCAATGCTGAGCGCGTTTGAATGGGTTGTGGTCATGTGAACAGTCCTTAAGCTTTGTGTGAACGCAACAAGGCGGCATCGAATGCGGCCTGCAACCGATGTGCATCAAGTGTGAGCCAGCGGGCGCACACATGTTGATCAGGTCGCAACAAATAAGTGGCGCCGTTGGCCACAACACCGTAGCGTTGGCGGAAATGGCCATCAACGTCATGCAAGGTGGCGTCCGCCCCTGCAACGCTTTGACCCAAGCCAACAGCGACGATGCGAACAGGTATGCCTTGTTGACGCACATGGTCAACCACATGACACAAGTCAGCGGGCATGGCATCTCGCTCTGCGAAATACAACACATCAAAACCACCACCTAAGTGGTCCAGCAAATAATTGTCAGCTGACAAGCGGATGTTTTGCGGTGGCGCGCCATGCGCAGGCCCCGCCTTGAAGAGCGCATTGTCATCGTCCGTGCAGTTGAGCATCGAATGGGTGTATTCGTGGGGACGCGAGGTGCGCCAGTGGTACAAAGGTCGCACAAATTCTTGCGTGAGCGACAACGACAACACCGCATTGCGCAGCAAGGTAAAGCCACCTTCGGGTGGCGTCATGAAGCGCGTGCTTTTGCCGGCTTCTTCAATGATCTCTCGCGCTGCACCGACCCGCTCGCTGCTGTGATTGCTCAGCAATTTTTCATCGACAAGACCCTTCACCACAAATGCCAAATGCCAGCCCAAGGATTGCGCGTCTTGAAACGCCGTGTTGGCACCCCGCACACCAAAAATAGGCAACAAGTGCGCTGCATCACCGGTGAAGATCACACGGCCATGCACAAAATCGGGCAACGTCAACGTTCGCGCCGAATACACCGAACTCCAATCTAGCTCCCACGGCGTGCCACCGTAGCCAATCATCTCGAGCTGGGCATTGATGCGTGTGGTCAACGACGCGATGGTCAAAGCCTCTTCAGGCGTTTCGCCAGGGGGCAACTGATAGTCCACCCGCCAAATGCCATGCGGCTCTCGGTGCATCAAAATGGTGTTGCCACGGTTCCAGTCGGGATCGAAATAGGCAAGCCGTTCGGTGGGAAACGGCAAATCAATTTTGATATCAGCAATGACAAAAAAACCTTCGTAAGAAGTGCCTTCCATTTCCAAATTCATTTGCGAGCGAATGCCAGAACGTCCACCATCTGCTGCCACCAACCATTGGCTCTCGAGTTGGTATTCACCTTCAGGCGTGTCGACGGTAGACAGCGCGTGATCTTTCTCTTGTGCCACATGCGTGACCTTGTTGCCCCAGCGCACTTCAATCAACTCAGAAGCTTCACAAGCGTCAAGCAAATACTCTTCCATGTATTGCTGTTGGATGTTGAGCATCGGGAAAAATCGATTGTCTTCATCATGCGGTGCTTCCATGCGAAACACGCGTTGACCCTGGTAAAACGAATTGCCAAAACGCCAAGGCAAGCCGTTTTGGGTCATGCGTTCTGCCACACCCACTTGTTGCAAAATTTCCATTGAACGTCTGGTGAACACAATGGCACGGCTGCCTTGCGACACTTGCAATTCAGAGGTCAAAATCACGCTCGACACACCATGCCGAGCCAACTCCAAAGCGAGCACCATACCTGCAGGGCCGGAGCCCACAATCGCCACCTGCTGCCTTTTTTGCGCACCATGTTGAGAAGCCAACCAAGGTTGGTGCACTTGGTAGTTGTAATAAATCGAAGGACGGGGCTGTGATGTGGGTTGATGCATTTTTAGCTTTCAAGCGCTTGGAGTGACTGGTTATGCGCAATCAAACGGTCTAGCAGCGCACTCAAGGTGTTGCGTTCGGCAGTACTCAAGCAGGCAAAGATGGTTTGGTTTCTGGCGTCAATCAAAGCCATGGTTTGCCGCCACAACTTCTTGCCTGACGCGGTCAATGACAAGGTCACACCCCGGCCATCGTTGGGGTTGTTTTTCTTTTCAATCCAACCTCGGTCCACCAGACTTTGTGCGGCACGACTGGCCTGCCCTTTGTTCACATTGCCTTTGTCAGCCAAGTCCATGATCGACATGGGCTGAAATGAACCGATGGTGGCCAAGCAGCGCGCTTCGCTCAACGACAGGCCCAACCCTTGCAGATAAGCCTGATGGCTTTCGTGGTCAGACACCTTGTGCAAAAGGTGTAAGCGATAAGTCAACGATCGGTCTAGCTGCATCTTCTTCTCGCGCCATTCAGTCATTGACGTTAATCATACACAATTTAGTTGCGCACGCAACTAAATAAAAACCTCAAGAAAATTAGTACAAATGCGTGAGTAATCAATCATTTAGGGTTTAGAGAACCGTCTCTAAAAGAAGTTCAACGCGTTGAAAAGTGGTTTTCATTCATTAACATTTCTTCATCTAATTTTTTATTTCAAGGAAATGTCATGCAAAACCAATTCAAACCCCAAGTGGAAGCCTCTGTTGACGCTGCTTACGAACTCGCTCATCTGTCTTTCTCGCAAGTTGAGCGCTTGACACAGTTGGCTTTGGCGCAATCCAAAGTGAGCGCCGAGTTGTTGCAAGATCAAATTCACGCCGCCGTAGATGTGAAAGACCCTGCTGCAGCCATCGAGCTGATCAAAGCCCAGTTGGAAAACTCAGTGAAAAACTTCGCCGGCTTGGCCGCCACCGCTTTTGAGTTGAGCCAAGAATTCCAAGCTGAAACAACGGCTTTTGCCGAAGCGCATTTCGATCATGCACATGCTGCTGCCAACAAAGCCTTGAACGACAACCTCAAAAAAGCACCCGAAGGCTCTGAAGTGGCTGTGGCCGCTGTGAAGTCAGCCATCGAAGCAGGTAACAAAGCGCTGGCACAAGCCCGCACGACTGCCAAGAAATCAGCTGAGTTGGCTAAAGAAAGCTTGGACAAGTTGAAAGCACACGCTCCTAAAGCAACTGTCAAAGCTGCAGTGAAATCCGTCGCCAAGCGCCCCGCCGCTCGCAAAGCCCCTGCGCGCCGCAAAGCACGCGCTTAATTCGGTCTAGCCACCATCAAAGCCCGATGACGTGAGTCATTGGGCTTTTTTATGGCACTTATGATGCAACAAGGCCGCTTGACAAGGGGCCTGAAAAGACAAAAGGGTTAGTAGAAGCAAATCTACTAACCCTTGGTCATTTTGGTCGGCGTGGCGGGATTCGAACTCGCGACCCCTTGCACCCCATGCAAGTGCGCTACCAGGCTGCGCTACACGCCGTAAGACGCAAATTATAGCGCGTATCTAGTGGTCTTCTGAGAGCAGATGGCTGATTTGCTTCAACTCGGTGCGCAGCAATTGCAAAGTTTCACCACTCGCATTCAAGGCCAACACAGGGCCATCGGCAACGGCCTGTGCGTCGTCTCGCAATTTGTCTTCTAGACCATCGTCGTCCGCCAAATCGATGTCAATCAATGACTCGCCATTGGCGCGTCGGCGTTCACGCTCAGAATGCACCAACTCTTGCAGTTTGTTGCGCGCGCCGCTGATGGTGAAACCTTGGTCATACAACAGGTCGCGGATGCGGCGAATCATCAACACTTCGTGGTGCTGGTAATAACGACGGTTGCCGCGCCGCTTCATGGGCCGCAATTGTGTGAATTCTTGCTCCCAATAGCGCAGCACGTGCGGCTTGACGCCGCACAAATCACTCACCTCACCAATGGTGAAGTAGCGTTTGGCTGGAATGGAAGGGAGAGAATTCTCCATAAAAATCAGAGGCTTGTAGACGGGACCGAAGAGGTTACACGAAGATTGGCCCGCCGTCGCTTACTTTGCGAGTTTTGAGAACATTTTTTTGTGTTCTCTGCCTCTGATGTGGGTTTTACGCGTCAGCTTTGGGGGCGGCATCGCCCTGAATTTGTTCTTTTAGCTTATGGCTGGCATGAAACGTCACCGCACGGCGGGCCTGGATGGGGATGGCCTCCCCTGTGCGGGGGTTGCGACCTGGGCGGGGGGCCTTGGTGCGAATTTGGAAGTTGCCAAAGCCTGAGATTTTGACGTCGTTGCCATCGACCAAACTTTGCGCGATGAGATCAAAAAACGCGTCGATCATGTCTTTGGATTCGCGCTTGTTCAAACCGATTTGTTCAAACAACAAATCAGCCAACTGCGCTTTGGTCAGCGCTGGGGTTTCTAAACTTTCAAAGGACAGTTCCATCAGAGACTCGCTTCTTCAAGTCAAGCACGCAAACGCGCACCCAGTTGTTGACCCAATTGTTGCACCACGGCTTGCACCACGACGTCAATTTGCGCATCGGTCAATGTTCCCTCTTCGCTGTTGAGCGTCAAGCGCACGGCCAAACTTTTTTCGTCCAACGCCATGGCGGCATTCTCGGTTTTAGCGCGATACACATCAAACAACACCGCATGTTTCAACAAACCTTGTGTTGGCGCAGCATGCACCGCATTCATCAATGCCGCATGCGTGATGTTTTCTTTCACGATCACGGCAATGTCACGTTCCACCGAAGGGAACTTGGCCACACCACTCGCCACAGGTACCGCACGCATCAACACAGGATCGAGGTTGAGCTCAAACACCACGGGCGCTTGTGTCAAATCCCAGGCTTGACGCCAACGGGGGTGCAATTCACCCACATGGCCAATCACCTTGCCGTGCAACAGCACTTGGGCACAACGACCGGGGTGCATGGCAGGATGGGCAGCCGGTTCAAACTGCGCCACAGCAGGGGCCAGCAAAGCTTCGACATCTGCCTTGATGTCGAAAAAATCAGCGGCTTGCTCTTTGGTGCTCCATTGCAAAGGTGCCGCATGGCCATACGACATGCCTGCCACATGCATGGGTTGATCAAACCCTTGCACCGTGGTGTCGGTGTTTTGCACCGAGGCATCTTTGTGAAACACGCGACCGATTTCAAACACGCGCACGCTGCTGGCTTTGCGGTCCACATTGAACTTCACCACATTCAACAACGAGCCAATCAGCGACGAACGCATCACGCTCATTTGGCTGGCAATCGGGTTGAGCAGTTTGATCGGATCGGCATTGCCTGCCAATTCGTGTTCCCACTTTTCGTCCACAAAACTGAAGTTGATGGTTTCTTGATAACCCAACCCTGCCAACTGACGACGCACAGCGTGCGCGCTGCGTTGTGACTCCACGCGCACCTTGGCGGTGATAGGCGCCACAGGCGGTGTGGTGGGCAAGTTGTTGTAGCCCACCATGCGAGCCACTTCTTCAATCAGGTCTTCTTCGATTTGCAAATCGAAGCGGAACGATGGAGGCGTGACAGTAACGGCACCGCCACCCGACGTGGCATCGTTGCCAGTTTCGATCACGGGCAAACCCAAACCACGCAGCGCATCAGCAATGCGTGTTTGCGTCAGCGGCATGCCAATCACTTTCACCGCACGTGCCACACGCAAAGTCACGGGCTTGGCCAGAGGCATGTTCACCTGTTGGTCGTCAATCGGGCCCACGCTTGTGTTGGGCGTGCCACAAATGTCAATCACCAATTGGGTGATGCGCTCGATGTGTTCCACCGTGAGTTGTGGGTCTACCCCACGTTCAAAACGGTGCCCCGCATCGGTGCTGAAATTGAAACGACGTGAGCGTCCTGCGATGGATGTAGG
>JACCDH011088181.1_pt1 | contig 13877 bp, 4 predicted proteins | sample 7442481 | NCBI WGS metagenome assembly JACCDH01 (sample SAMN15323433, study PRJNA562643) | freshwater metagenome | isolation source: river surface water | place: USA:Blue River Watershed | collected 2017-08-15
CCAGTGTACATTTTTATGGCTGCTCGAATTAACCCGAAGTTGATATTCAGTTTTAATTTAGACAGATTTAATCCGTAATTGAACGTTGTTAAAAAGACATCCGATTGGCTGAACTTTTGAGTGAGCACATTTAAATCATCCACAGATTGTTGAGTCACGTTGATTGTCATGTTTGAAGATACAATTTTCCCCGGAAACAAAACAGAGATGGTACCCCCAAATGAGGCATTGATTTGACTAATCCGAATACTGTCGTTTAATTGAATTTTCCCTGATGTTTGAGTGGTACCAAAATTTGAATAAGTTGCTTGCACATTCATGCGAGAAAAAGGAGAAATGGAGAGGTTAAAAGACTGTACATTTCGGATTGTGGTGGCCATTTTAAGCTTGCTTAAATTGTCTTCTTGTAATCCATATGAACCACTCAAGTTCAATTTACCTTGCCATAAACGCAAACCCGGATTAATGGTATATCTTTGAATGTCGTTTTGGATATAATACATACCCAGCGAACGATAATTTGGGCCAACATACTCATATTGACCGGTTAAATCGAAGTATTTAGACCCAAATCCAAACAACATTTTATATGCATGATTGAAAGTGGTGCTGATATTCACCGCAATGAGGGGTTGAATAAACTGCGGCAATTGATTTTGAATTTCATTCCCAAATGCTTGTTGATCCTCAGTGTACAATGAAAGGGCCCCTTCGGCTTCCCATTTAAAGTGTTTTCCCAACTTAAATTTGTTGGATAGGCCAATGAGTAAATTGTCGGATGGTGCAATATAGTTCACAGTAGGTCTTCTGATTGAAGCCGTATCATCTTGAATTTTTATCAATGATAAATCTACAAAATTGACGTCTGAACCCACTCCCAATTTGATTCCATAGCCAACCCTTTTATAGGCGGGAATAACCGTAATTCCGGCAGATTTTATGAGGGATGTATCTTCTTCAATGGCCCGATTGAATCGACCGTAGAAGGCTGCAAATCTAAATTTCCCAGGATTTAACTCTAACGCACCACCAAGAAAGGTTGCTCCAGAGAGCGTGTAGCTGCCAAACGATAGATTTCGGAAGCCCATGTGAGCGGTAGCCCATTTATAGCTTGGCGACAATCCGTATTGATTAAACGGTTGAGAATAATTAAAATCGTTGTTTGAGTAAACCCCTGAAAATGGAAAACTCATATTGGCAATGGTGATTGTGGGCTGACCTTGTATGAACCAATCGAGTTTGTCTAAATTGGTTGCATTGGGTGCAGTGCCTCCCTTTTGATTATACCAAACACCTATATTGATACTGCCAGAAATTTTGGGTTTAAGCAGAGACAACAGCTTTGTGGAGTCATCCGAAACATACATTTCATTACCACGATTGGCCAATACCAATTTTGGGGTAAGATATAGTATAATTAAAAGGACTAAATAATTGTTTCGCATTAATTTGCAGTTTTGCAATTTATTTCGAAAAAAAATAAATCCAATGCATTTTTTTGCGAATTTGAGTTATTTAATCAATATTTTTTTGTGAATAACCGTTAGGAAAACTAAAATAAAAAAATAGCCCAGTCTTCACTGGGCTATGAACTTAGAAACTAAACGATCAAAAAATTACTGTTTGATTAATTTATGATTTGCAATTTTACCTGCAGCTTTCACTGTGATAAAATAGATGCCAGATGTAAAATTGGTCATGTCTACCAATGTCTCAGAAGTTTGAGATGACTGATTCAACACAACAACACCAGAAACTGAAGTGATAGAAATTGTCATTGGTTGATCAACCGATGATTTCACCACCAATAAGTTTTTAGTTGGATTAGGATAAATTGAAACAGGAAGAGCCAAATCATTTACAGAGCTTGGAGTACATACTCTCACAAAAATACTGTCTGTGGTTTCAAGGTTGTTGCAACCTGTTGCATTGTAAGAATATTTGATTTTCACATAGCCAGTTGTGGTTACTTTAGAAACATCGAACGTATTTCCTGAAACACCTTCTCCTGTAAATACTCCGTTAGACGGACTTCCAACCAAAGTAATTAAATCTTTAGACTCTGCACAGATGGTATCTTTTGCAATGTCAAAAATCAAACGATTCACTGATTCTTGAGCCCCGATGTCTTTTGAACCCAAAATAGGGAAGCCGCGTTGATCCAAACTTGGAATTGAATCTGCATAAACACCGCTATCTAAAGCTGATGAGCCGTCGAGTAAAGCATGTGTTCTTGTATTGGCACAATTGAATTTCAACGTATCTAATTTGGGATCCACGCTTATATTTTTACCTTCAATTTTTGGAGTAAAGTTGTTGTTAGCGGCAACATCACCAATGATAGCTCTTGTCAAATAAATTGGGTAAACGTGCCCATTGATTTCAAATATGTCTTTTCCATTGGTAGCTGTGTTACCCCAAACAATGGAATTGACGTAAATATTTCTTCCGTAAGTAGTAACACCTCCACCTTTAACTGCTGTATTGTTTGTTATGGTAGAATTGACAAATTTCGACATGTTATTACCAGCCAATACACCGCCACCGTCAGACCTAGAGAAGTTACCAGAAACGGTTGTATTTTCCATATAAATTTCGTTTGACGCATAAATTCCTCCACCGTTCAATTGGCCTGTTTTTTGTTCGTTATCTACAACATTTCCTGAAACTTCAGAATTGTAAATTTTCAAATTCGAACAAAAAATACCACCACCAGCAGAGAGTGCATTCGCTTTGCCCATGGCTCTGTTGTTCAATATTCGGCAGTTATGAATATGAATTGTATTGTAAGCACTGATTGCTCCACCGCCGTTATTCCCCATAATTTCACCATTCTGTATGGTTAAATCGTGAAAATGAGATTCATTCGATGTGAATCGAAATACCCCATTTTTTCCACCCGAAAATGGGGCTACTGAACCCTGAATAATTGTTTTATGAGGGCCTGCTCCAATAATGGTAATGTTTGAAACCCCTGCAGCGTTTACAATAGAATCTTCAGTGTAGGTACCTTCGAAAATTTTCAGAACATCGTCGGTTTTTACAGCCAATATACCAGCCTTAATAGTGGTGTAGTCAGCACCTGATGCTCCAACTGTAATTACATTGATAAAATTCAAACCAATTTTCGTTTTCACTCCGTATGTGCTGTCGATATTTCCACCACCTGCAAGGGCAGAGTTTGTGAATTCAACCGAAAAGTTAGTATCAATGTTGTGGTTCGTGGCTTTGCCAGACAAAGAGAACAACAACAAAGAATCATTTTGCTTTACCAATTTCGCTGTCAAACCAGTTGCTAAATTTGAAATTGTCACCTTATTTGAAGCAATAAAGTCCTCACCAGAAGTACCTGCAAAGTAATTGCCTTTTAGTTTGTTGTGTGTAACTTCTATGCTCGCATCAAATGATCCATCATTTTCATTGCTTTCTTTGAAAACCAATGATTTATACTTGATTGATGGCCCATTAATTGCAACTTTGATTTGATTCCAGCCGTTTGTTGGGATTTTACTGGTGTCGCCAGTCATGTCGTAAGCACTAGCCCACATCAAACTGGTGGTGTCATTATAAAAATTGGTATATACAAAGCGGGTGTACATTTTGCTGTAGCAAATAACCATGTTGTTTGCAGATTTTGGCCCCACCCAATACGGTCGATTGTTGAATTTTCCGGTGTACACATAAACACCATTGTACGATGATGGGAAACCCATTGGGACTTCTACTACCAAGTCGGGAGTTTGTGAAATTGCCTTACCTAGACTCAAAAAGGAAAGCAATAAAATGATGAGATTTTTTTTCATTAATTCGTATATAAATTGTGACACAAAGGTACTTTACCAACTTGTATTTCAATTTCTCACGCTAGTTTCAATTTTCGCAAATCAATACATAACAACAACTTAGGATACTAAATGTTACAAGAATAACACATTTTATAATTTAGCAAAACACACGTATTGCCATGAATAGGCACTTAATTTTACACTACTCTGTGATTTATTTTTTCACCAATTAACTTTTTCATGCATATTTGTATCAAATGAATTCTAAAAAAATCACCCTTATCGTTGCAGCTACGGCAGTAGCTGTTGGTGCTAGTATCTGGTTTTTCCTGACAAAAACCTCTACCCTTCCCAAATACATTCCGAACTCTGCTTCTTTTGTATTTAAATTAAACCCACTTTCTATTGGTAGAAAAATTGATTTCGATGAAATTAAAAAAATGAAATCTTTTGAAGCTTGGAAAGATGAACTCAAAAAAGGAGATCTCAAATTGGGAGATGCGCTTCAAAACCCTCAAGAATCTGGTATTTCTTTCACCGATAACATTTACGTTTTTGCAGAAGAAGGTGAAAAACAATATAGCAAAACAATCGGTGCAATCTTGCCTGTTTCTGACGCTGAAACATTGAAAAAATTCATCGAAAAACTTGCAAAAAACTCTGACTACAAATACGAAAAATCTGGAGACCTTCATGTCATGACCGAAAAAGAACCAGAATTGGAAAGCAACGAAGATGATGGTATTGAACCAATGTACCGTTACAAACCACAAATTACAACAATCATCTGGAATGAAGAAGCTTGCCTCATTTACTCTACTACAAACAACTGTCTCAAAACTGCGAAAAAAATCATGGCGCAACCAAAAGAACAATCTATGCTCGCTGTTGAATCATTTAACAAATCTGAAAGCGAAGGCGGCGACGCTAGCATGTACATCAATTACGAAAAATACATGAGCGCCTCTGGGATGAAATCACTTGTTCCAAAAGAAATCATGGGACTTTTCGACAACATCGCGGGTTCAGCGTTTGTTCTTAATTTCAACGACAATAATATTTCAGCAGATGCTTTTTCATACTATAAAGACCAAAAGAAAGCTGAAGAATTTGCATTCCTTCAAAACAAAGGATTGTCGGACGAAAATTTGGAAGTGCTCTCTCCAGATGGCAAACTCCTCATCGGAACCGCTGCCATGCTTAACATGGAAGCAATTGTGAAGTTTTTGAAAACCCTACCGCAATACAAAACCTCTATCAAAGAAATTGCCAATACTTCAGGTCTCACTGAAAATGAAATCGAGACAATGCTCGATGGCAGTATTGCTTTTGCTATGACAAAATTGAATACCAAGGAAGTTCAAGAATTGGTTTACAACTACGAGAATTTCAACATGGAAACCGGTGAATTTGAATCTTCAATGCAAACTGTTACCAAAGTAGTTCCGGTAATGACAGCACAAATTGGACTCAAAGACGAAAAAATTTATAAAAAAATCATCTCTCAACTTGAAAAAATTAGCAATGGCATGATCAAAGAAAACAACGGCGTTGTAATGATTCCCGGTGGCGGATTATTTGGAAACATCTCTATGGTTTTTGCCAAAAATAAATTGGTTTTCACAAACGATGAAGATGCCGCTAAAAGCCTTGCAAAAAACAAAACTTGGAACAACCAACTCGATAAAAACGTTGCCAGTATCCTGACAGATAATCCTTCGTCTTTCTTTATGGATATGACCATGAAAAATTACGGCGAAGCATCCCTCAAAAAAATAATGAACATCAATGATGACAACGAGTCTTTCAGCCAATTCAAAGATATCATGTCGAATTTCAAAGACCTTTCGGGTTTTGGAACAATGTCAAAATCCAATATGCAGGTGAACTTCTCCGAAGGAAAAGATAATACAATCATGCGACTGATAAAAATGGCCGATACCATAGCCACTGCTGAACGTAAAAAAGATGCTGAACGCAAGGCGCGCATGAGAGAGTTAGAATCTCAACTCAACCAAGAAGCCATCGATTCTTCCATGGTTTCAGAGGTTACTCCTGAATACGCAGAATAAAAATGAACATCGTTTTTGATCATGTAATCCCCGAACCTTTAAAAGAATTTATTCAACCAAATAGCATTTGGAACAAGCACTTCACCTTCGAAGCTGGCCAAATGTATCAAATTATCGCCCCATCTGGCAAAGGCAAGTCAACGCTCGTTGGCTTGCTCGCTGGAACACGGGGCGATTTTTTAGGGAATGTTCTTTTAGAGGGACAAAATTCAAAAGGGTTATCCCACATGAATTGGGCAAAATGGAGGGCGCTCCAATGCAGCATTTTATTTCAAGACTTGCAATTATTTCCAGCATTAACCGCCATCGACAATATTCAACTTACCTCTGAAATCAATCAGATTCATGAGGAAAAAACACATCAATCTCATCATGTTCAAAACGCTCAAACCATTCAGCAATGGGCATTGTCCCTCGGAATTGATTCAAAAATGAACCAAAAAGTGTCTCAACTGTCATTCGGACAAATGCAACGTGTGGCCATTTTACGGGCATTAAATCGACCTTTCAAATGGATTGTTTTAGATGAGCCATTCAGTCATCTAGATCAAACCAATTCAAACATTGCATTGTCATTAATTCAAGAAGTAGCAAGAGCTCAAAATGCTGGCATCATCATTACTTCCCTCGATGAACGTTATGCAGTTTCTGGATTCATCCCAGTTAACATTTAACCATGAAGAAAACACTATTGTCAAACATCCTTGTAAAGACTCAAAAACCGAGTCAGTTGATTGGAGCAATTTTAGGGAGTCTACTGGGGTTCTTTTTGGTGATTGTTGCAGCTCAATTGTTCGCCGATTTCAAGACGATGGTCACGAGTTCAGAACAAGCCATAGGTAGTCAGTTTCTGGTAATCAACAAACAAGTTTCAGTACTCAATTCTTTAAAGTTGGGAAAAAGTACCTTCAATGAATCAGAGATAGAGCAGTTAAAAACACTTAAAAGCATACAAAAAGTTGGGAAATTCACCGCCAATCAATTTGAGGCTGTTGCCTCCATGAGCATTCCTGGAAATTCTGGAGCAACAATGCGAACCGAACTTTTTCTTGAAAGTGTAGATGATGATTTTTTAGATGTGAAGCCCGACGAATGGACATGGGAAGATGGGAGCAATACGGTTCCTTTAATTCTGCCAACAGATTTCATCAACCTTTATAATTTCAATTTTGCTCCAGGAAGAGGGCTTCCTCAGATATCTAAAGGCACCATTCAAATGGCTATATTTGATATCGACATCCGTGGCAAAAGTGGGTCAGCCAGATTTCAAGGCAGAATAGCTGGATTTAGTAACCGAATCACTTCTGTATTGGTGCCACAAGATTTTATGAATTTTGCAAATAAAAAATTCGGAAATATTCCGAATTCTGCGGAATCGTATAGAATTATCGTAAAAGCGAAACAAAATGAGCTTCCAGCAATTCAGAAGCATCTTGAAAACGAGGGATATGAAACCAATCAGGAATTATTGAAAAATGGCAAATTCGGGAGTCTGCTCCAAGTCATTCTCACCATTGTAGCCGTACTTGGAATATTCGTCATGTTTGTTTCAGTCAGTGCCTTTTTGCTCTATGTACAATTGGCAATTACCCGATCTAAGTACGAAACAGAAACACTTTTGCATCAAGGATATCCTCATTCAAAAATTGTGCAATGGTATTCCAAACAACTGGCTTTGATTATGGCCATCATTTTTGTCGTAAATCTGGGATTGTTGTATGTGATCAAAAAAACCACCAATGCATATATCGAAACTTTTGGTTTCCAAGCCCCAGAGCAAATCAATCATTTTGTGATTCTGGGCAGCTTAATATTGATTTCGGCCCTTTGGCTTTTACAATACTTATCAATCCGCAAACAAATTTATAAATTAGTTTAAAGTTTACAGTTTTAGGGTTTATAGTTTTAGGCAATAAACCTAAGACTGTAAACCCTAAAACTGTAAACCCTAAACTTTAATCCCTAAACTTTAATCCCTCGATCTATCGAAGTAAGGTAACGTCTGTTTTTATTGCACCCTGCTTGCCATCGAATCTCATCGGACTGCCAATTTTATTTGGGTTTTCACTACAGAGCGAAGCATATTCAACAATCACCACATAAACACCGTGTTTGTGGTATTCTCCATACTCATCTTTTCCATTCCATGGTATGTCTTCTCCCTCGAATACCTTTTCACCCCAACGGTTGTAGATACGCATTTTATAGTGAGTAATGGCATCAGTGCGTACAGGGTAATAAAGGTTGTTGATCATGTCGTTGTTTGGAGTAAAGGCATTTGGCAACTCAATATAATCAGGAGGTATAACTCGCACCACAATCTCCTCTTCATCAAAACTGCCAAAATCGTTAGTAACCCTCAACTTAATTGTGAAAACACCAGTATCGGATATCACATATTTATGACTTTCTGTTTTTGCAATTGGTATATTGTTGAAAAAATACTCATACTGTGTGGCATTAGATGATTTTGAATAGAGTGTGAATGGTTCATTTTGAACTATATATGATAAACAACGACTTGTATAACCAAACTTTGCAATTGGTTTAGGATGTACCTTTATCAATAAACTACTTGAGTCTTTACATCCATATGTTGAAGTTCCAACTATTTTATAGTACCCCTGTTTCACCCTATCCAACTGACCTACATTGACAACTACTTGTGTGGTTTGAGGAATGTTAAAGCCGTTTGGCCCCGTCCAGTCAATCAAATTAGCATCTGTATTGGCAATCAACTGCAAGTTTTCACCTTCAGAATAATTTCCAGATTTTAAATCTGTCAAAGTAATGTTTGGCTTAGGCTGTATTTTCACTGTGGTTTGGAAATTGCCTGTGCAATTCCATTTGTCTGAAATACGCACCGTGTATATGCCATTGTCGCTTTGATCAGCCGGATTGATGATGTAACTCGGCGATTTCACAATGTTCCCATTCGGACCCGTCCAAGTGTAATCAACACCACCCTTTGCACGAAGAACCAATACTCCACCCTCGCAAACAAATGTGTCAGGCATTACGGAAATTGAATCCAATCCAACATTCAACACATAACTACCTACACCGGAACATCCAGCAGAAGTTGTTCCAAGTACGTAATATACACCAGTATCTTTCTTTTGAATGTTGTTCAATTGAAGGATATAGTTGTATCCAAGTGTGTCGTAACCGAAGGTCGGCACCATCCTAGATTTGAACCATTTGTAACTGTCTGCACCAAATCCTGTAAGAACTGCGGTACCTCCTATACATCCAATCTTAGGATCAGAAGAAATGGTGACAATTGGATTCAAATTCACCCTTACAAAAATCTTAGCAGAGTCTTCACATCCATATCGATCTACCGCGTTCACCTGGTAATATCCACCTTGATTTCTTGTGAGTGAATCTATGGCGTGATACCCATTGTCCTTCCAACCAAAAGAATCCCAAATACCCAAAGCATTCCTATATTTCCATTGGAAAGAAATACTATCTTTCAAACCTGCATTCAATTTTAATGAATCAAATTCACACAATTGAATTGAATCAGAAATCAATTGGATGTTATTTTTTGCTCTTTCAGTTGCAAACAACAATGAATCTCTCGTACAACCCAGCTTGTCTGTAACTCTCACATAATATCCACCCGCCTTTACGTTGTAAATTACACTGTCTAATATATTCACTGGCTTCATGAACCACTGATACTTGTATTCCCCATTTCCTCCCTGAGCAGTTACTGCAATCTTACCAGTACTCGCACCATTACAATCAATTAACTTATTGTCAATTGTTAAAATATTTAAAGGCAAAGGCGTGAATATTTCAGCATCTTGAGCCAATGTATCAGGACATCCTTTACTGTCTTTGATGGCTAATTTGTACTTGCCGCGAGGCATTCCAGTTAAAATACGCTTGTCTGAAACAATGTTACCTATAGAATCAATCCAACTGTATTTATACCCTGGTGTTCCCCCGGTAACAGAAGCAAAAATTTGACCATTGGTATTTCCATAACAACGCACATCTTTGGTTGAGTCAATTGTAACGATCATTTTGGTAGGTTCACTCAAATTAAAGAAAGCATATTCTCTACATCCATTTGAATCCATCACCATCACATTGTGATTGCCAGCCCTCAAATCAGATTTTATTGAAGCCGCTGCCGTTGTTTTGTAATCCCAATAGAAATCATATTTATCTGTTTTACTGAGAGTTGGAGAACCGCCCTTCGCCGTTGCAACCACCGTGGCCAATGAATCAAAACACTTGATCGGATTTGTTACAAATACCGTTGGTATCAACTTCGAAGGTTCGAAAATAGATACAGAGTCATTTTTCAAACATCCATTGTTGTCGGTGATTACCAAATAATATTTGCCCGCTTGCACATTGGTAAGTGACTTGCCAAAATATGTTTTTGCACCCTTGTACCATCTGTAAAAATACGGTGATATTCCACCTTTTGTTTGGAAAACATCAGCGGCCCCATCCGACGACCTAAAGCATCGGGCATCAGCACCTTTTACAATGGTATCCCAAAGTGGAGCCGGCTCGGTGAAATTATACTCTCCAAAACTGGTACAACCATTTTTGTCCTTGATTACAACCTTGTAATACCCCGCAACCGCAGTGTCGAATGTATTTCTCGTTGAGAAACTATTTCCATTCCAAGAATATTCATACGGACCTGTTCCACCCGTTCCAGTTACAGATAATTTACCAGACATACCGTGGCAAGGAATCGCGTTGAGCATCGTGATGATACCCGTATCTGGGTTTTGGAGGACGTAAACATAATTTAGTGTGTCGTCGTAACAACCATAGCTACTTGTTGCTCTCAAAGCAACAGGTTGCATACCGGTTCCTGTGAATTTGACACTCGGACTCATTTGTGTAGACGTACCTGGAATTCCAAAATCCCAATCGTAAGTGAGCGAACCATTCCCCGTTGAAATGGTACTCAAATTCACAAAATCGAATTTATTCGCTGCCAAACACTGATTCCAATTGTTCACAGTGAAATTAGCTTTAGGCATGTCGTAAACTCTCAGGAATGATACTTGAGTGTCTGAACATCCATAACTACTTGTTACTTTCAATGATACAGTATAAAAACCAGGAGCTTTGTACGTTTTAATCGGATTGTCTAGAGTAGACGTTGTACCGTCTCCAAAATTCCATAAATATGTCAATGTTCCACCATTTGTGTTGATTGAGGTATTGTCATAGAACTCAAAATTATTTCCAACCAAACACTGGTCGCTGTCGTTCATTGTAAATTGCGCAGTTGGCTCAGGGAAAATTTCAATTTGAGTTGAATCAGCCGCTTCACAACCTTTTGCACTTCTACTCACCAATTTGATCCAGAACTTACCTGCAGTGGTAAACGACTTCACCAATGGGTTGTTGGTATAATAACTGCCATCACTCACAAACCACCTCGATGACAATGTCCCTCCACCAGAAATAACCGAAGAATCATAGAAAGTAAACGCATTTGTATTGTTGCAAATAGAAACATTTTGGTTATTTTGTTTCAATCGCACGGTTGGCACTGGATAAATCACAATGTTGTTGCTGAAACTGTCTACACAATTGTTCTTCAGAGTTACAACCAATGTTACTTTGTAAGTTCCTGGTGCCGCATAAGCATGCCTGAACTTCGTTTGTGCATAACTCAATGAATTATCCCCCAAATACCATTTCGTCATCAATATTGAATCGAGAGGATTGTTCGTAGCATTTTTAAACTCTACAGTTCCACCCCAACATGAATCGTATTTCACAAAACTCACCTGAGGTTTTATTTTGATTTTAATTCTAGTTGCCACAGAACTCAAAGAATCTTTACAACCATAATTGCTCTCGGCAAAAAGTTTCACCTGATACACTGCAGGATTGTCGTATTTATGAACAGGATTCAACTGTGTAGATCCAGAATTGTCTCCAAAATCCCATCTCAAGGAATAACTTCCCGATTTGATGGTCGTTTTATTCAAGAATTTAAATGTATCACTTCCACAAGAGGTATATTTCGAAACGGCAAAATCTACCTTAGGTTTAGGATAAACATACACATCCTGACACACTGTATCCCTACAAGAATTCAAACCATTATCGGCAATCAAACAAACATTGTATTTGCCATCGTTAGAATAAATATGGTTTGGACTGTTAACAGTGCTAGACACAGTAGGTTCGAAATTCCAAGTGTAGGTCGTGTTTGCGCTCACATCCTTTGATGTGTTGGTGAATTTATTGGCAACCCCTAAACATTCATTGGTGAAAGTAAATCCTGCCGTAGGTTTACTTACAACAGTCACAGTGGTGGTAATGGTGTCGGCACAACCAAACTTTGTTTTCGCAATTAAACGAACTTTAAAATTACCATATTTACTGTAAGAATGTGTTGTATTGGAGTCAATAGAGGTTGTACTGTCTCCAAAATCCCAATAATAAATCGCATTGCCACTTCCAATGGTAGACAAATTGGTAAACTTGAAGAAGTTAACAGTGCCACACTGGATTTGTCCATTGGTGGTGAATTTAGCCTCTGGTTTAGCAAATACCTTCACAATTTGAGAGATGGTATCAACGCATCCAAACTTCGAGGTAGCCGTTAACAAAGCTTTGTAATTACTAAAGTAAGCATATTTATGCGTAGGATTCGTGTCTGTACTGTTTTGTCCATCGCCAAAATCCCATTTATAATACAATGAATCTGTTGAGATCTTGGTTGTGTTTTTAAATGATACTGCTCCGTTCCAAGTACATGTATTGTTTACTGAGAATCCAGCCTTAGGTTTTTCAAAAATGGTGATGGTTTCAGTTGTTGAATCCTTACAGCCACCATTACCGGTTAACACCAACTTCACCTTGTACACACCTGCTGTGGTATATTGGTGAAGCGGGCTGGTGTCTGAAGAAGATTTCCCATTTCCAAAATCCCATTTGAAAGTAACAGTGCTACCCGCAGTTAACTGAGAAGTATTGTTGAATTTAAATGGTTTAGATACATCACATTGTTGCGAATTCACCTTAAACGCTGCGGTCATCGCTCCATAAACGTTTATTTTCTTTTCAACTGAATCAATGCATCCATAATCACTGGTGCTCATCAACTTTACTTTATAAGTACCCGAAGAACCATAAGTATAATAAGGATTTGTTTGTGTGCTTGTATTTCCGTTTCCAAATGTCCACACATAGGTCATTGACCCCGAAGTAATCTTGGTATTATTGGTGAACGCAATCGTATTTCCTGGAGCACAACTACTAAATAAGAAGAAGTCCACTTTAGGCATTGGATGCACCACCACAAATTTCTGAATACTATCTGAACAACCTTTATCTGTATATCCATACAATTTCACAAAATATGTTCCTTCTTTAGCATATTGATGTGTTGTATCAAGTGCCGAAACATTAGGTGTGGTATCGCCAAAATGCCATTTATAACTCATAGAGCCTAATGCCAATGTAGACGCATTCGTAAATTTGAATAAATTGTTCCCTAAACACTGACTATCGTTGGCTATCACATAATTCATGTTAGGTGCCGGATAAACCATGATCGAAGATTCAAATGTATCGGTACATCCATTCAAATCTGTTACAGTTAATTTGATTGTTTTCTTGCCAAATGTAGAATATTTAACGGTCGGTGGCATTGCTAACGACGAAGTATCGGGACTCGCATTCAACCCAAAATTCCATTTATAACCAACAATTGTTGAGCCAGCTATAGGTGTAGAACCATTCGATGTGAATGCAAAAGAATGATTGTTCAAACACTGTCCGCCATTATTTACAGTCCATTTGGCTGTTGGTTTTTCACGAACACTCACAGAAGCTTTAAATGTATCTGCACAGCCATTCACATCTGTTACTTTTAACACAATTGTTTTAACACCAAAAGAAGAAAAACTTACATTTTTAAGGTCCACCTTGGTAGAGGTATCTGGTGTTGCTGTACTTCCTAATGTCCAATAGAAATTAGACAATGAACTTCCATTTGCAGGTGTACTGTTGGTAG
>JACCDH011440340.1_pt1 | contig 13874 bp, 7 predicted proteins | sample 7442481 | NCBI WGS metagenome assembly JACCDH01 (sample SAMN15323433, study PRJNA562643) | freshwater metagenome | isolation source: river surface water | place: USA:Blue River Watershed | collected 2017-08-15
ACATCTGCTAACGCTGATGAGGTTATCCAAAAGAGATTATTGCGTAAAAATGATTCATCCGAAAAACTACTGACAGATATCTACGCAAAAGAACAAAATAACATAAAGACAATTTTACAATTCTCTGACGGTTCTAGACAATACCAATCTTATAAAGATCCAGAGCATTTCGTAATCACCTATCCATTCATACCTTACCAATTTGATCTATTCCAAGCAGCAATCAAGTCGCTATCTGATCACAATGCATTTATCGGTTCACAACAATCTGTTGGTGAAAGATCTATGCTGGGAGTGTTTCAACAAGTAGCTAAGACTTATGCTGATAGAGATGTAAGTGAGATAGTAACGTTTGGCCACATGTATGAGGGTATCAAAGATGTTCTTCAAAGTAATATTCAAGCTGACATCTTGCAAGCAGAGAGATCAATTGGTTCACAGTTAGCAGTAGATGTTCTTAAAGGATTGTTCTTAGTAAAATATGTTAAGGGATTTGCTGCAAGCACAAAGAACATAACAACTCTATTACTTCCAAAATTTGATGTTGATCTTGCCAAATTCACTAAAGAGGTACAAGAGACTTTAAACTTACTTGAAAGTCAAACCTATATCCAAAGAATAGCTGGGGATTTCTATGAGTATTTGACCAACCAAGAAAAAGACATAGAAAATGAAATCAAGAGTATTGATATTGATCCATCATCTCCAAACGAGTTATTGTCAACCATTTTATTTGATGAGATACTTCGTGACTCTAAGGTTAAACTGGATACCAATAATCAACCTTATGAATTCGGAAGGAAATTAGATGATGCAGTTCTAGGTAGAGACAAAGATTTTTATGTGAATTTTATAACACCACTAAATTTAAACACAGTTGGTGCTGGAAACATTCCAATGTGGTCTGCTGGTCGCCCAGCTGATCTTATTATTGCTCTTCCAGAGGATAAACGATTATTTGATGAACTGAGATTAATCAAAAAGACTGAAAAATATATTCAAACAACTAATTCTCCATCACTAGATGCTACCAAGCAAAGAATTCTGTCAGAAAAAGCACAGCAAAATGCTGATAGGAAACGAAGTGTTGGGAATCAACTAAAAGCAGCTATTGGTGATGCTAAAATGTACCAAAATGGCACTGAATTAGTCGATATCACAGCAAATGATCCAAAAACTAAGATCACTCAAGGTGTGCAAGTGTTAATCAAGACGCTTTATACCAAGTTAAAGATGCTTAATGTAGATTTTACGGAGGCACACTTGACTAAGATTATACAAAGCCAAGATGACTTGTTATTTAAAGATTCTTTACATGAGGTTGAATTAGAGGTTTTAAGCAGAATTCAACGTAATAAAGCTAATCATGAAAGAACCACGATTAAGAATTTAATTGATCACTTCAGTGCTAGACCATATGGCTGGTATCAAACTGCTGTGCTTTGTCTAATCGCTAAACTTTACAAAAGGAATAAAATCAGTCTTAAGCAAGATGGAACTAATCTTGATGACAGACTTGCTTTAGAGTCACTATTAAGGAACAATCAGTATTCCAATACTATCATTGAACTTGAAGAAGAGATACAGGGTACACAAGTACAAAAATTGAAAACATTGTTCCAAGAGTATTTCAATGAACCCAACCTTGGTAATGAACCCAAAGAGATTTCACGAATATTCAAGCAAAGATTAGAAAAAGAAGTTCGTGACTTCAATGAAATCAATGCATATAGATCTAGATTTAAATTCTTGGAACTTATTGGGGAACCTTTAAGCCGATTAAAATTATTAGCAGAAAAAGAACATCCATACTTCTTTAACGCATTGAATGATTATGAAGATAATCTATTCAATGACAAAGAAAATGTACTTGAAAAAGTAAAGAAGTTCATGAACGGCCAGCAAAAGAACATTTTTGAAGATGTGCTTTTGTACCTAGAAACCAATCATGCCAATTTTGATTATATCGGTACCTCCAACCTAGACCTTCTTAAAACAGTAGCAAATAACCCAAGACCCTTTGATGGTAATTTGATGCAAGAGGCCAAAGTGTCAATTGAGGCTATTAAAAAAGAAGTAATCGATCAACAACAAATCGAAAGAGATAAAGCGACTGTTGCTATTAATGCGGCTATTGATAAACTTAAATCATTTTATGATTTTAAAGGATTAGATGCAAGCAACCAAGCGTTGGTATTAGAACCATTAGAAAAATTAATTACAGAGATTAATTCTGAGAGGTTTATTGGTAACATAAGAACTAAGTCTAACTATGCAAGCACTGACCTTTACCAGAAACAGCTTGAATTGATGACAAAGCAGGCAATGCCAGCACTATCTCAACCAGCAGTTGGTGAAGAGGCGCCTAGTAAACCTAAAATTGTTTATGTAATTAAAAATTCCATCAAGGTGAATTATGCCAAGCCATCTCTTGAGACCAAACAAGACGTTGAAGAATACATAAATGCTCTTAAGATTGAGTTAGATAGAATTATTGACGAACAAAAACGAATTTCACTATAATGAACACAAACCAATTAAAGAAATTCGCAAAAGAGGCAAGGATTAAGCTGATTACACAAATTGGTGTAAAGCTTGATTTTGTACTGACTCAAGACACTGCAGAGTTACGTGGCAAATCTAATGAGCTGGGACAACTTAGGTCAAAATTAAGTGAACTAGGACGTGAGCAGCTAATTGAGACTGTTGCATATACCTGGTTCAATAGAATTATGGCACTTAGGTTTATGGATGCAAATGGTTATAATACCCCAAAGGTTGTTACACCCCTTCCGGGTATGAGTAACCCAGAGATTCTTCTAAATGCACTAGCTGGAAACATAGAAGAAGAATTAAAACTAGATCGCCAGAGATTAAACGATTTAATAGATGGACGCACATCTAGCTCTGATGCTCAAACCGAAGCATTTAAAATGTTATTGGTTGCATCTTGTAATAAATGGCATTCAGCTATGCCCTTTATGTTTGAAAGAATTAGCGATTATACCGAGCTACTTCTTCCTGATGATTTATTAAGTGATTTTAGTATTGTTTCTGACATCAGGATTGGAATGTCAGATGATGATTGTCAGCATGAAGAAATTTTGGGTTGGTTGTATCAGTTTTATATTTCGGATGAAAATGAAAGATTAATTAAATCTAAGAATGTTTACAAGAAACATGAACTAGCACCTGCATCTCAATTATTCACACCAAAATGGATTGTCAAATACATGGTGGATAATACGCTTGGGCAGTTGTGGAGTGAAATTAATCCAACAACTACAATTCTATCTAAACTAGAATATTATATTAAACCTGATTATAAAGATCAGCTTCAAACTCGCCCTAAAAAGAATATTGAAGAAATTAAATTCTTTGAGCCTTGTGTCGGATCTGCCCACATTCTTTCTTATGCGTTTGATGTATTTTTCTTGATGTATGAAGAACAAGGCTATAGTACTTCTGAAATTCCAGAACTGATTATTAAAAACAACCTGTTCGGAATTGATATAGATGAACGCGCGGCTCAGATAGCCTCATTCGTCTTAATTATGAAGGGAAGAAGAAAAAACTCTCGTCTTCTTCGTAAAAACATTACACCGAATATAACTTTTTATGAAGACTTTAGTACTGACTCAAAATTTGATAATTGTAAAGCGCTTGGTTCACTTATTAAAGTTGAACCACATGAAATAGATTTAATTAACGTTGATGAAGGTTCCGTTTTTGCTGATAATCAAAGAAAGTTAAAAAAACTATATACGTTTCTTGGTCAAAGATATGATTGTGTAGTAACAAATCCACCATACATTTCCTCAGACAGAATGGATGTTAATTTGAAATTATATGTTGAAGAAAATTATAATGAAACAAAGACTGATTTATTTGCAACCTTTATTCAGCGTTGCTTAGAATTATCAAATGAAAATGGGTTGACAGGCTATATGACTCCATTTGTTTGGATGTTTATTACAAGTTATCGAAATCTTCGTAAAAATATTATAGATTACCATTTTATTAATAATTTAATTCAATTAGAATATTCTGGTTTTGATGGCGCAACAGTTCCTGTTTGCTCATTTACTTTAAGAAATAAATACATTCCTAATTGTACTGCAAAATATATCCGGTTAAATGACTTCAAAGGACCTTCATTACAGAGTCCAAAGACACTTGAAGCGATACAAAATTTGAACTGTGCTTGGTTGTATACAAAACAGCAAAACGAATTTTACAAATCACCAGAAAATATTATTTGTTATTGGTTATCGAATTATGCAATAGAATTGTTCGAAACTAAACCATCATTGGCTTCGAAATTCCCTGTTCGAGTTGGCTTGTCTACAAGTGACTCTCCTAGGTTCTTAAGATTATGGCATGAAATATCAAAAAGTAAATTAGGATTAGGTTTTAAAGATATTGAAACGGCAAAGCAATCTGGATTTAAATGGTTCCCATTCAATAAAGGTGGTGAATTTAGAAAATGGTATGGCAATAACGAGTATGTAATTAATTACTACAAAGATGGTGAAGAATTAAAATATTGGTTGGTAAATAATCCTAATGATCCTAGTACAAAATCTCACTCAAGATACATACGTAGTCCAAAGTATTATTTTAAACCATCACTTACATGGACTAAAATTTCTTCTGGTTCATTCTCAATTAGGTACACACAAAATGGTTTTATTTTTTCTGATGCAAGCAATGGTATTTTTCCTGACAATCAGAATGATATACTCGAATTGACTAGCTTATTAAACTCCAAAGTAGCGAAAGAATATTTATCCGCGCTTTCTCCAACATTAAATTTTAAGTCAGGTGATATTGGAAAAATACCATATTTGGAAAGATCAGGATTTAAATCAATTGATAAAGTTAAAAGATGTATTGATATTGCAAAATCAGATTGGGATTCAAGGGAAACATCATGGGAATTTTGTACTAATGAACTTATCAAACACAGAGGCACTAAAGTAAGTGAGAGTGTAATCGAATTTAAAAATAAATGGGCAAATACTTTTTATGAAATTCATAAGCTTGAAGAAGAATTGAATAAAGAGTTTATTGATATTTATGTTCTTAATGAAGAACTAAAGTCAAATGTTTCATTAAGTGAAATAAGAATACTTCCTGAAGAACTAAAAGTTATAGAAAACAAACTTCAATTTAATGATGAAAACCTATTATATCAACTTTTTAGTTTTTCAATTGGCATAATTTTTGGCCGCTACAGCCTCGATAAACAAGGGCTGATTTTGGCTAACCAAGGAGAAATCTTAGATGATTTCTTAAATCAAATCCCAAACCCAAGCTTCCTGCCAGATGAGGACAATATTATTCCTGTATTGGATGGAGAATGGTTTAATGATGATATTGTTGGCAGGTTCAAAGTATTTTTAAAAGCAGTATTTGGGGAAGAGTGTTTTGAAGAAAACTATAAGTATATTGAAGAAACAATCGACAAAGACATTCGTAAATACTTTGTTAAGGATTTCTATAACGATCATATCAAGAGATATAAGAAACGGCCAATTTATTGGATGTTTTCTTCACCTAAGGGTCATTTCAAAGCATTAATTTACATGCATCGATACCAGCCGGATTTGTGTAGCAAAATGCTAAATGATTACCTACAACCATTTATTAGTAAACTAGAAGCTGCCAAACAAACAAATACCCTTCTTGCTCTTAGAGATGACGTTACATCTCGTGAAAAAACAATTGCATTAAAAGAAGTAGATCGTCTAGAGTTGATGATAAGGGATTGTAAAGATTATGAAAGAACCTTATTTACCATAGCAACTCAGAAGTTAACGATAGATCTAGACGACGGTGTTAAAGTTAACTATCTCAAGTTTAAAGAAGTATTAGTACCAATTAAAGGATTAGAAAAAGAAGAAGATTAATGCCAGATATATTCACCATAAATATCAAATTAAAAGAGTCATTGGAAAAAATTTTCCAACAATACAGGCTAGTATTCTGGTATGATACCAACGCAGAATTTAGTGACCTTTTCACTAGCACTCAAATTGCTGGTGTAGTTAATTTATCGCTAGATAACAATGAGTTTTCAGTTAAACATCGATTACTTGTAGAAGAACCAACAACCAAATTTTTGATCTATCAAGCTAAAGCTAAGCCAGAAGACAATGAGAACTGGTTGCTTGACCTACTGCTATCTAACTACGAATTCCAAACAGAAGCATCATCGCTTTATTTACAGGACTTAGATCTCTCAATAGAATATAAAAATCTGGTACAGTCTCACGAAGAATTTTTTATTAATCAAACAAGAATTGAACAATTAAAATCAATATTAGAAAAAGATGACACCGAAAGCAAAATCAGATTAAAGATGCTTTCAGTTATTTGTAATTGTGATCCAGAGTGGGATAAGGTTTTATATTCCTTATTTACAGAGACCATAAAGGCTAAAAATGATAAGTATAAATCCATTGAAAAGTTCAATTTAACTACTTTCTTATGGGAGGTTGTTGAAAGAAAATACAATTATAAATCAGCCAATCCTACTATCAAAGACTTAATTCTTCAGCTATTCAAAGATAATTTTGATAGATCTATTGATGGCAAGTCTACATTAAATAAAGACGCTTTTCTTTTTGTTAATACTTGGAAGGAAAACAAAAAATCAGCAGATATATTTGAAGAATGGAGCAAACTATTAGAAGTAGAACTCAATATCGAGCACCAAACTAGTAACATTGAATCAGAAGAATTGCTCGATTCTGATACCTATTCTATCCTTGACAAGAAAATCATAGCTTCATTAAAAGATCAGATTTTAAATAAAACTATTTCAAATCATATCGTTCAAGACTGGATCAATAAACGCAGGATTAAGTTCTTCTTTGATGATTATGCTCATTTATACAATGCCCTTGGTTTTGCATCAAACTTTTTGGATGAGTTATACAAGTGTGATTTAAGTGTATTAAGTCCTTTAGATGGTGTTGAAAAATATCATAAACAATGGTTCATACTAGACAGACTGTATAGAAAGTACATATACTCTAGTGAACAAGCTGAGCATCAAAACATCCTTAAAGAACTTACAATTCATATTGAAAAAGCATATGCTAATTCTTTCCTTTTAAAACTTAGTGACAACTGGCAATTAATAGTTGATCAAATGTATTCTTGGCAAATTGATAAAGTTCAGCCTCAAAGGAAATTCTACAATAATTGGGTGAAGCCATATGTTAATAAAGACTCTGGATCTAAGGAAAACAGAATATTCGTTATCATATCAGATGCATTAAGGTATGAATCTGCTTCTGAGTTGAAAGAGAAAATAGTCGCTGAGGATCGTTATACCGCATCTTTGTCAGCTTGTTTAGGTTCAATACCATCTTACACACAATTGGGGATGGCGTCATTATTACCCAATAAGATGTTAACTATTGAAGAAGGTTCTGATATTGTTTATGTAGATGGTCAAAGTTCACAAGGACTTGCAAATAGAACAAAAATTCTCCAAAAAGAATATCCAGGTAGTATAGCAATAAGTGCTGAAGACTTTTTAAAAATGAAAGCTGCCACAGAAGGTAGAGATTATATCAAACCATATAACGTCATTTATATCTACAGTAACCACATTGATAAAATTGGAGATGATAAGACATCAGAGAGCAAGGTCTTTGAAGCTACGGAGACTGAATTTGATAATATTATTAAACTAATCAAGCACATAAGTAACATGAATGGTAACAATATGATAGTTACTGCTGATCATGGTTATTTATACCAGCATAACAGATTAGATGAATCAGATTTCACCGATTTTACTCCAACTGGAAATGTATATAAAACCAGTCGAAGATTTGTTATTGGTAAAGAGTTAAATAATGACTTAGCTGTTAAAAAATGGGATAAAGCTACATTTGGATTAGGAGATGATACTGAGATTCAAATACCAAAATCAATTAACCGTATACGAGTTCAAGGTGCAGGAAGTCGATTTGTACATGGCGGTGCAAGTTTACAAGAGATAGTTATTCCAATTTTAGAGATTAACAAAGCGAGGAAAAGTGATATTGATCAAGTTGAGGTTGATATTATTAGTAGTGGTTCAAACATTACTAGCAACACCACACCTGTAAACTTTTATCAAAAGCAGCCAATTTCTGATAAGATTCATCAAAGACAAATTAGAGCTAGTTTTTATGCATCAGATGATAATCTTATTACAGATGTTAAGACCATTTTATTTAATAGTTCTGATGATGATGCTGGCGCAAGAGAGCAACGCCAAGTCTTTCATTTTACTTCTAATGCTTCTAAGCACAATGGTCAAGATGTTACATTAAAACTTGAAGAGCAAATTTCTGGTACCAACCAATACAAAACTTATAAAACTATCACTTACCGAATGCTTATAGCATTCACAAGTGAATTTGATGAATTTTAAACCGATAGCTATGGATACTTTAGATATAAAATTAAACAGCTCATTTGCTGGTAAAGTAGTTAGAAAAGACCTAACGAAACAGATTAAAGAGGGTGCTAATGTACCAGTCTATGTTTTGGAATATCTGCTCGGTATGTATTGTGCAACTGATGATGAACAAACCATCAAAGAAGGTGTTGAAAAGGTCAAGCAGATTTTAGCTGAAAATTATGTTCGCCCTGATGAGTCAGAAAAGATTAAAGCTAAAATCAAAGAAAAAGGACGCTTCAAGATAATTGACAGAGTATCTGCAAAGCTCAATGAAAAGCTTGATCGCTATGAAGGTTTTTTGTCAAATATCAGCCTTAAGAATGTAATCGTCGATGATAGTTATGTTCGCAAATATGAGAAATTATTAGCTGGTGGAATCTGGTGTATTTTAACTTTAGAATATTGGTATGATGAAAACTCTAAGGATTCACCTTTCCGTATTGTAGAACTTAAGCCCATACAAATGCCAGAGACTGATATCTCTGAATTTTTAACTCAAAGGTCAAACTTTACAACTAACGAATGGATCGATGTCATCTGTAGATCAGTGGGAATGGAACCTGTCAATCTAGATGAAAACACTAAGATGCATCTAGTAGCGAGGATGATTCCTTTTGTAGAAAAGAACTTTAATATCTGTGAATTAGGCCCAAGAGGTACTGGTAAAAGTTATGTTTATGATGAGATTTCACCATATTCAATATTGATTTCTGGTGGTCAAACCACCGTAGCAAATTTATTCTACAACATGGGTAGTAGAACAGTAGGGCTAGTTGGTATGTGGGATGTGGTAGCATTTGATGAAGTAGCTGGCATTAACATGAAGGATAAAGATGGCATCCAAATCATGAAAGGATTTATGGCTAATGGATCTTTCTCTAGAGGAAAAGAATCTATTCAAGCTGATGCATCCATGGTATTCGTTGGAAATATTAATGGATCAATTGAAAACATGGTCAAGACAAGTCATTTGTTATCTCCATTTCCTAAAGATATGATTGATACTGCTTTCTTTGATAGGTTCCATCACTATCTTCCTGGTTGGGAGATACCAAAAATGCGTCCTGAGTTCTTTACAAATGCATATGGTTTTATATCTGATTACTACGCTGAATGTCTACGTGAAATGCGTAAAAGAAATTTTTCTGATGTTATTGGTCAATTCTTCAGACTTGGAAAAGATCTAAATCAAAGAGATTCAATAGCAATTAAACGAACTGTAAGCGGCTTAGTAAAGTTATTATTCCCTGACGGCAAGTTCACTAAAGAAGATGTGAAGAAATGCCTAGAATATGCTTTGGTGGGCCGTAGAAGAATTAAAGAGCAATTAAAGAAGATAGGTGGGATGGAATTTTATGATGTTCATTTCAGCTATATTGATCTTGAAGATAACGAAGAACATTTTGTTGGTGTTCCTGAGAGTGGAGGTAAATCATTAATACCTGAAGGTGAATTACCCCCAGGTACAGTTTATTCAATTGGTAAAAATGTAGATAGCGGACATAAGGGTATTTTTAGAATAGATATTCAAAAGATGCCTGGTAATGGCAAAATAAGTGATACTGGTTTTGGTGGGGGCTCTGCTATTAAAGAAGAGATAAAAGAGGCAATCAACTATGTAAGATCAAACCTGTCTAGGGTTACGCAAACTCATAAGTTTAGCGACTTTGAATTCCATCTAAAAGCAACTGATATAAATGGGATTGGTAATAATCGTGGATTAGAGCTAGCAATTTTCTTATCTATTGTGTCTTCAATTGCTGATAGACCGTTACTACCTCAAATGGCTGTACTTGGCTCAATGTCAATAGGTGGCACAGTTATTGGATCAGATAATCTTGGAGAATATTTGCAAATTGCTGCTGATTCTGGTGCCAAAAAAATATTGATACCAGCAATAGATATGGTTCAATTGGGTAAAGTGCCAGCTGATTTAATATCTAAGTTCAGTTTGGTGGTATACTCTGACCCAGTAGATGCAGCGTTTAAATCAATGGGATTAGAATAGTGTGAATAGAGCTTTAAAATTATAAAAACTCAATTTCTCCCGGCAAACCTTTAGCAAACCTCTTTGCAGGGATCAAGCTATAAACTGTTGTTTTTAGAATATACTCTCCGGTCTTATTATCCTTTTTAGTATATGGGATAGTCATTGGATACTCGTCTTTAAGGAACAACCATGCTCTTAAACTCATCTTCATGACTAATTCAAATGATTTTGCTTTCTCACCAAATCCAAATACATCAGGTTTAACATCCTCATGTTTAGATTCATTTGTCATCTTGAGATTCTTGACCAAAACATCAGTAATTCTTTCTAAGTTGAAGTATTTGATTCTGCCAGATGATATTTCATATGCGACAAGCGATGTATAGTTATCAGTAAACTTTATAGGTTCAACCTGTCTGTCACTAATCTGTTGACTATTTGCGGAGTAATATTTCTTAAGTACAATTACTTTCCTTTCCTGTATCCCTTTAGTTACCTTCTCAACTAGATTACTTAAATGAACTTTGAGTAAATTATTACCTGCCAATGCTGCCTCATTATTCAATGATAATTTTTGAATAATGCTGTCTTTTAATGGACTCTTCTTAGCAATTACAGATATTGACTCTTGAATCAATTTGATCTCTTCAGCAGTAAACATATGTTTGATATCTAAACTACCAGTATCAATGAAAATTTTATTATTAGAATCCTTTTCAACTTTGAATCCTACAGCCTTAAGCAGATCAAGATATCTATATACCGTTCTTTCTGTACTCCCTATTAACTTTGCTATATTTTTCATTGTCTTTGCAGGGCTTGCCTGTAAAACTGATATTAGCTGTAAAAGCCTCAGTAGTTTATTCTGATTATGCATATGATCACAAAATTATGACAAGTAAGGACATAATATTATTATATTTTGTTATTCGACCTAAGTTGACACGATTTTAGTCGTACTTCAACTATTCAAAAGAATACAGCTGCCTTTATAGATTGTTTTGCTTTGGGGGAGGTGAAACGATCTATAGCAGCTGATTGCCTAAGTCACCATTTAACATTCATATTGTCACATGAAAAAATTAACAATTCTAACCATTATTTTATTTACCTCAATCTTTTCATATAGTCAGGAAGAAGTAATACCAGTTCCCGATTATGTGAATACACTATACGTAATAACAGCTGATGGATTAAAAGCACTTGAGAAACAAGAGGCATCAACTAAAACAAAGCTGAAGGCTGCAACATTTATTCCTTATGCAGGATTATTAGCAGGTGGAACAAGGAGTAGCGTTGTTTTAATTGGGACACAATCCACAGTTAGATTTAATACTTCTGATATTAGATTCATTTATGAGCCATCTGTTATGGTTGATCCAGAACAAAGTATAAAAGTTATTCCATTAGTAAGTAATGAATTTAAAGAACAAAGAGAAGTACAAACAGGGTCTTCTTCTAATTTTAGAGCTAAAGGGAACGAGGTACCTAAGATACCATTCACTTATAAAAAGTATAAGGAGAAGTATATAATTATTGAATTAAAAGGTCTTCCTCAAGGGGAGTACGGCATCATACTTGGTTCAATGGAACAGACCAATGCTGAGTTGAAATTTCAGCTATTTGGTATTGATCAATAACTTTTAAAATAAATATTGAATAATGAAATATATCTTTTTTTTAATCTTATCCATACCAATATTATCATATGCTCAAGTCAATGATAATCTTTACAGTGGCTCATCTGGAAGACAAACTTCAAATACTGTCACAAATTCAGATTTTTTCTTAGAAGTAACACCTACATACACTTTCCCTACTGGAAAACTAAGTGAAGTTTATAATAATGGATATGGAGGATTGATCTCTTTGAATCAAAAATTAAATTCTGGCGTAATTCTTTTTGTTGAAGGTGGATATGTGAATTTTATAGGAAAAGAAATTAATATTAGAGTTACAAGTACAATAAAGAATAAAACTACTACAAGTAATACTTCTTTCACGCCGCCATCATTTATTCATATTCCAGTTAGTGCAGGTTTTAAGTACTATGAAGATAAGTTCATTATTGGGGTTGGAATTGGAACTGGCATATCAAAACTTAAAGATGTTGATATGGAAAGTTCTACAAAGTTGATGATAAATCCAATGGCAGGTTATGATTTTGGTAAAGTTATCTTAGGAGCAAATTATTCAATTACAACTATAGGTGATGGAAATACAAATAAGTATATAGGAGTTAGGTTATCTATAAAGATTTCAGAATAACTCAGATGGTCACTGTGGTTGAGATAAAAATCAATCATTTAGTATAGACTAGAGTCGAATTACTTAGTTTTGTAATATGATTTAGGTATCTAAAATCATACACTTGAACTTAGAATATATCCTAACTGATAATGAATAATAGACTCTATTCCTTTTTACTTTTAATACTTTTTGTTTCCTGTTCAAAGGATACAACCAATATAAGTGCTCAGAGTTCAGTTGTTAGTTCTTCCTCATTAATACCAACAACCAACAAAGGTTATTTAATACAACACACCTATTTCACCTTATCCTATAGTGAAATCAATAGACAAGCTGAATGGGTGGCATATAATCTTACTCCTTCCTTTATTAATGGACCACATGAGAGAACTGATGATTTTAGAATAGATCCTAAAGTGAAGAGTAATCCAGTTGGAAGTGGTGATTACTCTGGTAGCGGATATGATAGGGGACATCTTTGTCCTGCAGGAGATATGAAGTTGAATTTAACTTCAATGAGCGAGTCCTTTTACATGTCAAATATGTCACCTCAAGACCCATCTTTCAACAGAGGTATATGGGAGACTTTAGAGAGTAGGGTTAGGACGTGGGCTTTAGAAAAGAACGGGGTCTATGTGGTCACTGGGCCTATTTTAAAGAACATCTGTGGATCTATTAAGAATGGTACAATTTCAGTCCCTTGTTCATATTATAAGATAGTCTTTAAGGATAATGGATCTGAGAAGATTGCCATTGCACTGATCCTGAATAACCAAGGAAGTAGTTCAAGTTTAAAGTCCTTTGCAACGAGTATAGACAATATAGAGTCTCTCACAGGAATAAATTTTTTTAGTGGACTTTCAGATGATATTGAGAGTAAAATGGAATCTTCAATCAATACTTCAAGTTGGAGTTGGTAAATTAGCCAATGAATGGGCAATAAAAGGTGACTAAATAAAAACTTGAATGTTTACCTTATGTTTACCCCAGAAATTAAAAAAGCCCTACAAGTGTTGTCTTGCAAGGCTTTTTAGTTTAACTTTGTGATCCCGCTGGGACTCGAACCCAGGGCCCATACATTAAAAGTGTATTGCTCTACCAACTGAGCTACGGAATCTGACCCTTTTCCCTTTTGAGGAGTGCAAAAATAAGGATAAATTGAAATAA
>JACCDH011380678.1_pt1 | contig 13871 bp, 13 predicted proteins | sample 7442481 | NCBI WGS metagenome assembly JACCDH01 (sample SAMN15323433, study PRJNA562643) | freshwater metagenome | isolation source: river surface water | place: USA:Blue River Watershed | collected 2017-08-15
CACCGCGGATGCGCATGGTGGCCAACATTTGGGGTTTCAAATCGCGGCTCAGGTTGTCGACCTGGGTGCGAAAAGGCACCGTGCGTGTTTCTGGCGAGACCGCATCACCCACGTAGATGATTTTTCCGGACAACTGACGGTTGCCCAAGGCAGGCACTTCGATGTCCACCTGTTGGCCGATGCGCACCGAACGCGCGGTTTGCTCGGGCAAGGCACCACCCACCCACACATTGCCCAAGTCGGCCACGGTAAACAGGTGGTCACCAGGCTGAACCACCTGGCCGTTGCTGATTTTTCGCTCCAGCAGCACACCAGACTGGGTGGCCAGCACCGGGGCGTGCGACTGCAAAGCACCGTTGTCACGCAAAGCCTCCAAAGGGGCGCCCGAGATGCCCAACAACTTGAGTTGATCACCCAAGGCGCGCAACTCGGCGCGCGCCACCGACAACTCGGATTCACGGCGCTGCAACTCGGCGGCACCGATCACATCGGCCTGAAAGAGTTGACGCGCGCGGTCCACGGCACGTTCGGCCAGACCCGCATTCGAATGGGCGCGCAAAAACGCCATCTGGGCCTGCGTCAACTCGGGGCTGGCGACACGCGCCAAGGGCTGGCCCGCCTTGATGCGGTCACCCACCTCGACCAGCAATTCGGTCACACGCCCTGTGACCGAAGCACCGATGCGCGTGACTTGTCGCTCGTTGGCTTCAATACGTCCCGGAACTTCTTGAATCGGAACCAGGTTACTCATTCGCGCTTCGCCCACAGTGAAGCGACTGGCCATGGAAGGCTCCACCTGGATCTGCAAGGGGTCCCCGGCTGGCTTGCCTGCTTCGGCAGCCACCGGTGCCGATTGCTTGTCACAGCCCGCCAACAAAAGGGCACTGACAACCGTTGTGAGCAAAAAGGCGCGCATGCCCAAGGGGCGCTTGATCTGGGATTGCATGGGGTTCATTTTTTGGAAAGGTTGGAATCTGAGGCGTAACGGCCACTGAGCTGAATCAACGTGATGCGGGCCACCTGCAACTGGTATCGGGCCTGCAGCAGGTCTGCACGCACGCTGCGCAAAACCCGTTGGGCGTCCAGAACATCGAGGATGCCGCGCTCACCAAAACGGTAAGCCGCCTCGGCTACCCGCAAGGCCGATTCGGCCTCGCGAACCACACCTTGACTCAAAGCATCCACCCGCAAGCGGGACATCTCCAGAGAGCGCCAGGCCAGCAAAATCTGCTGGTTCATTTCTGCCTGACGCCCTTCATAGCGTGTACGGGCCCGTTCAAGCTCTGCCACGGCTTCGGCAATGGGGCCACTGCGCTGGTCCAGCAATGGAATCTGAACACCCACGCCCCACTGCGACTGACGAACCTGGGGGTCTGTCATCTGGGAATAACGCAGGTCCACCGATGGCAACACACTGGCGCGAACGGCAGCCAGCCGGGACTGGGCGCGGTCAAGCTCATGCTTGAGGGCCAGGACCTCCGGATTGAACTCAAGGGCGGCTGCTTGCAATTGCTCCAGGCTCAGTGTCATCAACCTTTCTGCAGCCGATGGCGGCTTGAGTTTCCAGCGCGCAGGCAACTGACCTGCCGTCAATCGGTTGATCTCCAGCAAGGTCTTGTCTGCGCGCAACAGGGCATTTTGCTGACGTTCACGGGCGTTGATGACCTCGGAATCGGCTTTGATCAGTTCATAACGTGGCGCTTCGCCGCTGCTCACGCGGACACGCACGCGCTGTTGCACCTGCTCCAGCAAGGTGAGCGACTCCGCTGCAGCCTCGGCTTCGCCTTGGTGCAACAAGGCTTCAAAAATCCTCATCCGAAGTTGTGCCAACAGGTCGTTACGCACAGTGGCCAACTGCTGTTCGGCGCTTCTTTCGCCCGCCTGCGCACTGTCTATGCGTGCCCTGCGAAGTTGGGGGTTTTCAATGGGTTGGGTCAAAGACCAGCTTTGGCTCGAAGCACCACCCGCACCCTGCTGCTGCCATGGCCCTCGGGACCAGTCCACCCGGGGGTTGAGCAAGGCGCCCGCCGTGGTCACCGAGGCGCGGGCAGCGTCCACAGATTGGGCCGTGGCCTTGAGCAAGGGGTTGAATTGCAGCACCAAAGCTTCGAGCGTGGCGGTGTCGAACTCCTGGACTTCACCGGCCAAAGGAGCGGCCGTGCCGACCGCCTTGGCAGGTGTCGTTTGGGCAGGTGCCGCATTGGCCGCCAGGCTGCCCACGGGTGTTGCCCACAAGCAAACGCTGAGCACACCCAACGACGCTGCCGAGATGAGGTGCATTTTTGGGTGGAAAGGGCTGCACAGGCCCCCTGTACGGATCATGGCTTTGTCCTGGATGAATGTGAATCGCATAGATGGCCCATATTCTACAAAAAACAGAGCAATGAAATAATTTAATCAGTTTTATCCGAATTTAAAAAGGGTAATTGAGCGCAAAAGAGAGACATTCCAATGATCCGGGTTCAGACCATGCACGCACACGGTCTGACGCATTGATCTTGCTTGGCCAGGGGGTTTTCAATGCCACCGGTCCGTACTGCGATTCAGGGTGCTCAGTTATAAATCCAGCATGAAAACTGCCCATGTCGTGATCGTCAGCCCCACTTTGGCCGAGGCGAACAATGGCAATTGGCAAACCGCAACGCGCTGGCAACGCTTGCTGTCACCGCACCGGGTGCGCATCGTGCAGCAATGGCCTGACCTCTTGGCAGACGGCGACGAAGTGATGCTGGCCCTGCACGCACGCCGCTCTGCCGATTCGGTGCAGGCCTGGCACCACCGACATGGCCAACGCGGCCTGGGCGTGGTGCTGACGGGCACCGACCTGTACCGCGACATCGCGCAAGACCCGCAGGCGCAGCGCTCGTTGGCCCTAGCGCATTCGCTGGTGGTCTTGCAAGGCCTGGGTGTGCAAAGCCTGCCCAGCGAACACCAAGCCAAAGCGCGCGTGATTTTTCAGTCCACCGGTACGCGTCAGACTTTGCCCAAAACCTCGCGCCACTTGCGCGTGGTCATGGTGGGACATTTGCGCGAAGAAAAAGACCCGCTCACCCTGATGGCTGCAGCGCGCCTCTTGCCCCCAGACGCGGGCGTGTTCATCGACCACATTGGCGCAGCACTCGAGCCGGCGCTGGGTCGGGCTGCACAAACCACGCAGGTGGAATGTCCGCATTACCGCTGGCTTGGGGCCTTGTCGCATGCGCAAACCTTGCGGCGCATCCAGCGCGCCCACTTGCTGGTGCATTGCAGCCGCATGGAAGGCGGCGCGCATGTGGTGATGGAAGCGATTTGCAGCGGCACACCCGTCCTGGCTTCACACATCGACGGCAATGTGGGCCTGCTGGGTGAGGATTACGCCGGCTACTTCGAGCCCGGTGATGCGCACGCATTGGCCCAGGCCTTGATGGCGCTGCGAACCCAAGCGCTGGCTTTGGCGCAGCTCAAGGCCCAATGCGCTTTGCGTGCCCCTTTGTTTGCGCCGTCAGCCGAGCGCGCCGCTTTGCACCGCTGGGTACAAGACCTGCGCAGCTGAGCCGCTCAGCGCCGCAATACCGCCATCCACTGAGCTTGCTCGGGCGAGAGTGCCGTGTCGGGCGTGAGCATGGCGCTGGCCAAGGCCTGGCGACTGGCCGGGTCGGGCTCAGGCAGAGGCTGCAACAACAAAGCGTCGAGCACCTGCGCGGCTTTGGCCAGGGTCTTGCCATAGAGCTCAAAAATGCCGGACACATTGACGTGCTGCGTTGGGTCGTCCAACCAGCAGTCGTAGTCGGTGACCAAGCCCACGGTGGCATAGGCCATCTGCGCTTCGCGGGCCAAGAAAACTTCGGGCACATTGGTCATGCCCACCAGGTGGCAACCGGCTTGGCGCAGAAAGTGGCTCTCGGCCTGCGTACCTAAGCGCGGGCCTTCCACGCAACCGTAGGTCAGACCCCGGTGCACCGACAGGCCGCAACGCTGCGCGGCGTGTGACACGGCATCGACCAGACCCGTGCTAACGGGCTTGGCGGTGGACACATGGGCGGCCACGCCTTGGCCAAAAAAGGTGCGATCGCGCTGGCCACGGGTCCAGTCAAAGTACTGCTCGGGCATGGCCATGTCGCCGGGCTTGACCTCCAGGCTCAAGCTGCCCACGGCCGAAAACCCGAGCAGCTGCGTAGCCCCGGCTTGCTTGAGGGCGAAGATGTTGGCGCGGTAATTGACCTCGTGCGGCAGCAAGCGGTGGCCGCTGCCGTGGCGCGCCAAAAACAGCACCTCTTGGTCGTGGTACTGACCGCGCAGCACATCGCCCGAAGCCTGCCCAAAGGGCGTGGTGTCCGCAATGCGCTGCGTGATGCGCAAGCTAGGAAGTTCGTAGAGGCCGGTGCCTCCGATGATGGCCAACATGTTCAAGTCTCCCAACGAATGACATCGGCTTCACGGTAGGCGGGGCCTGCCGCAATGCGCGAAAAATAAGACGCATGTGCGTCGGAACCTTCGGGCCACTGCTGCAAAAAGCGCGCTTGCGCGGGTGCGGCAGGGATCTCGATGGCAATGGCTTCGAAGTGCAGGCCGTGGGCTTGCACCGTGCAGCGGCGCTGCGGCCCCTCAAAAGGCGCTGTGGCGATGCGCGTCAGCAAGCCCGCCGCATCGCCTTGAAAGTTCGGCATGCCCGCCGCGCCGTTGTTGAGCACCCAGGCGCTGCGGGCACGGCCGGGCACGCTGAACTGCTGAAACACCGGCAAGCAGGTGTGGGTGCTGGCAAACACATCCACTTGCGCCCGCTCAAACCAACGTCGCACCAAGGGCAGGTGCTCGGGGTCGCGCAGGTGTTCTTGGGCAAAGCCCCAGCCAGCCAAAGACTGCGCGTCGCCGTGCACCAGACCCACGCGCACATCGCCCACCTGCGCCACACGCCACATGGGCAAAGCGGCCAGCTGCGCGCGCTGTTCGGGCGTGGTGGCCGTGCGCAATTGGGTCAGGATGCGGTTAGAGCGCGAGACCACGTCCTGCCCCACCCAGTCGGGGTAGGCGCAGCCGCAGCCAGCCTCGGGGTCGGGGTCGTCTTTGGCCAATTCGGTCTCGACGTTACCGCGCAAAGCCACATGCGACAAGACCGCCGCTTGCACCCGCGCGAAGATGGCCGGGTCGATGTCAAACCAGTGAAAGTCGCCGTTGAATACCAGGCGCTTGCGGCCGGGCTCTTGTTCAAACAGGCGCAGCACCTCGTGCAGCGCCAACTCGTTGCCATACAGGCCGCCCACCACATACAGCGTCTCCAGATCGGTCAGCTGCGGGTCGGGGGCCGAATTGAAAACATCGGGGCCATATTGGTAGTGCAGAGGGCAGCTTCGGCCTGCTTGGGTGTTGGGGTTCATGGGTTTGAAGTGGCTGGGAGCCCATCGAATCGGCTTGGCCAATCGGGCGGCAAATGGTGCAAGTCAGACGGCTCATCCATGTCATGGACCAACGCCAACTCGTGCCACGACAACCCGGCTTGATGGGCACGCATGCGGGTTTCGGCCATGACGTTTGGCGTGCTCCAGACCATGCCCTCAAACAGCTCGGGCACAGGTCGGCGCAAGCCCACCAAAGCGTAGCCCCCGTCCCACGCAGGCACAAACACAGCATCGTGGGCTTGCAAGGACTTTGCGGCCTGCTGCAGCACCTGGGCGGTCAAACCTGGTGCGTCGGTGCCCATGAGCAAGACCGCCGCATGGCGGGACAGGCCGCGCACAAAAGCGCGGTGCATGCGCTGCCCCAAGTCGCCATCGCCTTGCACGCTCCATGACAAAGGGCACTGGCCCATGTCCTTGCCCATGTCTTTTGCCTGAGCAAAGGCGGGGTGCGTGGTGTCAGGGCTGACACACAACTCCAGCGCATCCCAAGGCACTTGCGCGGCCTGTTGCACCGCGTGCAACAGCAGCTGCTGGGCCAGGCGCGCCGCACCTTGCGCACCCAAAGCCGGGATCATGCGGGTTTTGGCCTGGCCTGCCACTGGCGCCTTGGCAAAAATGATCAGGGCGATGCTCATCGGTAATCTTGCGCCAAAGCGTGCGCCGACTCGCCGCGCCAGTAGCGCCAGCGCAAACGCCACATCAGGGCCATGGTGCGCCACACACCGCGCTGCTCCCAGCGTCGCCCCGAAGTGATGACACGTTCGCGCAAGCAAGCCGGTGCGCCCAACCCTCGCAAACGCCTGGACATGTCAATGTCTTCCATCAGCGGCAGCGGTGCAAAACCGCCCAGCTGCGCGAAGACCTCACGGCGCATGAACATCGCCTGATCGCCGGTGGCGATGCCCGTCCACCGCGAGCGCAGGTTCATCATCGTGGCCACCACTGCCAGCATTCGGTGTCGGCCTGCAATGCGCACATCAAAGCGGCCCCACAGATGGCCTTGGGTCAGTGCCTGCAAAAGCCGCTCATCGGCCCCATCGGGCAGCGTGGTATCGGCATGCAAAAACAGCAGCACCTCACCCCAACCCAGAGCCGCCCCGGCGTTCATTTGTGCCGCCCTGCCCCGAGGGGCAGAAATCACCGCATCGGCGTGCGGGCGGGCCTTGGCCATGGTATCGTCCTCGCTGCCGCCATCCACCACCACCACGCGTGCGCCGCATTGGCGCAAAGGGGCCAAGGCCTGCAAGGTGGCTTCAATGGCCTGCGCTTCGTTGAGCACCGGCATCACAACGCACAAAGGGGATGGCATGGGTGGGGCCAAGGGCAGGGTCACTCAGGCTTCATGCACCAGGGGCGAGGTGGAGGCCTTGTCGTCCAAGGCCCCGCCACAACTGCTGCCCTGCCCGGCGGTGCAGCCGTAGCAATGGTCCGCAATGGCGATGGGCTGGTCCAAAACATCCCGGGTCAGAAGGTCTTCAATCCGAGCGGGCCGAGGTCCGGATGCAGGCAAGGCCATGCCCAACATCTGGTTGAAGTCGCAGTCGTACAGCTGGCCTTGCCAATCCACACTGATGAGGGTTCGGCACATCACCGTGTCCAGGTTGTCGGGCCGATAAGCGCTGCGCAGCAACTGCATGTAAGTGGCAAATTGACCCTTGCTGACCAAGGTGCTGCCAAATCGCTGCACCGGCATGTTGGTCAAAGCAAACAGGTGGTTGAACCGAATGCCGAAATGCGCCAACAGCTCGCGCTTGTAGTCAGCCTCCAAGGCCTCTTGCGGCGGCGGCAAGGCAGGGCCCTGAGGGTTGTAAACCAAGTTCAAGACCAGCTCGGGGAGCGAGGCTTGGCCATAGCCCAAGGCATTGAGCTGCTGCAGACCGGCAATGCTGCGCTCGAACACACCGTCGCCCCGTTGTCGGTCCACGTTGGCCGGTGAATAGCAGGGCAAAGAAGCCGTGACCTCGACTTGATGTTCTGCCAAAAATTCGGCCAAGCCTTCTTGGCCAGGCTCACTCAAAATGGTCAGGTTGCAACGGTCGATGACCCGCACACCCAACGCACGCGCACGCGCCACCAAGGACCGAAACCCGGTGTTGAGCTCAGGGGCGCCGCCGGTCAGGTCAAGCGTCTTGATCTGTCGATGTGCCAACACGGCCAACACCACGTCGATGGTGGCTGCGTCCATCATTTCTGTGCGGTTGGGACCAGCCCCCACATGGCAATGCAGACAGCTTTGGTTGCATTTGTAGCCCAAATTGACCTGCAAGGTGTCCAAGGCTTTACGGCGAATGGCCGGAAAGTCGGTGTCCTTCAAAAGCGGGAAAGTGGGGTGCATGAAGTGGTGTTCCTGAACAAAAAGCGGTCGGTTCTGAAGCCAATACGTTACATCAGATCCCAAAGAGACACTTCGGCTTTTTTAAACTGGTGGCACACTCAAGTCATGGCGGCGATCCCGGCAGCCGGGCACCACCGAGTGCAAGTCAAACACTGGACCTTCTGAGAATGCAATCTTCCCCTCAACCTGTGCTGCGTGACCTGGTGTTGGTGGGCGGCGGCCACAGCCATGTGGGCGTGCTGCGCATGTTCGCCATGAAACCCGAACCTGGCGTGCGCATCACCATGATCTGCACCGACATCGACACGCCTTACTCGGGCATGCTGCCCGGCTACATTTCGGGTCATTACAGTTTTGACGAAGTGCACATCGACTTGGCTCGTCTTTGCGCTTTTGCCGGTGCGCGCTTTTACCGCGATGCGGTCACCGGCATTGACCGCCAGAATCAACGCGTGATTTGTGCCAACCGGCCTCCAGTGGCTTACGACCTGCTGTCCATCAACACAGGTTCCACGCCGCAAGTGCAAAACATAGAAGGCGCACAGGCACTGTCCACACCCGTCAAACCCATCGCTCAATTCAACCAACGCTGGTTGGCGCTGCTGGACAAAGCACGCCAATGGCCTGCACACCGGGGCCGCATGACGATTGCGGTGGTGGGCGGTGGTGCTGGCGGCGTCGAGCTGGTCTTGTCGATGCAGTATCGGCTGCGGCATGAACTGAAGGCGCTTGGACGCAACCCCGAAGATCTGAAGTTTGTGCTCCTGACCTCGGGCGAATCCATTTTGCCCACCCACAACCCGGGTGTGCGCGAACGATTTGCCCGCGTGATGCAGGAGCGCAATGTCGAAGTGCACCCCCATGCCGAAGTGGTGCAAGTCTCGCCCGGTTGCCTGCACACGCGCGATGGCCGCACCTTTGATGCCGACGAGACCCTGTGGGTCACGCAAGCCGGTGGCCCCGCCTGGCTGCAAAGCACCGGACTGGCCTTGGATGAAAATGGCTTCATCCTGGTTCACCCTCAGCTGCAAAGTTTGAATGATCCCTTGGTGTTTGCCGCAGGAGATGTGGCTTCTTTTGTGGAGCGCCCACTCGAGAAAGCGGGGGTTTTTGCGGTGCGCATGGCCAAGCCCTTGGCGGCCAACTTGCGCCGCAGCCTGCGCGGACAAAAACTGCGGGCCTACAGGCCCCAACAACATTGGCTGGCCTTGATTTCGACAGGTAACCGCTATGCGATCGGATCGCGAGGGCCCTTGGGATTTGGCGGGGATTGGGTTTGGCGATGGAAAGACCGGATTGACCGAAACTTCATGCGGCGCTTCAACGAATTGCCAGCCATGCACAGCGCAAGCCACCCGTCTGCGGTGGCCCATGTGCGCCAAGCCCTCAACACCCTGGAGCAACTGCTCAAAGACGTCCGCGCCCGAGGCAAAGCACCCACCACGCGCTTGAACTTGACCTCCGAAGAGTCGCTGCAGGCCATCTCGGCCATAGCGATGCGATGTGGTGGCTGCGGCGCCAAAGTGGGCGCCAACATTTTGTCCCGCGCCTTGGCGTCATTGAACCCGGTGGATCGACCAGACGTGTTGATCGGCCTGCATTCCCCAGACGACGCGGCCGTGGTGCGCGTGCCGCCGGGCATGGCCATGGTCCAGACGGTGGACTTTTTCCGGGCCTTCATCGACGACCCTTATGTGTTGGGCCAAGTCGCAGCCAACCATGCGCTGGGCGATGTGTTTGCCATGGGGGCCAAGCCACAAACGGCCACCGCTGTGCTCACTGTACCGCCCGGCCTGGAGAGCAAGGTGGAAGACCTGCTGACCCAAATGATGGGCGGCGCCATCGAGGTGCTCAACGCCGCAGGCTGCGCCCTGGTGGGCGGGCACACGGGCGAGGGTGCCGAGTTGGCCCTGGGCTTTGCCATCAACGGCCTGATCGATGAAAAGATGGACGGCGTGATGCGCAAGGGCGGTATGCAGCCGGGCGATGTGCTGCTGCTGACCAAACCCATCGGCACCGGCACTTTGTTTGCCGCGCATGCGCGCCATGCCGCCAAGGGCCGCTGGATCGATGCAGCGCTGCAGTCGATGGTGCTGTCCAACCAATCGGGCTCAGAAATTTTGCGCACACATGGTGCGACCGCCTGCACCGACCTGACCGGCTTTGGTGTGCTGGGCCACCTGGTGGAGATGACGCGGCCGTCTGGCGTAGATGCCGAGCTGAACATGAGCACCCTGCCCCTGCTCGATGGTGCGGTGGAGTGCGTTCAGGCGGGCATCGTCAGTTCCTTGCAACCGGCCAATGTGCGCCTGCGCCGCGCCCTGCGCAACGCCGACGAATTTGTGGACGATCCCCGCTACACCCTGCTGTTCGACCCGCAAACCGCGGGCGGCCTGCTGGCCAGTGTGCCCGCAGCGCAAGCGAGCGCTTGTGTGCAAGCGCTCAAGGCCGCAGGCTACGCGCACACCGCCATCATTGGTCGCATCACCGCGCAGGGCGATCCCATCGAGCCGGTGCTGCTGAAAATTTGAACACTTGGATGTCATGATCACCGAACATTTCGCGCTCAATGCCGACCTGACCCAGCGCTGCGTCATCCACAGCCCTTCACTCGACTGGGTGACATCGCCCGCATCGGGCGTATCGCGCCGCATGCTGGAGCGCGACGGTGGTGAAGTGGCACGCGCCACTTCCGTCGTGCGCTACGCGCCCGGCTCGGCCTTTGCCCGCCACGCGCACGGTGGGGGCGAAGAGATCCTGGTGCTGGAAGGCACGCTGCACGATGAGCACGGGGTGTACGGCCCCGGCACGTACATCAAAAACCCAGTAGGCAGCTCGCACACACCGTCCTCGCCCGAGGGCTGCACCCTGTTTGTGAAACTCCGCCACCTGGACGCGCGCGACGACGAACGTGTGGTCATTGACACGCACCGCAGCCCATGGCGTCAAGGCCTGGTGGAGGGCTTGAAGGTCTTGCCCCTGAACACCTTCGAGACACAAAACACCGCCTTGGTACGCTGGGCTCCACAGACGTTCTTCAACCCTCACCGTCATTGGGGTGGCGAAGAAATATTCGTGGTCGAAGGCGTGTTCTCGGACGAGCATGGTGACTACCCCGCGGGCAGCTGGCTGCGCAGCCCGCACATGAGCCAGCACCAACCCTTCAGCCGCGAGGGCTGTTTGATTTTGGTGAAAACCGGCCACCTGGTATGAACATGACAATTCCCAAAACTCCCATTGAAGTCGTCGTTTTCGACGCCTACGGCACCCTGTTCGATGTGTATTCAATCGGCGCTTTGGCCGAAAAACTTTACCCCGGCCAAGGCGCGGCCCTGTCGGTGCTTTGGCGCGACAAGCAAATCGAGTACACGCGCCTGATCTCGCTGAGCGATCCCAACCCTCAAGGCAGTCGGCATTACCAATCGTTTTGGGACATCACGCGCGCGTCGCTGCGTTATGCCTTGGCGCGTTTGGGCCTGGCGCACACCAGCGCCAATGAAGACGCACTGATGGCGCAATACGCCCAGCTCACGGCCTTCCCGGAAAACCTGGGCGTGCTGCAAGCCCTGCGCCAGCGCGGTGTGGCCACGGCGATCTTGTCCAACGGCAGCCCTGAGATGCTGCAATCGGCCGTGCACAGTGCAGGCATGAGCGAGCTGCTGGGCGCCGTGCTGTCTGTGGACAGCGTGCGGCAGTTCAAGACCACGCCCACCAGCTACCAAATGGTGCAGGAACACTTTGGTGTGTCCCCAAGCCATGTCCTGTTTGTCTCCAGCAATGCCTGGGACGCGCTGGGAGCCACCTGGTTCGGTTTCAACACACTGTGGGTCAACCGCCAGGGCCTGCCGCACGAGACCATTGGCCCGAGACCGCACCACATGGGCCGGGACTTGAACGAGGTTTTGAAGGTCTTGGGCTGAGCGTCCTGGGTTCAAGCACCCAAGCCGCCAGCCTTTGTAAGCCGCTTGCATGGGTCGGTTTTTTAAACTGATGCTTTGTTGAACTGTTCTGTTTTTAACCCGATGCCTATTTCATCTGCCACGTCTGTGGCCTCCCATATCGCCCCCCATATCGCCTCCCTTATGGCTCCCCAGGGCGTTTTGCGGGTCGCCATCAACTTGGGCAACCCGGTGCTGGCAGGGCTGGATGCGGCGGGTGAGCCCTCGGGCATTTCCGCCGATCTGTCGCGCTTGTTGGCGACACAATTGGGCGTAGGCATCGAATGGCACGTCTTCAAAAAGGCCGACGAGTCGGTGCAGTGCGTGCGCGCCGACGCAGCCGACATCGGATTTTTTGCCATCGACCCGGTGCGCGGCGAAGGCCTGCATTTTTCACCGCCCTATGTCCAGATCGAAGGGGCCTACATGGTGCGCAATGACTCGCCGCTGCAAAGCAACGAGGAGGTAGATCAAACAGGCCAGCGTGTGACCGTGGGCGCAGGCAGTGCTTACGATTTGTATTTGACCCGCCACCTCCAGCGCGCGCACATCGTGCGTGCACCCAGCTCGCCCGCCGTGGTCGACGTGTTCATGGCCCAGCAGCTCGAAGTGGCCGCAGGCGTCAAGCAACAACTGCAGGCCGATGCACTGCGCCTGCCTGGCGTGCGGCTGCTGCCCGGCCGCTTCATGGTGATTCACCAGGCCATGGGCATCCCCGACAAGCGCGGCACGCAGGCCCGCGAGCACCTGTATGCGTTTGTGGAAGAAGCCAAGCGTTCAGGCTGGGTAGCCGAGGCCTTTGCACGGCATGGGATTCAGGGCGCTGCCGTGGCACCGCCGGGCTATCCCGCACACGACTGATGCGGATCGGAGCGGGTGCTAAATTGCGGGGTCTTTGCCGCGCAACACCTCCGAGCCCGACACACCATGAACACACCCAAAGCCGACCGCCTGCCCGAGATTTCTCGTGACCAAATGAGCGATGCACAACGTGCCGCTGTCGATGAATTGATCAGTGGCCCGCGTGGCAAGCTCAGTGGGCCATTTGTCCCCCTGATGCGCAGCCCCGAGCTGATGCGTCGGCTGCAGAAGGTGGGGGAATACCTGCGCTACGACAATGCCGTGGGTTTCCACAACTCGGAACTGGCCGTGCTGGTGGTGGCACGCCACTGGTCACAAACGGTGGAGTGGCACATCCACAAACCCATCGCCATCAAAGCGGGCGTGAGCGAAGAGACATGTGACGCGATTGCCGATGGACGCCGCCCTGCGAACATGACGCCAGAAGAAACCATGGTGTATGACTTCTTGCAGGAGTTGCTGCACAACCAGTCGGTGAGCGATGTGACCTGGGCGGCAGCGCAAAAAATGTTTGGCGACCAGGGCGTGATCGACCTGACCGCGCACTGCGGCTACTACAGCTTGCTGGCCATGGTGATGAACACCACCCGCCGTGGTCTGCCAGACGGAGCGGCCCCGGGCATCGCACCGTTCCCCCGCTGAGCCGGTTTTCAGGCGGCCTGCAGAGGCAAGCCGATCAGTGCAGACAAGGCGTCAAGGCCCAAGCCGTCAACCATGTCGATCACCACCAGGCCTTGGGGTGTGCAAGCCAGCGTAGCCAGATCGGTATAGACCCTTTTGACGCAGCCAATACCGGTCAGAGGGTAGTTGCAGGTCTGCACGAGTTTGCTCTGGCCTTGCTTGGTCAGCAAGTCCATCATCACCCAGGTTTGTTTGGCGCCGATGGCCAGATCCATGGCACCGCCCACCGCCGGAATGGCATCGGGCTCGCCCGTGTGCCAATTGGCCAGATCGCCCGTGGCACTGACCTGAAAAGCCCCCAGCACGCAGATGTCCAGGTGCCCGCCGCGCATCATGGCAAAGCTGTCGGCGTGGTGAAAAAACGCGCCCCCGGGCAACAGGGTGACGGGCTGTTTTCCGGCATTGATCAGGTCGTAGTCTTCCTGCCCTTTGGCCGGAGCCGGACCCATGCCCAAGATGCCATTTTCGCTGTGCAAAAGCACCTCGCGGCTGGCCGGGATGTGGTTGGCCACCAAGGTGGGCTGGCCGATGCCCAGGTTCACCATGGCCCCCTCGGGAATGGCTTGCGCCACGCGGGCGGCCAACTCGTCTTTGCTGCGTCGGGTGTAGCTCATGGCTTGATGCCTCCGGCCTGCGTGGCCACGCGCTCGATGTTGACCACCGCTTGAACAAAGATGCCAG
>JACCDH010068550.1_pt1 | contig 13868 bp, 9 predicted proteins | sample 7442481 | NCBI WGS metagenome assembly JACCDH01 (sample SAMN15323433, study PRJNA562643) | freshwater metagenome | isolation source: river surface water | place: USA:Blue River Watershed | collected 2017-08-15
CACATAGGGTGGATTGCAAATGATGCAATCAAAAGGGCCCTGGATGTTGTTTAAGCCGTCGCTCTGGACAAGTTCAATTCGGCTTTGCAGGTCATGTTTCTCGACATTGATTTTGGCAACGGCCAGTGCATCGTCAGAAATGTCAGCCGCTACCACAGCGATGTCGGGGTAAGCCATGGCACAAAGGACGGCCAAGCTGCCATTGCCTGTGCAAAGGTCTAAAAATTGGTGACTACTTTCTTTGAGCCAGCCATCAAAAGCGCCATCGGCGATGAGCTCAGCAATAAAGCTTCGCGGAACGATGCTTCGCTCGTCCACATAAAAAGGGATGCCTTGCAACCAAGCTTCTTGCGTCAGATAGGCTGCTGGTTTGCGGGTTGAGATTCTTTGCTGAATTAAATGTTGACACGCCAATATTTGAGAATCAGAAACAGAAGTGTCATCGGAGACTTCCATGTCCAATGGCATTTTCAGTTGCCACAAAATGAGCCAGGTGGCTTCATCGTGGGCATTCAAAGTGCCATGACCATAGGCCACCTTGGCAGCGTCAAGATGTGCGGCACTCTCTTCAATGAGTTGCGTGAGTTTCATGGCATTAGCGCGCAGCGCTGCTGTCTGCCATGCAGGCTTGATTAAGTTTGATCAAAACTTGTTTGTAGATTTCTTTCAAGGGCTCTAAATCGGCCACCGCTACATGTTCGTCAATTTTGTGGATGGTGGCGTTGGGTGGGCCAAGCTCAATGACTTGCGGGCAAATTTGCGCAATGAAACGACCATCGCTTGTGCCGCCCGTGGTGGACAACTCGGTTTGTATGCCAGTAACTTGCACAATAGCTTCTTGCACCATGTCGACCAAACTGCCAGGGGTGGTAAGGAAGGGCAGACCGCCCAAGGTCCACTCAATATTGAATTTGAGTTGGTGTTTGTTCAGAATGTCGGTCAAGCGTTGTTTCAAAGAATCGGCAGTAGACTCTGTGCAAAAACGGAAGTTGAAATCAATGACAAATTCGCCTGGAATGACGTTGGTAGCACCAGTGCCCGCATGCACATTGCTAATTTGCCAAGTGGTAGGTGGGAAAAAGTCATTGCCTGTGTCCCACACGGTGCTGGCCAATTCGGCTATGGCAGGCGCTGCTTTGTGCACCGGGTTGTCGGCCAATTGGGGGTAAGCAATGTGGCCTTGAATGCCAATGACCTTGAGCTTGCCGCTGAGTGAGCCACGGCGGCCATTCTTGATCATGTCACCTGTTTTTTTAACAGAAGTGGGCTCGCCCACAATGCAGAAATCGGGCGCATCATTTCTTGATTTGAGCAGCTCGCAAACACGCACGGTACCGTCAAGCGCGGGGCCTTCCTCGTCGCTGGTCAGCAGAAATGCAACGCCCAATGCAGGCTGAGGTGTTTCTTTCAAAAACTCTTGCGTGGCCACCACCATGGCAGCCAGTGAGGCTTTCATGTCGCAGGCACCGCGACCATACAACTTGCCGTCCCGGTGAGTGGGTGTGAAGGGGTCGCTGGTCCATTGGCTCAAAGGACCTGTTGGCACGACATCGACGTGACCTGCAAAGGCCAGCGTTTGGCCAGACGAACCTGCACGCTTGGCCCACAAATTTTTAACTCTGAAAGTATCGGGGCCGCAATCAATCACCTCGCATTCAAATCCCAGGGGGTCTAAATGCGATTGAATCAATGCCGTACAGCCACCATCGGTGGGCGTGACGGATGGCATGGCCATCAGTTGTTCTGTCAATCTCAGTGTGTTGCTCATGTGGGGCGACCTGATCGAATAAAACGGGCAATTCGGTGTGCTGCTTCTAAGCACTCGGCTGTTTCGGCCACCAAAGCCATGCGAACGCGGCCTTGGCCAGGGTTAAAGCCATGGGCCTCGCGGGCAATGTAGCTGCCTGGCAAGACGGTCACATGTTCTGCTGCATAAAGTTCGCGAGCAAAGTCTGTGTCGCTGTTGTGCCAAGCATCTGGCACACCGGCCCATAGGTAAAAGCTGGCATCGGGCAATTTGACGTCCATGACCTCGGCCAATACGGGCGTGACTTGTCCAAATTTGGTTCGGTACAAATTGCGGTTTTCAACCACGTGGGCTTCATCGTTCCAAGCGGCAATGCTGGCTGCTTGCACCACGCCACTCATGGCGCAACCGTGGTAGGTTCTGTAAAGCAAAAAGTCTTTGAGAATGGCGGCATCGCCAGCCACAAAACCACTTCGGAGGCCCGGCACATTGCTGCGCTTAGACAAGCTGGTAAATGCAATCAAGCGTTTGAAATCTTTGTAGCCCAACAGGCTGGCTGCTTCAAGGCCGCCCAAAGGGGGTTCGTCGCGGAAATAAATTTCGCTGTAGCACTCATCGGAGGCAATGACAAAGCCGTATTTTTCGCTCAACTTGAAGAGTTTTTGCCATTCGTCCAAGGGCATGATTTTGCCCGTTGGATTGCCAGGAGAGCACACAAACAAAAGTTGCGTTTTGGCCCAGACATCTTCTGGGACGTCGTCCCAATTGGCCGCATAGTTGTTGTCGGCTGTGTTGGGTACGTAATAAGGCTGTGCGCCGCCCAACAATGTGGCGCCTTCGTAAATTTGATAGAAGGGATTGGGGCTGATCACAATGCCACCGGCTTGGGTGGGGTTGAGGACAGCTTGGGCCAATGAAAACAAGGCTTCACGCGACCCATTGACTGGCAACACCTGTGTGGCCGCATTGATTTCAATGCGATAGCGTCTTTGTAGCCACTGAGCGCACGCCTCTCGCATACGCAACTCACCCGCAGTGGCAGGGTAGCCAGACAAAGCGGTGTCTAAAGAAGCCGAAAGGGCTTTTTTGATGAATTCTGGTGTGGCGTGCTTGGGCTCGCCAATGCCCAGGCTAATGTGAGGCAGCTGGGGGTTGGGGGTGACGCCAGCAAACAACTGTCGCAGGCGTTCAAAGGGGTAGGGCTGGAGGGAGGCCAATAGGGGATTCATCCCCCAATTATCCGGGATACTGGATCGGTTTATTGGGCGAATTTCAGCTCAATTTGGGGTCTGTTTTGCGTTTGGGTCGGTTAACATGGAGGCTTCAGGCACAAGGTGTGCCTTTTGACCCAAATTCTGACTGCTGTGCGCCTTAATTCCATCAAATTATCAGGATTCAAATCCTTCGCAGAACCCACAAACTTTGTGCTTCCTGGCCAGTTGGTAGGCGTTGTCGGCCCCAATGGTTGCGGCAAATCCAACATCATGGACGCATGCCGCTGGGTTCTGGGTGAATCAAAGGCATCCGAATTGCGTGGCGAGTCCATGCAAGACGTTATTTTCAACGGCACCAACACCCGCAAAGCGGCCAGCCGCGCCAGTGTCGAATTGGTGTTTGACAATGCCGACCACCGCGCAGGTGGCCAATGGGGCCAATTTGCTGAAATTGCGGTCAAACGGGTTTTAACCCGCGATGGCAATAGCAGCTACTACATCAACAACCAACCCGTTCGTCGCCGCGACGTTCAGGACGTGTTTTTGGGCACCGGTTTGGGGCCACGCGCCTACGCCATCATTGGTCAAGGCACCATCAGCCGCATCATTGAATCGCGTCCAGAAGAATTGCGCTTGTTTTTAGAAGAGGCCGCTGGCGTTTCTAAGTACAAGGAGCGCCGCCGCGAAACCGAAAATCGGCTGTCTGATACCCGCGAAAACCTAACCCGCGTCGAAGACATCCTGCGCGAACTCAATGCCAATTTGGAAAGGTTGGAAAAGCAAGCCGAAGTGGCGCAACGTTTCAACAACCTCAAAGCCGACGCCACCCTAAAGCAACAACAACTCTGGTTCATCAAGCGGGCCGATGCCGAATCTGACCAAGTCAAAATAAAGGCCGATGTCGACAAGGCCGTCATTGATTTAGAAGCGCGCATTGCCGATCTCAGGCATGTCGAATCCGATCTCGAAACTGTTCGTCAAGCGCACTATGCGGCTGGCGATCAAGTCAATCAAGCACAAGGTTTGTTGTACGAAGCCAGCGCCGAAGTCGGCAAGTTGGAGGCCGAAATTCGATTTGTGGTGGAAGGCCGTCAGCGCGCAGAACAGCGTTTGGCCCAACTTCAAGCCCAATCGGCCGATTGGTCCGATCGGCAAATTCAGGCGCAAGCCGAACTTGAATCTTTGGCCGAGCAAGCGCTCCAAGCCGAAGACCAATCGATGACCTTGGCGGCACAGGTCGAAGACCAAGCGCAAGCCTTGCCCGATTTGGAAGAGGCCTTACGCCAAGCACAAGCCAAAGCCAATGAGCAACGCGGCAGCGTGGTTCAGGTGCAGCAACAAATTCAGGTGTTGGCTGCCGATCAGCGCAACATTGAAGACCAAAGCAGGCAACTGACTTTGCGCCGCGAAAAATTGGTGGCCGACCGCAATGCCTTGGATGCGCCAGACGAACAGCGCTTGGTCAATTTGCAAGCACAGTCAGCGCAAGCCGAGGCCTTGTCCAAAGAGAGCAGTGCCCGATTGGCCGAGCTCGAAACACAAACGCCTTTGCTTGACCAAGAGCGTCGCAACAAGCAACAAGCTGTCAATGATGAGTCCGCCAAGTTGGCCGACCTGAGTGCCAAAATTGACGCCCTCAAATCGCTTCAAGAAAAAGTTAAGACCGATGGCAAATTAAAGCCTTGGTTGGGTAAGCACGGCTTAGACAACTTGCAAGGCCTGTGGAGCAAAATCCACATGGAACCTGGCTGGGAAAATGCCATGGAGTCGGCACTGCGCGAGCGTCTTTCCTCTTTGGAAGTTTCGCGCTTAGACATGGTGAAGTCATTTGCCTCTGACGCACCACCAGCCAAGCTGTCCTTTTACTCACCCCCCAATGCCAGCACAACCGTGGCCCGCAAAGGCTTGCCATCCGCTTGCAAACCTTTGTCAGATTTGCTTCGCTTGTCCGATGTAGGCTTGTCGGCATTGCTCACCGATTGGTTGCAAGGCTATTTCACGGCGCCTTCCTTAGAAGATGCCATGGCTTGGCGTGATCAACTGCAAGGCAGCGAATGCTTTGTGGTGCAGTCGGGTCATGCCATTGGCAAACACAGTGTCAGTTTCTATGCGCCCGATTCAGAGCAAGCAGGTTTGCTTGCCCGTGCGCAAGACATCGAAAACTTCGAAAAGCAACTGCGTGCACAAACCTTGATTGCTGAGGAAACGCGTTCTGCATCGGTCCGTGCCGAAGCTGCCTACTCAGACGCCGCACAGCGCTTGGTCTCTGTTCGTCAAGAAGCCACCGAAGCGCAGTCCAAAGCACACGAACTGCAAGTTGAAACTCTGCGCCTTACCCAATGGGCTGAACAAACGCGTGCACGCAGCGAGCAAATTGCTGGCGACCTTACAGAAGTTGATTTGAGTTTGGAAGACCTGCAAGAACGCCGCATGACGGCAGAGGCACGCTTTGAAGAGCTCGACATGCAGTTGGCAGACAGCCAAGAGCGTCATGCGCAACTTGATGAGCGTGTCATTGAAGCCGAGCGCAAATTGTCCGAATGTCGTGAGCAACAGCGTACCCTTGAACGCTTGGCTCAAGAGGCCACTTTCTCGCAGCGAAGCCTAGAGGCCAGACGATCAGAATTGCAGCGCGGCCTCGAAACCGCGGGGCAGCAAATTGAATCGATTCATGCCGAGCAAGAGCGCGCCAAAGACGAGCTCTCTCGCCTGACAGACGCAGCTGCACAAGCAGGCCTGCAAAATGCCTTGGCCATCAAAATGGAGCGCGAACAAGTTTTGGGCGCCAAGCGCAGTGAGTACGATGACCTGACTGCCAGGCTGCGTGCCAGCGACGAGCGCAGAATGAGTTTTGAACGTGAACTCGATCCATTGCGTCAACGCATTACCGATTTGCAACTTAAAGAGCAGGCCTCGCGCTTGGGACTCGAGCAGTACACACAACTTTTGCAAGATGCCGAAGCCGACCTTGAAGCATTGGCAAAGTCGATTGAAGAAGGCGCTGTGCGCTTGACGGGTTTGCAGTCAGAAATTGACCGTTTAAACCGTGAAATTGCTGCATTGGGTGCGGTCAACTTGGCCGCCCTGGAAGAGTTGAGTACGGCCCGCGAACGCAAAGTTTTCTTGGACGCGCAAACGGCCGACTTGACCGAAGCCATGAACACTTTGGAAGATGCCATCCGAAAAATTGACGCAGAAACCCGTGACCTTTTGGGCGGTACTTTCAAAATTGTGAACGAGCATTTTGGTCGCATGTTCCCAGAACTCTTTGGCGGTGGCAACGCACGTCTGGTTATGACCGGTGACGAAATTTTGGATTCTGGTGTTCAAGTGATGGCGCAGCCACCTGGCAAAAAGAACCAAACCATTCACCTGTTGTCGGGTGGCGAAAAAGCCTTGACGGCCATTGCCTTAGTGTTCGCTATTTTCCAACTCAACCCAGCACCATTCTGTTTGCTAGACGAGGTGGACGCGCCACTGGACGATACCAATACCGAGCGCTATGCCAAATTGGTCAAGAGCATGGGCAAAGAAACACAGTTCTTGTTCATCAGTCACAACAAAATTGCCATGGAAATGGCAGAGCAATTGATTGGCGTTACGATGCAAGAGCAAGGCGTTTCGCGCATTGTGGCTGTTGACATGGAAGCGGCCGTTTCGATGGCCGAACTCACCTGATTCAAAGACTTCTTTCAATCAACTTGAAGCACAAACACACATGAGCTCATTGCAAAACAGTTTGGCCCTTGTCGGTGGACTGACGCTGGTGGGGGTGGTTATTTATAACTTGTGGACAGCCAGGCAAAATGCGCCGCGTCAGGCATCGCCCGACAGTGTTGCCGCTGGCAAAGATCCCACCCTCGACGGCAATGATGAATCAAAAGGGCCGCAAGATCCGGCTTTTTTGGACGATGCCCTTAGCATCTTGCCCGTTCCAGAAAAAAAACCACCCTTGGACGCTCTCATTGATGTGATTGCCGCCATTGAAGTTGACAACCAAGTGTCGGGCGATGCTGCACTGGCGGCCTTGCCAGCTACGCGGCGTGTGGGCACCAAGCCGTTTGCCGTTGAAGGTTTGAACGACAACACCGGCGAATGGGAAACACCGATTGCGGGTCACCGTTACCACGCATTTCAAGCAGGCATTCAATTGGCCAATCGCGTGGGCGCCTTGAATGAAATTGAATTTTCAGAATTTGTCATCAAAGCCCAGGCATTTGCCGACGCCATCAATGGTTCGCCTGAGTTTCCAGACATGTTGGAAGAAGTGGCTCGCGCCCGCGAACTCGATCAATTTGCCAGTGAGCACGATGCCCAGCTTAGCTTTACAGTGGTTGCCACTGCCGCCGCTTGGAGCCCTGGCTACATCCACCAAAATGCGGCACGTTGGGGTTTTGTGGCTGGTGTCATTCCTGGCCGCATGGTTTTGGCGGCACCCGTTCAAGGACTTCCACCCATTTTGTCTTTGTCGTTTGATACCCAAGCGGCCATGGCAGACGACCCAGCCTTGTCTGCCATTCGTGAGTTCACACTCAGCTTAGATGTGCCTCAAGTTCCGCGTGATGAAAATGCATTTGCGCGTTTGCGTGAAGCAGCGCGCATTCTGGGCAATGAAATGGACGGGCTGATTACCGATGGTGCAGGCCATGCCCTGACAGAAGCAGATCTGAACGCCATTGCCACAGATCTAGAACACCTCTACGACGCATTGGACCAACGCGAGTTGTCAGCTGGCTCACCGCAAGCCCGTCGTCTGTTCTCTTAAGCCATCGTGAATCTTGATTTGTTCTCTGACGCAGGCGAAGAGAAGGGCGCTTCTGCTTTAGCGCTAGATACTGTGCGCGCTCAGCAATTGCACCAACTGCTTCATAAATATGCGCACAGCTACTACACCCTAGATGCGCCCGAAGTGCCTGATGCAGAGTACGACCGCTTGTTTCGTGAACTGCAGGCCTTAGAGCAAAAACACCCCTCACTTCAAACACCCCATTCGCCCACACAGCGAGTGGGTGGTGCTGTGTTGCCCGAGTTTCAAACGGTGCGGCATCAAGTGCCCATGTTGAGCATTCGAACCGAAACTGACAATGAGTCAAGCGGTGCCAGTGCCTTCGATGCGCGCGTGCGCCGAGAACTGTCATTGACCGACACCGATCCAGATGTTGCCTATGTGGCCGAGCTGAAGTTTGATGGCTTGGCCATGAGTTTGCGTTATGAAAAAGGGCTGCTAGTTCAAGCGGCTACACGCGGAGATGGTGAGTATGGCGAAGACGTCACGCACAACATCAAAACCATTGGACAAATTCCACTTCAAATTTCACTGTCTGCGCAAGGACTTCCCGAAGTTTTGGAGGTGCGCGGTGAGGTTTACATGCGACGTGATGATTTTGATGCGCTCAACCAGCGGCAGCTCATCAAAATTTCGGAAGGCGCAAAAGGGGAGAAAACTTTTGTCAATCCGCGCAATGCTGCAGCGGGTGCGGTCCGCCAACTCGACTCCAACATTGCTGCGCAAAGACCCTTGAGTTTTTTTGCGTATGGCTTGGGCGAGGTGGTGGGTTGGCCCCAGCAACAGGTGCCTTTTCAAACACATTTTGATTTACTGCAAACCCTTAAAGCATGGGGCTTCCCGGTGGCTAGCCAAACTCAATGTGTGAGTGGTGCAGCAGGGCTCATTGGGTTTCACGAACGCATTGCCACCGAGCGCGATGCCCTGCCCTATGACATTGATGGTGTGGTCTACAAAGTCAATGATCTGGCCTTGCAAGAAAAGTTGGGCTTTGTGACGCGTGAACCGCGTTGGGCTGTGGCGCATAAATTTCCAGCGCAAGAAGAACTCACCACTGTTCAGGCCATCGATGTTCAAGTGGGCAGAACAGGCAAACTCACGCCAGTGGCCAAACTTGCGCCTGTGTTTGTAGGGGGCGTTACAGTGACCAATGCCACCTTGCACAACGAAGACGAAGCGCGTCGCAAGGATGTGCGTGTGGGCGATACAGTCATTGTGAGGCGCGCTGGCGATGTCATTCCCGAGGTGGTGGGCGTGGTCATTGAAAAACGCCAGAGCCATGCCGAAATTTTCACCATGCCCAGAATTTGCCCTGTCTGCGGCAGCCCAGCGCTGCGCGACGAAGGCGAGGCTGACTACCGATGCAGTGGCGGATTGTTTTGCAGCGCGCAGCGCAAACAAGCCTTTCTGCATTTTGCCCAAAGGCGCGCGGTTGAAGTCGATGGGCTAGGCGAAAAACTCATTGATCAATTGGTAGACGCTGGCGTCGTCAGTACCTTGCCCGACTTGTACAAATTGGGTTTAACTTCATTGGTTCAGTTAGACCGCATGGCCGAAAAATCGGCCATCAATGTATTGAATGCACTGGAAGCCTCCAAGCAAACCACATTGCCGCGCTTTATTTATGGCCTTGGCATTCGGCATGTAGGCGAAGCCACGGCCAAAGAATTTGCCAGACATTTCGGCACACTCGATGCACTGATGCAAGCCACCGAAGAAGAGTTGCTCCAAGTCTCTGATGTTGGCCCTGTGGTGGCGCAAAGCGTACGTACTTTTTTTGCGCAAGCGCATCACCAAGAAATTGTTGCGCAACTGCGCGCTTGTGGTGTGACTTGGCAAGAGGGACCACCCGCCGAAAGAGCACCTCAGCCTTTGACTGGCAAAACGGTGGTTTTAACGGGCACCTTGCCCAACATCAGTCGGGACGAAGCCAAAGCCATGTTGGAAGCAGCAGGGGCCAAGGTGGCGGGCTCTGTCAGTCAAAAAACCAGTTACGTGGTGGCAGGTGCGGAGGCAGGTAGCAAATTAGAAAAGGCGCTGTCCTTGGGCGTCCCTGTTTTAGACGAAGCAGGGCTGATGTCTTTGGTCAATACCGCCGCCTAACAAAGGAAAAATATGACTGTTCGACAAATTTTAAAAATGGGCGATGAGCGTTTACTTCGAAAAGCTCAACCCATCAAGGCATTCAGCACACCAGAATTACTGGCGGGCATTGCCGACATGAAAGAGACCATGGTTGCTGCCAATGGCGCGGGCTTGGCTGCGCCTCAAATTGGTTGGGATGTTCAGTTGGTTATTTTTGGCACCGGGCAAATTATTCCGCGATATCCTGATGCTGCTCCTATCCCTCCCACCGTTCTAATCAATCCGACCATTACAGTGATTGGGGACGAGTTGCAACACGATTGGGAAGGGTGTTTGTCGGTGCCTGGTTTGCGCGCTGTGGTTCCTCGCGCCATGAAAATTAGATACACGGGCTTTGATGAGCATGGCAATGCCATTGACCGTGTGGCAGATGGCTTTCATGCCAAAGTGGTGCAACACGAGTGCGATCACTTAGAGGGTATTTTGTATCCCATGCGCGTCAAAGACTTTAGCAAGTTTGGTTACAACTCAGTGTTGTTCCCCAACTTGGCGCCCGAGTCTGACGATTAAAGCCTGGCCAGTCTTTCGAGTGCCGAATTCAGTGTGGCGTCTTTTTTGGCAAAGCAAAATCTGATCACGTTTTGGTCAAAGCCGTTGCCATAGAAAGCAGACATGGGAATGGCTGCAACACCAATTTCCTGAGTTAGCCATTTGCAAAATTCTGACTCGCCTAGGTTTTTCTCTGGGACAGACAGTTCAGAAATATCGACACACTGAAAGTAAGTGCCTTCGCCAGGCAACATTTTGAATTGAGTACGGGCTAGACCGGCTCTAAACAAGTCACGTTTTCGCTGATAAAAATTTGGCAAATCCAAATAGGGTTGGGGGTTTTGCATGTACTTTGCCAGACCGTGTTGTACAGGCGTATTGACCGTAAACACATTGAACTGATGAACCTTTCGGAACTCAGCAGTTAATGAAGCAGGCGCGGCAACTGTGCCTACTTTCCAGCCCGTGACATGATAGGTCTTGCCAAAGCTAGAGACCACAAAAGCGCGTGCGGCCAGACCCGAATAACTGGAGGCGCTGCAGTGTTTGAGTGGCTGATAGACCATGTGTTCATAGACTTCATCACTGATGAGCACAATGGACGTTGGCGCCAAAATGTCTTGCAGCTTCAGCATGTCTTCGTGCCGCCAAACCATGCCGCTGGGGTTGTGCGGTGAGTTGATCAAAATGGCGCGTGTGCGAGGGCCAATGGCGGCCTGGATTTTGTCAAAGTCGGGCCTGAAGGTGCCCGGTGTCAATGGCACCCTAACCACCACCCCGCCTGCCATGTCAATGTTGGGAACATAACTGTCGTAGCAGGGCTCCAAAACAATCACTTCATCACCGGGATGAACCACGGCAAGCATGATGGTCAAAATGGCCTGCGTTGCGCCAGCAGTGACCGTAATCTCGGTATGGGGGTCGTAGTGATGGCCATAGAGTTTTTGAATTTTTTCAGAAACAGCTTGCCTCAAAGGGGCAACCCCAGGCATGGGCGGATACTGATTCAAGCCTTCTTGCATGGCCGAAGAAACGTCCGCAATCAATTGGGCGTCGCATTCGAAATCTGGAAAGCCTTGTCCCAAATTGACGGCACCCGACTCGGCTGCCAAAGCCGACATGACAGAAAAAATTGTGGTCCCCATGGTGGGGTGCTTTGAGACCAGTGGTGGTGTGATGGCTTGATGCATGGTTGCCTTACAACTCGTAATCGTTCACATGACCTGTCATGGCTTTTGCCACCAAGGCAGCAGTCAGTCTGTCGCTTAAGAGTTCTGCAAATTGGAAAACAAAATTGCGCAGATATGCGCCACGTTTGAACGCCACCCGCGCTACGTTTTTGCCTAACAAATTGCCCAAGGGAATGGCCACTAAGTCGCCTACTGGATCATCTTTCATGGCCATCTCGGCCACGATACCAATGCCCAATCCCAATCGAACGTAGGTTTTGATCACATCAGAATCGATGGCTTCCAAAGCAATGCGGGGGGACAATTTTTTATTGGCAAACGCTGCGTCAATGCGCGTTCGTCCTGTAAAGGAAGGGTGATAGGTAATGAGCGCCTCTTTGGCAATGTCTTCAAGGTGCAAATGTTTTTTGCGGGCCAAAGGATGGTCTGGTGCAAGCACCAGCATGTGTTGCCATTCATAACAAGGCAGCGTCACCAAATCCTCGTACTCGGCCAAAGATTCGGTGGCGATGCCAATCTCTGCGGTGTCGTCCATCAGCATGCGTGCCACCTGATCGGGCGAGCCTTGGTGCAAACTGATGTTCACTTGCGGGTACAAGTCACGCAAGCGCGCAACCGGCACGGGCAGCACATAGCGGGCTTGGGTGTGCGTGGTGGCAATTGACAAAGTGCCATTGTTTTGCGCGCTGTATTGCTCGCCAATGCGCTTCAAATTGCCAATCTCACGCATGATGACTTCAATGCTTTTGAGGACATGCTGGCCCGGCTCTGTGATGCGTTTTAAACGCTTGCCGTGACGCGCAAAAATGTCGATGCCCAACTCTTGCTCCAATTCAATGATGGCCTTGGAGACGCCTGGCTGGGAGGTATGAAGCGCTTTGGCAGCTTCGGTCAAATTGAGATTTCGACGTGCCGCTTCCTGAACGAAACGGAACTGGTGTAAGTTCATATCAATAAACCCTATTAGTTCGGGTTTATTATGCCTTATTGATCTATAGATTGAAGAGCAATCTTGGCCATTGCCAAGGTCAATTCAGGTTCTTCGCCAATGGCACGACGCAAATCAAACTGAATATTGGGGTGGCTGCTTTTCAGTTCTTGCATGATTTGAGGCAAATCTTCGCGGGCGTGTTTGCCAATGCCCAAAAACATGGGCACCACAGAAATGTGGGTCAAGCCTTGCTCAGACATTTTTTGAACACATGTGGGCAGATCGGGGCTTGTGAGCTCCAAAAATGCGCACACGACTTCGGTAGAGGGCGAGATGGCTTTAATTTGTTGGGCAACGGCGTCGATGGGCAAACGCCAAAGCGGGTCTCGAGAGCCATGGGCAAATAAAACAATGCCTTGTTGGGGTGTTGATTGCATGGTTGATTATTGCCGAATGACCAGCCACCCAAAGGTGGCCAAGGACACCAAGCTGTAAATGATGGCCGGCGCCGCAGCAGTCAGCCAAGGTTGCCAGTTTTGTAAATTGCCCATAAAGCCAAAGACGTTGTTGAGCAAGTAAAAACTGATGCCAGCCATGACGCCACCAAACACATAGCCCGCAATGTTGCCCGATCTGAAATGCAAATAAGCAAACGGTAATGCAAGGGTCAACATCACCCAGCAACTAAGAGGGTAGAAAACTTTTCTCCAAAACTGAATTTCATAGCGCTGCGCACTTTGCCCATTGGCGGCCAAGTGCCGCATGTATTGAAACAGATCAATGGTTTTCATTCTGTCGGGGCTCAGTAGAGCAGCACTGATCATTTCTGCAGTCAGGTCAGTTTTCCATTGCCATTCGGGCAAATTCAAAATTTCGATGCGCGATGCGGCGTTGGATTTGATGTGAAAAATTCTGCGGTCGACCGATTTCAAAAGCCAAGCACCTTCATTGGTAAACACGCCATTGGGGGCGGTGGAAATGGCCAAGAGTCGACCATCTGTATCGAACTCATGAATGCGAATATTTTCTGGTTGGCCCTCGCTGCTTAAGGCGCGCACATTGACGGCAAATTGCGAATTGCCTTGTTTTTCTCGAAGCCATGCACCTGTTTGACCCACCGTGATCTGACCTTGGTATTTGGCTTTGAGAAGTTGCGCTTGTTTGTCAGACCATGGCGAAATGTAGTCGCCAAGAACAAAAGTCATGAATACAAATATCAAACCTAACTGAAACAATGACCCTAAAGCGCGCCATGGCCCGAGGCCACCGGTTCGCAAAATGGTGAACTCAGAACTCTGCGCAAAGCGCGCCATCACAAAGATGGCGCCAATGAGAACAGAGATAGGCAAAAGCTCGTACAAATGGC
>JACCDH010098095.1_pt1 | contig 13867 bp, 12 predicted proteins | sample 7442481 | NCBI WGS metagenome assembly JACCDH01 (sample SAMN15323433, study PRJNA562643) | freshwater metagenome | isolation source: river surface water | place: USA:Blue River Watershed | collected 2017-08-15
CCCCGTTCCTGTCGGCGAGAAACAATCGCCTTTGCAATCGGAACAGCAAACCGTTCTTCGCCATAGTCACGAATCACCTGCGCGATCTGGCCGACTTCGGCCGTTGCAAGCCACTGGGCCGCACTCTGTCCGCGCGTGGTGTCCATGCGCATATCCAGCGGGCCGTCGTGGCGAAAAGAAAAACCCCGCTCGGGGTTGTCGATCTGAGGAGAGCTCACACCCAGGTCCATCAGCACGCCGCTGGCCGATCCCGCTGGCAGCTCGCCGATGTGGCGAAAGCCCTCGTGGCGAACGGACAGGCGCGTATCGGTGATGTGGCCCGCCTCGGCGATGGCCTCGGGGTCCTTGTCGAAGACCACCAGCCGCCCCTGGGGCGACAGCTGCGCGAGGATGGCGCGCGAGTGGCCGCCGCGCCCGAAGGTCGCGTCCACATAAAGTCCTTCCGGCCTGGTGACGAGCGCTGCAACCGCTTCTTTCAACAGGACGGTGGTGTGTGTCCATGCGTTGTCCACCGCCGGCGCCGTCAGAAAGAAAAGTCCTTGAACACGTCGGGCATCTCGCCGGCCATGGCCTGCGCTTCTTTGGCGTCGTAGGTGGCCTTGTCCCAGAGCTCGAAGTGGTTGCCCATGCCCAGGAGGATGGTTTCGCGATCGATGCCGGCCGCGGTGCGCAGCTCGGGGGAGATCAGCACGCGCCCGGTGCCATCGAGTTCCATGTCCATCGCGTTGCCCAGAAAGATCCGCTTCCACCACTGGGCGGACATGGGCAGCGCCGCGATGCGATCACGGAACTTCTCCCACTCGGGACGCGGAAAGATCATCAGGCACCCGTGGGGGTGCCGGGTCACCGTGACCTGGTTGGCAGCCGTCGCGGCCAGCACGTCGCGATGCCGGGTAGGCACGGAAAGCCTTCCCTTGGCATCGAGACTGACGGACGAGGCGCCTTGAAACACCGCTGGATTCCTGCTGGATGGATGAACCGGTTTCGCGGGGCCGAACGCCGTCTCCACGGCATTTTTTCCCACGAAATTGCACTTCCTCCCACTGTATCAGGAAAACGCAGGGACGCAAGGGTCGTCTTGCGGAAAATTTGCAATGAAATCAAGGACTTAGAACGGTTTTCGCGACAGCTGAAGGGCTGAAAACTGTTCAAAATGAAGCACTTAGCAGCGCCTGTGAATGTGAATCCTCAAGCCCAGCCGCAGGATACTTCGCGGGCGGCCAGCGCCGGGTTCAGAGGATGTAACGCGACAGGTCCTCGTCCTGACTCAAGGCCTTGAGCCGGGCATCGACATAGCCGGCGTCGATGGTGAGGGTCTGGCCGCCCCGCCGCGTGGCGTCGAAACTGACCTCGTCCAGCAGGCGCTCCATCACGGTGGACAGGCGACGCGCACCGATGTTCTCGGTGCGTTCGTTGACCTCGTAGGCGATGGCCGCCAGGCGGGTGATGCCCTCGGGCGTGAAGTCCAGGGTGACGCCCTCGGTGGCAAGCAGCGCCTGGTACTGCGTGACCAGGCAAGCGTGCGTCTGCGTGAGGATGGCCTCGAAGTCCTGCACAGAGAGCGACTTGAGCTCGACGCGTATCGGCAACCGCCCCTGCAGCTCGGGGATCAGGTCACTGGGCTTGGCCAGATGAAAGGCGCCACTGGCGATGAACAGGATGTGGTCGGTGTGGACCGGGCCGTACTTGGTGGACACGGTGGTGCCCTCCACCAGCGGCAGCAGGTCACGCTGCACGCCCTGGCGCGAGACTTCGGCGCTGCCGCCGCCCTCGCTGCGCGCGCAGACCTTGTCGATCTCGTCGATGAAGACGATGCCGCTCTGCTCCGCGTTGTGAATCGCCTGGGCCTTGATCTCGTCCTCGTTCACGAGCTTGGCGGCTTCCTCGTCCACCAGCAGTTGCATCGCCTCGCGGATACGCAGCTTGCGCGTCTTGCGCTTGCCCCCGCCGAACTGGCTGAAGACCCCGCGCAGTTGTTCGGCCATGTCCTCCATGCCCGAGGGGCCCATGACCTGGAGCGGCGGCGCGTTGTCGGCCAGATCGATCTCGATCTCCTTGTCACTGAGCTGCCCCTCCCGCAGCTTCTTGCGAAAGGCCTGGCGCGTGGGGTTGTCCTCGGCGCCGTGGGTTCCGGGCAGCAGCACCTCCAGGATGCGGTCCTCGGCATGGTCCTCGGCGCGCGTGCGCACCTTGCGCATCTCGGCCACGCGGGTCTGCTTGACGGCGATCTCGGCCAGGTCGCGGATGATGGAATCGACGTCCTTGCCCACATAGCCCACCTCGGTGAACTTGGTGGCCTCGACCTTGATGAAGGGCGCATCGGCCAGTCTTGCCAGGCGCCGGGCGATCTCGGTCTTGCCCACGCCGGTGGGGCCGATCATGAGGATGTTCTTGGGGGTGATCTCGGGACGCAGCTTCTCGTCAACCTGCTGCCGGCGCCAGCGGTTGCGAAGGGCGATGGCGACAGCCCGCTTGGCCTCGTGCTGGCCCACGATGTGGCGATCGAGCTCGGAGACGATTTCCTGGGGGGTCATGCTGGACATGGAACTGCTCTCGCTTTCTTAGCCCAGGGTCTCGAGGGTGTGATTCATGTTGGTGTAGATGCACAACTCGCCAGCGATTTCCAGCGATTTCTTCACGATGTCGCGCGCGCTGAGCTCGGTGTTATCGAGCAGCGCTTTGGCCGCGGCCTGCGCATAGGAGCCACCCGAGCCGATGGCGATGATGCCGTGCTCAGGCTCGAGCACGTCACCATTGCCGGTGATGATCAGGGACGCCTCGCGGTCGGCCACAGCGAGCATGGCCTCCAGGCGGCGCAGGACACGGTCGGTGCGCCAGTCCTTGGTGAGTTCGATGGCGGAACGTACCAGGTGGCCTTGGTGCTTTTCCAGCTTGGCCTCGAAGCGCTCAAAGAGGGTGAAGGCGTCGGCGGTGGCGCCGGCGAAACCGGCCACGACTTTGTCGTGATAGAGCTTGCGCACCTTGCGCGCCGAGCCCTTGACAACAACATGGCCCAGGGTGACCTGGCCGTCGCCGCCGATGGCGACCTGCCAGCTGCCATCCGGGTTGCGACGGCGCACGCTGACGATGGTGGTTCCGTGAAATTGTTCCATCAGGTTGATCGAAGGGTGAAAGGTTGAGGGGTCAGCGCCGCGCGTGGCGGGCTCAATCGCGGCGCAGGGTGATACGCGCCTGGGCCGCCAGCCCGATGGCGCCGAGCAGGGCCGCAACCAGACGGTGGACGCCGGCCAGATGGACCGTGCGCCCTTCGCGCTGGCGGGCGCAGACCCAGTTGGCCAGGGCGCTGGCTGCCTCGAAATCGAGCCGGTGCAGCCCCTCGCAGGAGATGACCAGCGGGTCGCCCCCCTGCAGGCAGGACTCCAGGCGCGCCAGGACGGTAGCGGCGGTATCGCCCTGCAGGACCCCGACCAACTCGCCGGCAAAGGACGGCGTGGGGGCGCTGGACGCGAAGGCGCTGAGTGCGGCGGTCTCGCCCACGCCCAGAGTGGACACGCGCGGCTCCAGGGCGGCCACAGGCTGGCGGGGTCCACCCGCGCCATCCGGCCCGAGCCGCCGCAGGTCGCACCGGGGTGGATCCCATGAGGGGGGCGACACCTCGTAGGTCACGCAGTAATCCAGCGCGACGAGCTCGAATTCTTCAGGGCGCCGCATCGCGCGCAGCCAGTCCAGGCGCAGGGCCCACCAGGCCGGGTCCACGCCGCGCTCGCCGCAGGCCGTGCGCGCGTCCAAGATGCGCTCCAGGGTCTCGGCCCCCGCCAGCCTCAGGCGCACCGGCTGACGGGCCCAATGGGCCACCAGCAGCGCCAGCGGCGCAACAGCACTCGGCTCCAGGCGGGACAAAGGCAGCAAGGACAGGCGCCAGGGCTGCGGCAGGCCCAGCAGCACTGCCTGCAGCGCGGCCACCCCCGCGGCATCGAGGACCGGCGGGCAGGTCCAGTCGAACGTGGGTTCGCCCACGACAGACACGGGGAAGGCCCGGCTGGCCTCGCCCAGGTCCGGGGGCGCGGGTTCGTCCCGCCATTGCGGCGGCGAGCGCTGGAAAGAGCGCGCGAACTCGGCACCCAGCTCGTCGTGGGACGTCATCTGACCGCTCGCACGATACAGGTCGAAGAGGAAATGCCAGGTCTGCGCCTGTCCGGCGCGGGGGTGGCCTGGCGCCATCAGGGCGCGCAGGGCCGACTCGGCCCCGGCGGTGTCACCGCTGGCAAATCGCAGGGCGGCCTCTTCGAATTCGGGGTCGTGGATGAAGTCCTCAGCGTCCTGCGACGGCGTCCGCAACACGGACGGCGGCGGGACGATGGGCAACGCCGACCGCAGCAACCGGGACGGTGCAAGCGATTCGGTAACCGGCCGCGGCAGCTGCCCCCCGGCCGGTCGCCGCGCGGTCTGGCGGGCCTTGACGGGCCGCCACTGACTGGACATCTGCGCCTCGATCTCGTTGATCTTGCGCAAGGTGGTGGCGCGCTCGTCGACACCGGAGGGAATCGAACTGTGAAAGGTCACCGGATGCGGCGTGGGCATCACGCCGGCAGCCTCATGGCGCATGAGTTTTCGCAGCATGCCGAACTCGCGCCGACGCACGAGGTCGTTATGGCGCTTGCGCTCGATCATGGCCTGCAGGGACTCACGCGAGTAACCGGGCTCGGTCTCGGAGATGGCCTGGGCTGCGGGCGGATCGGGCCGCTCGGAGGGCGGACGCGCCAGCCGCCCCCACACACCACGCCACCAGCCGCCGCCCGGTCGGGTGGACGAACCTTCGCGGGACGTGGACATCGGAGGACTGGCGAAAGGCGGGGGTCGGGAGGCTGCGCCCGGGCGATGCGCGGTTGCGACGGCCTCAGTCGCCGAACATCTTCTGTTTGAGCTCGCGGCGCTGCTGTGCCTCGAGGGACAGCGTGGCTGTCGGACGGGCCAGCAGGCGGCCCACGCCGATCGGCTCGCCGGTCTCGTCGCAGTAGCCGTAATCACCCGCATCGATGCGGGCGATGGATTGCTCGATTTTTTTCAGCAGCTTGCGTTCGCGGTCGCGGGTACGCAGCTCCAGAGCGTGTTCTTCCTCGATGGTGGCGCGGTCGGCTGGGTCGGGCACGATCACGGTGTCCTCGCGCAGGTGCTCGGTGGTTTCGCCCGCGCTATTGAGGATGTCCTGCTTCAGTTGCTGCAGCTTCAGGCGGAAGAACGCCATCTGCTTGTCGTTCATGTACTCGCCATCGGGCATCGCCATGACTTCGGCGTCGGTCAGCTGGTCGGCCGTCTTGGTCTTCCAGTTGTTGGCGAGCTTGGGGTCTTTCTTGACCGGGAGGCTGGGTGGGGGTGTGGGCACGGGCGGGACCGGGGTCTGGATGTAGCTGGCCTTGGCGGCGGTCGAGGCGACCGATTGGGCCATGGACGGCACCGTGATCTGAACCAACCGGGCGGAAGGCCGGGTGGCACGCGGCGGCGTCGAGCCGGGTACTGCGGCCGCAGGGGCGGCAGCTACAGGGGTGGAGGAGGAGGCAGGCGCAGGGCTTGCGGCCGACTTCTTGGCAGCAGGTGCGGCGGATGCCTTCGGGGCAGCCTTGGCGGGCTGGGGTGCCGCGGACTTCTTGGCGGCAGGTAATGCTTTGGCAGCGGGGCGGGCCGGCTTGGCGACCGGCTTGGCGGCTACTTTCTTGGATGCGGCGGCCCCCGCCTTGGCCAGGGGCTTGGCGGTGGGTTTGGCAGCCGACTTGGCGGCTGGTTTGGCGGCCGGTTTGGCGACCGGCTTGACCGCTTTGACAGCGGGTTTGGCCGCGGGTTTGGCCGCGGGTTTCACGGCCTTGGCAGAGGATTTGGCGGCCGGTTTGGCAACAGACTTCACGAGAGCTTTCGTCCCCTTGGCAACGGGTTTTGTGGCCGCTTTGGCGGGGGTTTTCTTGGGGGCCGGCTTGGCCTTGGCGGCCGGTTTAGCGGCCGACTTGGCGGCGGGTTTGGCGGCGGGTTTGGCCTTGGCGGCGACCTTCACGGCCTTGGCGGCGGGCTTCACGGCTTTGGCGGCGGCCTTCAAAGGCTTGGCCTTGGCGGCGGGCTTGTTCTTCTGCGCCTTTGCGGCGGCCTTGGGTTGCGGCTTCACTTCCTGCCTCCTCGCGGCTGCGGCCCCGACCGGACGCTGCTCGCCGCCCTCGGGCCATCGTTTGTTATCTGTAGGCGCTGCGCCTTCATCACCACGCTTTATACCCTGAGTCACGGTCGAGTCGAAACCCGCCCGCGCTTGCCTGGACGGAAATCCCATCAAGTGCAAGAAAGAGGCAAGCATCGGCATCCTGGGGGCTCAATCGAGGCACTGCTGCAGCCCCTGCAGCAGGATGTCGCGGGGCAAATCAATGCCGATGAAGACCATCTTGCTGGTTCGCACCTCGCCGTCCGCCCATTGGGGGCCCAGGTCACTTCCCATGAGCTGGTGCACGCCCTGGAAAATCACTTTGCGCTCGGTGCCCTTCATGTTCAGGACGCCCTTGTACCGCAGCATCCGAGGGCCGTAGATGTTGACGATGGCACCCAGGAAATCCTCGAGCTTGGCCGGGTCGAAGGGTCGGTCCGACTTGAAGGCGAAGCTCTTGACGTCATCGTCGTGATGGTGGTGGTGACCCTGGCCCTCGTGGGCATGGGACGGGTGGTTGCAGTGCTCGCCGTGCACATGGTCATGACCGTGGTCGTGACCGTGGTCATGATGATCATGGCCGTCTGCCGCCAGGAAATCCGGGTCGATCTCGAGCTTGGCGTTGAGGTTGAAGCCATGCAGGTCCAGCACATGGGACAGCGGCACCTCGCCGAAATGCACCGTCTGCTGCGGCGCCCGCGGGTTCATGTGCTTGAGGCGGTGAATGAGGGCGTCGAGTTCGTCCTGGGCGACCAGGTCGGACTTGCTGATGAAGATCCGGTCTGCGAAGCCCACTTGGCGGCGCGCCTCCTGGCGGTCATTGAGCTGCTGCGCCGCGTGCTTGGCATCGACCAGGGTCAACACCGAATCGAGCAGGTAGGTTTCGGCGATCTCGTCGTCCATGAAGAAGGTCTGGGCCACCGGGCCGGGATCGGCCAGGCCAGTGGTTTCAATGACCACACGGTCGAAGTCGAGCAGGCCCTTGCGCTTCTTGGCCGCCAGCAGCTGCAAGGTGGCGCGCAGGTCTTCGCGGATGGTGCAGCAGATGCAGCCGTTGCTCATTTGCACGATCTGCTCGTTGGTGTCGGAGACGAGGATGTCGCTGTCGATGTTCTCGGCGCCGAATTCGTTCTCGATCACGGCGATCTTCTGGCCGTGGGCCTCGCCCAGGACGCGTTTGAGCAATGTGGTTTTTCCGGAACCGAGGAAGCCGGTCAGGATGGTCGCGGGAATAAGACTCATGGTCGAGGCTGGATTTCTGAGGTGCGCGAGTGTAAGGGGTTCCCCGGGGGCCCGCTGTCGGCGGTGTCCTATGGACCTTCCGTACGGGTCTGGATCACCAGGCCCTTGAGGTATTCGCCCTCGGGAAACATCAAGGTCATGGGGTGGTCCGGCGCGCCGCCCAGGCGCTCGACGATGTCGCCGTCCACGCCGGCATCGACACCCGCCGACGCCACGATCTTGTGAAACAGGTCGGCGGAAATACCCCCGGAGCAGGAATACGTGAAGAGGACGCCGCCGGGCGCCAGCAGCTTCAGGGCCAGCCGGTTGATGTCCTTGTAGGCCCGCGCGGCGCGCTCGGCGTGGGCCGCGGTGGGTGCGAGCTTGGGCGGGTCCAGGATGATGGCGTCAAAGCGCTGGTCCTCGGCGATGAAGCGTCGCAGGCTGGCGTTGACATCGGCGTCCAGAAACTCGGTGCGGGCGGCGTCAAAGCCGTTGAGGGCCACGTTGGCCCGGGCCCGCTCCAGCGCCGGCCCGGACGAATCGATGGAAGTGACGTGCGCCGCGCCGCCAGCCAGGGCGGCGACGGTGAAGCCGCCGGTGTAGCAGTAGGTGTTCAGGACACGCTGGAACCCCAAGCGCCGCGCGTACTCGCTGAACTTGTGACGGCTGTCACGCTGGTCCAGGTAGAAGCCGGTCTTGTGGCCGGTGGCAATGTCCAGCGACAGGCGCCAGGCGTGTTCCTGGATGGTGAGCTCCACCGGGCCTTCGCCGCGCAGCCAGCCCGTGGCGGGCGCCAGGCCCTCGAGCTGGCGGGCGCTGGCGTCCGAGCGTTCGTACAGGCGCGACAGGCCGGTCTCGGCCAGCAGGGCGTCGGCCAGCACCCCCTTCCAGCGCTCCACGCCCACCGACAGAAACTGCGCAACCAGGGTGTCGCCGTAGCGGTCGACGATCAGGCCGGGCAAGCCGTCGGATTCGCCGTGGACCAGGCGCATGCCGTCGCTGTCGATGGCCATACGCTGGCGCGCCTGCACCGCCTGGCGCACGCGCCGGGCGAGGAAGGCCGTATCGATGCGCTGCGCCTCGTCAAAGCTCCAGCAGCGGGCCCGGATGCGGGACGCGGGACTGAAGGCGGCCCAGGCCAGGAAACGGCCATCGTGCGACTCGACGCGCACGGTCTCGCCGGCATCGCCGCCGCCCTTGGCGATGGCGGATTCGAAGACCCAGGGATGGCGCCGCAGGAGGGAACGCTCCTTGCCGTCCTTCAGGCGGATGGTTTTCATCGCCCGATTGTCGCCGGCGACATCAGCCCTTGCGCTTGGCGCGCGGGTGGGCCGCGTCGTAGGCCTGGGCCAGGTGCTGGAAGTCCAGGCGCGTATAGACCTGGGTGGTGGCGATGCTGGCGTGACCCAGCATCTCCTGGACCGCCCGCAGGTCGCCGCTCGATTGCAGGACATGACTGGCAAAGGAGTGGCGCAGCATGTGCGGATGCACCGGTGCGGCCAGGCCGGCGCGCAGGCTGCGCTCACGCAGGACCTTCCAGGCAGACTGGGGAGTCAGGCGCTGACCCCGTGGACCCAGAAACAGCGCCGCGGGGTCGGCCTGGGGGCTGCGACACGCGGCGGGCGCCTGCGGCCCGGTGCGCTGGACCTGCCAGCGGGCCAGAGCCTGCAAGGCTGCGGCGCCCACCGGTACCGCGCGGCGCTTGCCGCCCTTGCCCAGAACATGGGCCTGCCCGGCCTCGGCATCCACCCAGCCCTGGGCGCTGGCACTGGCCACCACGTCCAGCCCCAGAAGCTCGCCCACGCGCAGGCCGCCGCCATAGAGCAGTTCCACCAGGGCGGTATCGCGCGCTTCGCGCCAGGGGTCGGCCTCGCCGTCCTGGTAGGCCGCAAGCTGCACCGCGTCATCGACGCTGAGGGCCTTGGGCAAAGGGCGCGGGGATTTGGGCGCGCGTACGTCGGCCACCGGGTTGTGCGCGATCCGCCCCTCGCGCCCGAGCCAGGCATAAAAGCCGCGCCAGCCCGAGAGGATCAAGGCAATGCCGCGCCCGCTGCGGCCCCCGCCGTGCATCTGCGCGACCCAGCGGCGCACATGCGCCGTCTGGACCTGCAGCAGGCCCACGCCCGCAGCCTGCGCATTCGACTGCAGGCGCGCCAGGTCCAGGGCATACAGTTCGACGGTGCGCGTGGCCAGGCGCTTGGCGACGCGAACATGCTCGAGATACTTCTCGACCTGCGCTTCGTCGCTGGTCTGGCCCCCACGCTCACTCATGCCGCGGGATCCTTTCAGAGCCTCAGTCGCGGCGCAGCCGCGCGAGCGCCGCACTGGCCAGTTCGGCGATGCGCTCCAGAAAGTCGGTGCCCATGCCGCTGGTAAAGCGCTGGGCATCGGGGGAGGCCAGCACCAGCAGTCCGAAGGCTGGGGTGGTGCTGCTGATCGCACCTTCGCGCAAGGGGATCATGGCCAGCGAAGCGACCTGGGCCGAGTCCTCGAACCAACCCGCCGCCTCGAAACCGGAGTTCACCCCGCAATAGGGCTGCGTGAGCGACGAGGCGAAGCTGCGCACGTCATCGCTCACACCCTGGGCGAAGGGCTGCGCGGCATGCCGCTCAGGCAGGCCCCACAGGCGCAGCGCAACCTGCGGCACCATGAACTGCTCCCGGATCTCGGAAACGATGGCGGCAGGCAGCGCGTCGTCGCCCGCCACCGCAAGCAGCTGCAGCGCCCAGCGATGCAGGCGGCCGGAGATGACCATGTTCTCGCCGCCGTGGCGGATCATGTCCATCATGCGCATTTCCAGGGCACGGATCTTTTCGCGCAGCATCTCGGCCTGGCGCTCCTGCAGGCTCACCGCGCGGTTGCCGTGCGGGCTATTGAGCTGCACGCTGGCCAGGAGCTCGGCGTGGCGCTGGAAGAAATCGGGGGTGTTCGCCAGGTAGTTGGCGATGTCGTCCTCGGTGATCGGATTCATGGCGTCATTGTTCATGTTCATGTTGGTATCTCCACCTCGCCTTCAAAGACGGTGACGGCCGGGCCGGTCATGCGCACGGGCGTATCGCCGCCGTCCCATTCGATCGTGAGCAGGCCGCCGTGCGTGTGCACATCGACCCGCCGATCCAGGTGCCCCAAGCGAATACCGGCCACGACCGCGGCGCAAGCGCCGGTGCCGCAGGCCAGGGTCTCGCCCGCGCCGCGCTCCCAGACACGCAGGCGCACCTGCGCGCGGTCCACCACCTGCAGGAAGCCGACGTTCACCTTGCGCGGGAAGCAGGCATGGCGCTCCAGGCGCGGGCCCAGCGAGGCGACGGGCGCCGCCTCCACGTCAGGCACCAGCAACACCGCGTGGGGGTTGCCCATGGACACCACAGCCACCGGCACAGCGACCGCGTCCACCTGGACGGGCCACAGCTGCCACGGGCCGCTGGCCTGGGGCGCGAGGCCCATGGGGTCGAAGGGGATGGTCGGCAGATCGAAGACCGGCGGGCCCATGTCCACGGTGACGCGTCCGTCCTCGAGCATGCGCAGCTCCAGGATGCTGCTCATGGTCTTGACCCGCACGGTGGAACGGTCGGTGAGACCGCGTTCGCGCACGAAGCGCACGAAGCAGCGCGCGCCGTTGCCACAGTGCTCCACCTCGCTGCCGTCGGCGTTGTGGATCGCGTATTCGAAATCGATGCCGGGCTCGGGCGAGGGGCGCACGCAGAGGATCTGGTCGGCGCCAACGCCGAAATGGCGGTCCGCCAGCCACCGGTATTGCTGCGGCGAGAGGTCCAGGCGCCCGCGGGTTTCGTCCAGGACGACGAAGTCGTTTCCCGCGCCCTGCATCTTGGTGAAGCGAACGCGCATCGGCGCATTATCGGTCAGGGGCGCCAGGGCGCCGCCAGGCCCATGATGTAATTCCCCGCATGGTCCGAGCCACCCAATTGCTGCATGCCCAGCGCGAGCCCGCGCCTGTGCGCCCCGCCGCCACCGTGCTCCTGATGCGAGACACGCCCGAAGGCCCCGAAATCCTCATGACCCGCCGATCGGCCACCGCGAGCTTCGCGCCTGGGGCCTACGTGTTTCCCGGCGGCGGCATCGACCCCGCCGATGCGGTCTCGCACGACATCGCGGCGCGTCGCCCCACCCAAGGCGACCTGCACCTGACCCAGGCGATCGCCGCCATCCGCGAGAGCTTCGAGGAACTGGGCGTGCTGCTGGCCCGCCACGCCGACGGCCGGCCCACCACGGACATCGACATCGCCGCGATGGACCGCCAGGCCCCCTTCGCGACTCAGTGCCGCGCGCGCGGGCTGACGCTGGCAGCCGACGGCGTGTACGTGCTGGCGCACTGGATCACCGACCGCGACCTGCCTCGGCGCTTTGACGTGCCCTTTCTCGTGGCGCGCATGCCCCAGGGGCAGGAGCCGGTAGCCGACGAGTCCGAGCAGTTCGAGCCGGTATGGGTGCGGCCCGCGCTGGCCCTGGAGCGCCACGCGGCGGGCAGCTTCTTCATGATCTTCCCGACCATCCGCACCTTGCAGCGGCTGGTGGACTTCACCAGCGTGCAGGCCGTGCTGGACGCCTGCGCCAGCGAGCAGCCCCTGTGGACCAGTTGCCCGCGTGCCGGCCTCCGAGATGGCCAGGAGGCCCGCTTCATGGAGCACGAGGCGCCCTACGGCGAGCTGGCCCTGGTGTGTCCCGACGGCCAGATCGTGCACCCGCTGGAGTGGCAGACCGAGCGGCCCGTGCCGCTGCTGCGGCACCTGCAGCGCCTGACCGCCCCCAACCCCGGCGTGATGACCGGCCCCGGCACCAACACCTACCTGGTGGGCGACGCCGCCAGCGGTTACCTGGTGATCGACCCTGGACCGGACAACGCGGCCCATATCGAACGCATCGTGCAGGCGACCGGCGGCGACGTGCGAGCCATCGTGTGCACGCACTCGCACCCGGACCACTCGCCGGCTGCCCGCCCGTTGCAAGCCCGGTGCAACGCCCGCCCGCCGATCCTGGGCCTGCCCTCGCAGCCCACCGCGCGTCCCGACAGCGCCTTCACCCCCGACCAGTCCCTGGCCGACGGCGAGGTCATCACGCTCCAAGGCGGCGGCCTCACCCACCGCCTGCAGGTGGTGCATACGCCGGGCCATGCGGCCAATCACCTGTGCCTGGTGCTGCTGGAAGATGGCCTGCTGTTCTCGGGCGACCACATCCTCAATGGCAGCACCACGGTGGTGGCCCCCCCCGACGGCGAGATGACCGCCTACCTCGACTCGCTGGACCACCTCGCGGGCCTGTGCAGCGAACACGGCATCGCGTTCATCCTGCCAGCGCACGGCCATGTGCTGGGAGACGCACCACAGGCAATTGCAAAACTCAAGGCGCACCGCCTTGCACGCGAAGCCAAGGTGCTGAAGGTGATGCGAGCGATGCCCCAGGGCACGCTGCAGGATTGGCTGCCCCAGGCCTATGACGACGTGCCGGTGGCCATCCGGCCGGTGGCCCTGCATTCCCTGCGGGCCCATGTGGACCGCATCCGGGCTCTGGGCCTGGAGGCGGCATGACCCCCGACGCGCCCAGCGGCGAAGGCGTCCGTCTGTCCAAGCGGGTCGCGGCCCTGGTGCCCTGCTCGCGCAGCGAGGCCGAGCGTTACATCGAAGGGGGCTGGGTGCAGGTCGATGGCGAGGTGGTCGAGGTGCCGCAGGCGCGCGTGTCGCCCGCGCAGACCGTGACGCTGGACCCCGAGGCCAGCTTGCTGGCGCTGGCGCCGCTGACCGTGCTGGCGAACATCGCCGCCGACGGAGGCCCCGCATCGCTCACGATCGCCGACCGCTTTCCCGAGGACCGCAGCGGCCTGCGCGTCACCGCGGCGCAGCTGCGGCAGTTGCGGGAGCTGCTGCCGCTGCCGGCCGGGGCCCAGGGCCTGGCGGTGTACAGCCAGGATCCGCGCATCGTGCGCAAGCTCAACGAAGACGCGCTGGCCATCGAGCAGGAATGGGTGGTGCAGGTGCAAGGCGAGATCGCGCAGGATGGCCTCGCGCGCCTGGAGCGACTGGCCGCGCCGCGCACCGCCCTGCCCCAAGGTCGTCCCCCTCTCAAAGCCAGCTGGCAAAGCGAAGAACGTCTGCGCCTGGCGTTCAAGGGCATCGATCCGGCGCAGATTCCCTGGCTGTGCGGGCAGGTGGGCCTGGTGGCCATGCAGGGGCGACGCCTGCGCCTGGGCCGCTTGCCCTTGGCCGGCTTGCCGGTCGGCCAGTGGCGGGCCCTGGTGCCGCACGAGCGGTTCTAGGCTCGGCGCCAGGCCCGAAATTAAGTGTGAAGCGCGCCGGTACGCCGGATTCTGTGCGTCACGGTTGCCCGTGACGTGACCGCCATTCTTCTGGGCCGCCCGTTGCCGAAGCGGCTCGATGCTACCTACCCGCCAGCTCCCCGGGACACAGGTCGACACTGGCCTACTTGGTATTGCTGCACGTAGAGATTGCCCGTTTCACCCCCCGTGTTGCCACGGGGACTCGTCTCTGTTGC
>JACCDH010949090.1_pt1 | contig 13862 bp, 9 predicted proteins | sample 7442481 | NCBI WGS metagenome assembly JACCDH01 (sample SAMN15323433, study PRJNA562643) | freshwater metagenome | isolation source: river surface water | place: USA:Blue River Watershed | collected 2017-08-15
AGTCTCTGCCCACACCGATCCAGCTATATTGGCTGCCAAGGGCAGATTGGAGGTCGATAATTTGCTGGTGCAGCCCTTCTTGGATGCCCAAAATATCGAATTGAAATTGGTTGAGTTGCTGTTTGATGGCTGGCAGGCGATGGGTCCATGCGTTGGCCGCATCGCCGGGGTTGTTGTAGCGGATGTTATAGGAAACGGCACGTATTTGTGCTTGTGATGCGATCACAGAAAGACAAAAAATCCAGATAACAATAGCGCGTTTCATGCTACAAATATGGATGTTTTGGTTGGATTGAGGTGAAAAGAAAAGGCCTCGTGATTCACGAGGCCTTTCAGTTGCGGTGAGGGGGGGATTCGAACAAAACGCTTCAATCGATTGTTAATCAGTAAAATATAATTTATCCACAATTTCAAATTTGCAACAATTTTCGGGCTCGATTCATTTTTTTCTTAGGATTCGAACCCTTGGAATCGATTCTCATGAATTTTTGACCGCATTTAGGTCTAACTCCCAATTGTAGAGTATTATATAATAACCTCTAGTTCAGGTATTATAGAAGAAGCCTGTGCCAAGGGAGCTAAAACATAATGTTGTAAAGTCTTTACTCAGACATTTTGAGAAATTGGGTAATTATATCGAATTAGTAAAAAACAAATGCTTTATTTATTTTGTAATTATAGATAATTAGTTTTTCGACAATATTTGATGTCTTGATTATTGATAATGATATCATAATAGTTTCCGGTTTTTCTATGTTTTCACCACCGAAAATTAAATAAATTAGTTTATTAGATGTTGTTATTTCAGAGTGATTTATTCTTATTATTGTATGAGAATGGTCTATGTCATTTGTGAAATCAAAAGTGCCTTCTCCATTTTTATCAGTATTGAAATTTGCGATGTAATTATAGTCAGAAATAGTATCTGAACGGGTATTTGTCTCCAAGTTAATAAAATAAGTATGATTAAAAGATAAAGATTGATTAAAACCTTTTATTTCACGGCGATCTTGCGCATGACTATTCAATGTTATACATAATGACCATATCAAGCATATGGTGTTTATTTTTTTTATTCTTGTTTTAATCACGAATTTAATCTTGTTCTGTTTTTATTGTCCTGAAATCATTGTTATAAATCAGTGCGAATTTATTGGATGAGATCAGTGAAAAAAGTGTAATTATACAATCTAACGCTGCACAAGGAATTTCGTTCTGACATCTTGGTTTTTTGATGTCAATTGAAGGAAATAAATTCCTCGCGATAACGAACTTACATCTACGACGTTATTAACGACTTTGTAAGGATAAGAATTCCCAATTTCATCAATAATTCGTATCGTTTTAATATCTTCCAATATACCACTAATAGTTAAATAATTGTTGACGGGATTTGGATAAATTTTGATTTGAATATTTGATGTATTGACTTCAGTTGTTACAAATCTTACTGGATTAAAATAGGTAAGGGTTGAACATACATTGCTCGCGGGGAATTGACCATAAGAAATAAGGAAATAACGGTTTGTTAAAGTGTCAATGTTTTTAAAATCACACCAAGTTTTCCCTGTACATGTCATCGTCTTGACTTTCGTTGTTTTATTTACATAACCCCACTCGTAAATACCATATGTCTTGTTGTCTGCAATTAAAATCCCACTTTTCATGTCATTTCCTTTGACATATAATGTGGTTGGATTGATGCTTTCGCCTTTGCTTAGGTTGATGATTTTTTCTGTAGTGCCTTGACAATATGGAGAATAATTCATCGTTTCCGTAACTGCAATCTTCCCTGCGGGTGTTTTTTCCCAGTGAATAGCAATATTCTCTGAGACATCACCTGTTGCTATTCGACCATTCACAACGGTCCATTTGGTGGAAGAGCTAGAATAAGTGGGTAATGCTTTAAATTCTGTCCAGTTTTCATTTTTACACAAAAATGTATCTCCGATAATTTGGGGCTTAGGGATTGATGATACCATTATATTAATTGTGTCACGATCCACACATCCGAAAGCATTTTTTCCAGTTAGGTAGTAAACAGAGTTTGATTTTGGGTAAACAATGATTTGTTGCTTTGTACTATTGGTATTTGGACCACTCCAAAGAGCTGTGTCAATAGAAGTATTCAGAGTAACACTTTCTCCAAAACAGACATGATTAACATTTGCTGTAGCTATTACTGGTGTAGTTGGATTTACCAAAAAATTCAACTTCTCATTGATTGAACAATTGTTTGTATCGGTTAACGTAATGCTGTATGTTGTACTTGCTTTTCCATTGAAAATAGGACTGAAAATAAACGAATTGGACAGATATGTATTAGGTTCCCATTTGATTTTATAGGCAGACGATTTGATGTTTAATTGTTTTGGCACATCAGCACAGGATTCTAATTTACTTAGAACTTGAAATGACGGTAATGGATTTACAGTAATCGTGATGGAGTCTTCCTTTTTACAACCAAATACATTGGAACCAACTAGGTGATATTTTTTAGTGGTTGTCGGATTGCAAATGGGATTGCTAATATTAATATTTGATAGGGTAGTGTCGTTCCGCCAATGATAGAATTGTGCACCTTTTGCTATTAGTTGGTAAAAATCACCTCGACAAATACTCTGATTCGTCCCCGCATCTGTTTCCGGTTCAGGATTAATAGAGATTTTCACAGTGAAATTTTCACTGCACTTTTTATCAGTCGATAATTTAACAGTGTAATTAGTCTCTTTCTGAGGAAACAACAAAATACTATTGTTCACTCTTTTTGTGGTTGGAATTGGGGTCCATGAAACCGAGTCTGTGGTTGTCAAACTTAAAATGGCAGTGTCTCTTATACATATGGCATTTTTATTCGTTTCATAAGTAAATTTAGGCAATGGGTTAACTGTGATTTTTACTTCGTCCCAGTTACTACATTTGTTATTATCAACAACGACTATCTTATATGTGATATCGGTTAAAATGTTTACGGTAGGGTTATTTATTCTATTGTTGTTTAAGCCAATTGACGGTGTCCATTCAAATGAAGTGCCTATTGAATTTGATGATGCAATTAGGCTGGTATTGGTGCCGCTACAGATTTCTTGATCGTTACCTGCGTTGACAGTGGGCAATGGAAAAGCGGTTAGAGATGCGGTGTTGCTTATTGCCGCAGGACATCCGGTGTTCGATATTTGAAGTCTAAATTTTGAGGAGTTAATTACACTCTCAACTATGAGTCTGTTTGTATTGAAATTACTGTAACTTTTAAATGGTGGCGTTGTGTCAATGGATAGCCACTGACCACTTCCACTTAACATCTGCCATTGGTATTTTAGACGCGTACCAGTTGCATCACAAACGAATTGAGCAGTTTGCCCGGAACAAATTGAAATATTTGTAGGCTCTGCGACGATGATTGGTTTTGCATCGACAGAAAGTTTAACACTATTTGATGTCGCACTGGGGGAACAAGTACCAGTTACTACACAACGGTACAAATACCCATCATTCCACTGAACTATGTTGTCGATGACTAGCTTGTTATTAGTGAAATTCGAATATGTAGGGGTGCTTCCAATGCTTGAGATATCTTGCCATCCGCTTCCTCTATTTATTTGCCATTGATAAGTTAGTGAGGTTCCGGTAGCGGCCACTTCAAACTGAACAGAGGAACCCTCACATGTAGAAATGGCTGTTGGTTGTGTTTGTATTTGAGGTTTAGTCGTTACAGTTAATGTCGCAGAATTGGATGTTGCCGATGGGCTACAAGTTCCAGAAATAATACATCGGTAACTTAATCCATTATTTCCCGAAACTACATTGTTCACTAACAATGTACTCGTTGTGAAATTTTGGTAACTAGGATTCGCCCCGGAACTAGTGATTGACGTGAAGCCGGATCCTGAGTTTACTTGCCATTGATATTGTAATCCAGTTCCCGTGGAATTAATTGAAAATGAAGTGTTTGTTCCTTCGCAGGTTGTTAAGCTTGATGGTTGGGTAGTAATTCTTGGAAAGCGGTTTATACTGAGTTTAGCGGAGATACTTGTTGCACTCGGATTGCACTTTCCAGAAACAATGCATCGAAATGAATAGCCGTCATAAGTATTAGGTACTCCAGTGAGAGAGAGAGAAGCGGAATTGAAGCCAGAAAAGGTAGGGTTGCTTCCCGCACTAGTGATATTTGAAAAACTACCGGTACCATTATCCATCTGCCATTGGTACTGTATATTAGTTCCTGCCGCTGTGATGCTAAAACTTGTATTTGAACCCTCACATATCGTTACTGTTGATGGTGCTGAAATTATTGAAGGCAGTGCGTCTACAATTACCGAAATATCATTCCTTGCACTTTCGCAAAGGGTAGAACTATTTGTTTGACCGACAAAATAAGTAGTTGTACCCACGGTTGCGCTTGTTGGCGTAGGTGCAATAGTTGTTCCAGAAGTAGCAGTTGATGAACTATACCAGTATAAAGTGCATCCAGATGAAGCCGTCGCAGTCAATTGATTTGTTGATTGATTCTGGCAGTAATAGATGTTATTTGCTGATACTCCTGGAAGGGACGGGAGGTCGTTGATGGTAATCGTGATTTCTAATCTACCACTTTCACATCTAGTTGTATTGTGTACTTGCGATACATAGTGCTTGTAAGTGCCCACGGTATTCGTACCAATAGTTGGAGCGTTTGAACTCGGCGTTCCTCCAGTTCCTACAGTATACCAGTTGAGCGTACAGCCTGTGGATGCTGTCGCGCTCAATGTAACTGAATTGCTGTTTTTACATGCTGCGATGTTTGTGTTACTCGAAGTTGGAATGCTAGGGATTATATTGATAGTAAGTTTGGCCGCTTGACTGGAATCGTTGCTGCCGGTGAGTTTGAAAAAAAATCGATATTCGAAGCCATTGATTGAATCCGGGGAGTTGGTGATCACCAATGAATCCGTAGTCGTATTTGCGTAGCAACCATTATTTGATAGATTCAACCATTTTCCCGTGCTAGATCGCTTGACCTGCCAGATTGTGGATATTGCAGTGGTGTAAGAGTGTTTGATTTTGAATGCACTGTTTATGTTCCCACAAACAATAACATTTGAAGGTTGGTTGAGTATTTGGCACATACTTTTCTGATTCACAAAACTTAATGCCAAGCCAATAAGTAACTTAAAATAATTCATAGCCAAGTGAAAATGTAAAACCGAATGATTGGATTTTTAGCTTTTGTTGAGTAAGTGTCATTGGACTGTAATGGATTGTATTCGATTCCATTTTTATCGATTCCGTATTTTTTCCTAGTATGCTCGTCGAATTCAAGAAGTTGAATTTTGAATTAAAATGAAACTTACTGTTAAATGCCACGTCAAACCCCACAAAAGGATTAAAAAGGAAAAAGTCAACAAAGTTATCCGGTAAAACAGTCGAAATTGTGGGGTCAGATACGATATAATCAAAATTTAAAATCGGATATTGCTTCACTAGTTTCAATTCATTTGCAAGTGTAACTTGAGCTTCTGAAATTGTTGGTTTTGAATTGTGTGTAATATTAATTCCGTAATTAATGGAATACTCTAACTCCAAGGTGTTTTTCTTGAATTTTGAAAAATAATGTCGGCGGTTTATATCAAGAACGAAGGAGTTGCTATTGGCTCTGAATTTTTCAACACTGCCGAATTGAGATAAAATACAATAATACATATCTCCAAATTCATCATTGAAACTGCCCAAATCAAATTGGACGTTTTGGATTTTAGAATTTAGTAAAATTTGATTTTGTCCAACGCCAATTGAAACGAGTGTTTTTGCATCTTTTCCAAAATATTTACCAAGTTTTATAGCATAACTCATATAATCAACCGAAGGTTGCATGTATTTAGGCTGTCCTAATGGTGTAAATGTAGCTTCGAGTTCTATAAATTGCCTATTTTTTATGCGGTTTAATGAATCGATGGTATTGATGCGCATCCTTAATAATCCGATACTATCTCTTAGATCATTTTTAATTTGTTCAGTGTTGCGGTATTCTATCTTGTTCGATACTAAATATGTGAACTGTGAATTGAAATTGTTTAAATCAGTAAATTCGTAATAATTTGGGACTTGGCTTTTCTTATTTTTTTTGTTTCCAATGTCTGGATAGTGGGCAACTAAATTTGATAGACTCTCTTTACCAATTTTGTTTACAATCCAGTCCGTATGTTGTTTGTGTGGAATTAGAATCACCTTAAAGCTTGAACCCATTTTAGGTATCGGATAATCTGTTAATTCTAAATCGTCTATAAAGATCGGAGTTTTCTCTTTTGGTGTCTGAGGGCAATTTTCTGGATATTCGAATTCTATAAATCGAACATTAATTGTATCAATATTTTCAATGTGTTTTGCAATTAGCCAACTCAGACTTTCCCGATAGCTCTCTTTTCTAAACACTACTACAGTTAATTTAATTGATGATTTAGTATTGTTTATTTGAATTACATTTCCGTTGAAACGCTCCACGGAAAAAGGCGCGTAGGTATTAATTTGTGATTGCAGAGCGTGGTTAGCTGCGCAAATAAGAATCGTTAGAAAAAGATTTTTTATCGACATTCGAATAGAGGGAAATTGGTATCACTTGCTGCATTGTATCCTCTAAGGCTAATGAACAACATTCCTGTTGAGATATTAAAGTTAGGCAGAGAAAATTTGACGTACCCATTCCAAGCTTTTCCACATAGATGGTCGTTTGGTTCTTTTATTGCAGAATATTCGGCTATCTTACCATTGTATACGTCTGCACTATTTATTACCCAAAGTAAAGGTGATTTCTCTCCAGGAAATATTGGAACAATTTTGTCAACTCCGCAATTCACAACATCCAAATAGGTAGAACAAAATGGAAGAGGATTTTTTAGTTCATTAAAAAATTCAACTTTGATTTTATCATCGGTAGAATTGAATTTTACATTACTCATCAGTTCAATTGGGAAGATTAATTCTCTATCTTTATTTTGTGAGACCAATCTCTCAGGTATTATCATACCGATTGTATCTTCATTCTGGTTGTTATTACTATTGAAATAAAGAAATGGCTGCACAATTTTTATACTATTTTTGGTAATTGTAACAGAATCATTAAGTTCGTTGAAGATTCGGATTATGTAGCCCAAACTGTTTTTGTTGGATGAGTTTTTAATGTTTTCGATGTTGATATTAAAATCGTCATTGAATTCATCTATTTCATCATGCAGATCCAAAGTCTCCCAATCACCTTTAAACAACTTGTATTTTACTTCGGTTATGGGGTAGTTAGTAGTGCCTTTGATTTCTATCGTCAGGTTATTTTCTGTAACAGATGAGTTTGATTCGGGTGTAGCAATTAATGAAAAATTCGAAGAAACCAACAATAACATGTTCAGAGTATTTTTATATTGGAGTTGATTTCGTGTAAATTCATCTAAGGTAATAATTTTTGCGGTTCCCACTAATCTTTCAATAGTTTGGTCATTTAAACGTGAATTTGTAACAAAAACAATATTGGAGGATTTCTGTCCTTGACTAAGTTTGGATATGACTTTCTTCAATTCTGCAGTGTTATCTTTTGTTTCCGCAAAAAACAAATTCTCCATGGATAATCGTTTTACTCTTTTCGCTACACTGTTTTCATTGGCGATTTGATAAAATTTAAATTTCTTAAGTACACTTTCTTTTTTTTGAATCGCAGAAAAATGGTTGTTGGTAAATCCTCCCACAAAATATATTTTTTGTGCCCGCAAACAATTAAATGTAATTAATAGAAGAGCTAGTAGGGTGCGTGTTTTTTTTGTCATCTTAATTATTGTAACAATTCCAAATTGCGATTTTTTCATTACGATCGTACATCAAAGCTAGTTCTTTACTTTCCGTGATATCTTTATATCCTTGTTTGCTCGCTGTTATTGTGACCTTAATCCCTTTTTTAGGAAGTCTACGCATTCTTATGAAGTCTATGTTTGATAACTCTGAAAGGTTTAAACTATTTAAATTGGAAAGCTGACGTTTAAAAAACTCTACACGGTTATCATTATTCGTAAATGAAATGGAATAATTGATTTCGTCGTTTTTCACTTTGGATGGGCTTCTCCAAGTTAGTGTATTACCTGAGTTGGAGTGGTCAATGCTTAAAGTGTTTCTTTGAAAATATTTTAAATCAATACTCGCGGCCACGTTGGATTTTTTTTTCAGACTTCCTTCGTTTGTAGCTGTAACCTTCTTCTTTATTGTAATTTTGATTGGTTTCTTTTTTTTGTGAACGTTTAATGAATTAAATAGGTAAAAATTGTATTCTAATTTCGACAATTTAACTAATAAACTATTAATTGTCAAGGCTGAATTTACATAGTAAACATTATTGATTTTTTCCTCATCGTTTTTTGGGTTATATTGAATATATATCTGATTTTTTGAGGCGGGTTCTTCGGGGTATTTAAGGCTGGCTTTTTTATTGAAAATTATTTCACTCAATTCGCTATTTATAAGCTCGTCTGTTTTATTTGTGTTGGGTGTTCCGAATATTTTTTGAGTAAACGAACTGAAAATAGGTACTTCTTGTGGTGTTTCAATATTTTGCCCTGCAACTTTAATTGTTGAATTCACTATGATCTCGTATGTTGTTCCATTTGTATACTTTGATTTAAATATTGGTACTATGGCTTTCGGAATTTGAAAGGTATTGGATTTACTGCTTTCCGGGCAGTAGACTAATTTTATACTTTTTGGTGCATTGTGCTTTGATATGCAACTTGATAGTAAAAATAAAGTTGTGAGGTAGGTAATTCTTTTCATTATTGTTTATAACTGGATCTTTTCTCTATTAGCATTTGATTGTAATTGGTTTTGGAATTGAAAATAGACCAATTCAATTGCCAGACTCTGTTGTTTTTCAAGATTTGGTTGGATTTGTACGAAGTTGTTTAGTTCGTCATCTTGTAATATTCCCCAAGACCGAAAAACAGATACGCCATTAACCGTGATTATAGAATGCCCATTGATTGTTGATTCTTTGTATATATTTTTTAAAGTTGTGGTGCGGTGAGCCGTTATACCTTGGTTGATTTGGGCGTTGATATAGTTATCAGATGTGTGATGGACAGTTTGTAACTCTTCGTTTTTTGCAAATTGTCTAAACCATATTTCGAACAAATAATACCCTGTGTTTTTAATGTGAATGTAGGCTGTTGCGACATACATTAAAATGATAACCATCCTCATTCCTCTACTTACAGTGAGCGTATCAGCGAAATGTTGAATTGCTAATATTTTGGTGATAGCAATCAGCGTAATCATTGCGCCAAAAAAGAACAAATACAGATTGTAATTCCGTAATTTATTTTTACATTTATCTATAGTATATTCAACTGATTTGTTTGCATCGAATTCATATTTGCCAAATTCTGCTAGAACTAGTTGATTGGAATAAAATATTTTGTCTTTTATTACTAAATGCATGAATATAGCAAAAAATAAATCTGCTGGCAATCCAATCAAGGCGAGTAGTGGATTTGGCAAAGTCTGCCAAAGTATATACATTCCATAGAATTCCATTACGATAACTGCAAGAAAAAGTATTTTATCAGTTTTAAAGTTGTATGTTTCAAACAGACCAGGTAATTTGAGAGTGCCAAATTGTCTTGTTTTTTTCCTTGTGTAAAGCCACTTTTGCTTGGTGGAGGCTAGTGGTTCATAATTGGTTGGGTATGGAATATACTTGTGCATTTCAAATAGTTTTATGAATGAATAAATTTGTCTTCGATAACAAATTTAATTTTTTTTTCATTCGAATCAAGTTTAACGTTGAATACTTCTAATGAAATACTTGAAAGATCTTCTGAAAGCGATTGTTAAAATTAAAAAGCCGTGGCCTCCAGATGATAAAATTGGGAGCTATCAAGACTTTTTACGACATCGCGATTTGATCATTTATCATCAATTCAATCCAGTGGTCTTAGCACAAATACTTGATTTGGCATTGTTGAATTGGTCATCCACAACAAAAGTGAGCCGTCACTCTCTGGTGATGACAATCCGACGTTATTTTTCAGAACAGGAAGTTGATGTAAATAACGTAAGCAATTCCATAAAGATTAAGTTATTTGATTTGTTCGCGCTGACTTTGACACAGTTAGATCGAGTTCCAAAAGGACAGCGCGAGGAAGTCGAAAAATGGGCAGCTCAGCTCATACTCGGAGTGCATTTCGAATCTCCACAACTCCGTGAACTTTGCGATTTTGCGTTACATCACCCCAAGGCACTAAACCGCGTATTACGCTATCCAGCCAAGTCAGAAATTATTTCAACTTGGGTATTTGAGAATTTTGATCATCCGGTTTTGAAGTTGAGAAGGGCAGAGGCTGTGGGTTGGCTACTAGATGTAAATCCCGCTTTTGAAGTGAATGCAATAACCATTCGCGCTGACTTTGATCATATGAATGAAATGGATCGAGAGGCTGTGAGTAATGTTGTTATGAGCGATGTAGTGCATCAATTGTTTAAAACGGACTGGCCGACGGATTTTCCAATCGACAATGGCATTCCGGTTGAACCCTATGAAATCGAAAAGAAAAAGCTGCCACCTTTTGCCTTTGGGAAAGACAAGGTAGAATTGATTAAAAGATTTTATCCCGTAAAAACGGTCTATGACAAAGCCGCTGATAATTGGGTACCCGATTTTGAGGCGCTAGAGGAATACTACCAACAGAATCAGGATATATTGCGCAAAGTCACCATGGTATGGGGAATAGCGTATTCTCGCATCGATAAAAAACGGAAATCACAATTGCTCCGTAAATATTACTGCCCAGAGACGCACTACTCAATTTTTAGGGTCGCAACAAAGCACAAACTACTGGATTTATTAAAATGGATGGCTAAGCAATTGGATTGAATCTCAAGTATTAGATTATACCCACTTCTGCATTTTGCCATTCGCATATCCCACGTAAAAGCACTTTTCCTCAGAGTCGATCAATAAGGATAAAATGTTGGGCTCTTTCGAAGATTGCATATAGCGTTGGTATTTGTCGTACAGGTTGGTTTGTAATCTCAGCGATTCTCTGAGGAATATCATAACCCTACCGATGTCGGTGATTACGAAAACGAATATACCATCCGGACTGAATTGGGTGTGATAAATTTGGATGGGTTTGTTGTATTTGGTTACAAGTTGTTCGGATGTATGAATACACTGACCAAAATTATCGCCGGGTTTCAGGGACCATAGCTTCCAAACGCCATCGGCTGATCCTGAAATCAACTCAGTTTCGGTAGAGTTGATGTCGAGGCAAAAAACAGAATCAGTGTGCCCTTTTAGCTTGCATACCAACTCGCCGGTAGTGATGTCGAAAATTCGGATGATCCCATCGTCAGATCCCACAATGATTTTTTGGTTGCCATCGAAAAATTTGCAATCATGGTTGCCAGGTACTCCGGTGTTTATTGTTTGAATATGCCTGTGGTCGGACATTGAATAAATCTTTACATAAGCATACTTTTCACCCTTGTTGATATATGCGATAAGGGATTGGTCTCTGCTCTTGATACTCCTGAAATAGGCTGTTTTACGCAATCGAGTATTCCCATTTTCATCTTCATAGTGCGCAAATGGATCGAAGATAGAATGAACGTGTTTGTTATGGACGTAATGCCAATAAGCTTGTTGGATGATGGGATTGGATTGACACAACTTCAAACTGCTATCTGAAAGTTCGATGAATACTTTGTTGTCGTTGTCCCAAGTCTCGTGGAAATTCGGTTCGAATTTCTCTGTAACTTTTCCCGTTTCGGGGTCGATTAGATAGAACCATTGGCTACCGTTTCTGGCAAGGAGGTTCGTTTTTTCTGAAGTTGTATGCCAAGCAATTTCATCCACGTTTTGCTTGAAGATTACAGACTCCCAAATCTTTTTGCCATCGAAAGAGGGAGGGTAGTCGCCAGCATCAAAATCCGGTAAGCTGAGATACCAATCCACTAGACGCTTGTCCTGATTCGCAGATTCCTCCAACTGTTCATTGAAGATCCGCTGACTTTCCTCTCTGGTCATTGGTGGTTTCTGTTTTGTCGGTTTTGTTGGCTGCGGTTGGGGTTTAGTCGTTGGTGCGATGATCTTCCGATGAAAAATTCTTAGGAACAGCGGCTTCCGATAGTCATTGACCCAAAACCAATGAATTACGTGGGTACAAACTATTTGGGGAATGGTGAAAAGGAAAAAGGGCTGTAGGCTACCATTGGAAGATTCCCAGATGGGGTATGTGTCCTCGGGTCTGTGAGATAGATAAACCACGAAACCCATCGTGATTAGGCAAAAGATGATATGGGTTATCAACTGCCATTTTCGCGACATCTCAGATCGATTGAAGATACAGTGAATGTAGTATGCCGGTGCCGTGATGATCGCAGTAGCGATCGCTGGCCATGTCGCCGATGTTCCATGGAAAATCAGTTGAATATCTTTATCGGGTAGGGTAGCGGTGCTGAAATAATAAAACAGAATCCCGACCGGAATCGTCGCGAAAGGAATGAAAGGGTGGGTAATCAGTTTGTATAGGTTATACCGAAATCGATAAGATATTATTGGACGCATTTAATTGGCAAGATATGGAATTTGTATTTGAAATTCAGTCTGCGTTTAATTGGTCCGAATAGAATTGATAGTGATGTGATTTGCGATAGATATTTTAATTATATCATGATTAATGGGCATCATTTTGTTTAATCCACGGACACATGATAATAACTTATTTTATGAATAAATCAAATTCTTTATTAAGGTAACGCGCATCAAGTTTGTAAATTGTATTTTCTCTATTTGAGGCACAACACTTATTGCTAATTCACTATTCTACTATTGTGAAGAATGATTTACATTCTGTCCTAATTTTTTGCTCCAATTAAAAAAATGTTTTGAGTACAGTAGTGAAATCTAATTTATTTACTTACCGCAAAAGTAGAATGATAAATCCGTTTGATTATTGTTCATATAAAACCTGTCTGTCGTATTCTAGTTGCATTAATTCGTTTTCTGCTTGCATGAGTGCATCTGCTGGCTTGATTGTTTCATCCTCCGTAATTATATCAAATGCTCTTGCCTTCATATTGGTCATTTCATTTTCTTTATACAGTTCACGCAGGAACCAAATGACTATCACCATAATTATTAGGCCTGATATATTAATAATTGTCTGTTTGTTGGTCCTCATGTTTAGATGTGTTGATATGCAAATTAAAAAAAAATATTTAAAAAAAGCGGGAGCATTAAATCATCCCCACTCATCAATTCATTGAATCAACAATACTACATAAATTCTGCATTGTCAATTGACTGATATCATGTTGATATGGAATAACAAAAGATAATTTTGAAATATTTTCATAGCAAGAAATTTGTAACAAATCAATGGTCTAATTTGGAATTTCAAGAAAAAGTTCGTATGTTGGGTTAGTTCGGTTTCAAAAGAATTATTGGATTTTATTGCAATACACCCTGCATAGGGGTCCCAAATAACTATGCCCTTAAATTGATATGAAAAAACTAAAGATAAGTCGATTCAAAAGAAAAAAGTCAATCGGTACTGGTCAAGATGATTTTGAACAGTTGATTAAAGATGCATTTAATAATATTCAAGAGAGATCCTTGGGAAGTGTGCAATCTCTTGAAGAGTTACATAAATTGGTACATGTAGCTGATAAATTCAAATTTTCACTCGAAAGGGCGGCGATATTGGTTACCGTATTTTGTCTCTCAACCTCTGATTTGAAATTGACAGAACACGTCATTACAGCATTTTTAAAACCGTTTTTTCAATCCAATTGTAAATTGATTAGAACACAGTTACGCGAAATGTTGCGTACCGGTTTGTTGGAAAAAGAAC